>WNGE01024943.1_pt1 | contig 12813 bp, 12 predicted proteins | sample 5400651 | NCBI WGS metagenome assembly WNGE01 (sample SAMN13153370, study PRJNA577476) | soil metagenome | isolation source: 60 cm soil or saprolite under grassland replicate 2 | place: USA:California | collected 2016-06-15 | reverse complement strand
ACCGGCGGCCCAGAATACCACTCAGAACTATGTAAACCTGGACAAACATCTGGTGAGCCTCGGCATTAAAAACGCCAAATCAGATTACTGGTCCTGCTATAATATCACTTTCCTCAGCAACGAACGTGTCCTCTGTGACGTGATGACAGATGGCCTCAAGCCGGGCTATAATCGTCCTCCGCACTACAACGATATCATAATGGCTGATCCACACGCTGCTTACGTGATTAATACCCCGACCGAGATGCCTGCTCTGATGAGACTGATCCACAAAGATGGGGGCAAAGTCTATAGGTTCAACGGTTACGTTGTCTATATCCCAAATTGAATGTGGACTGGTCAGGTTTCATCGGCCAACAATCCCTGTTTTAAGGCAAAAATAGCGACCTGAGTACGATCACGCAAGTGTAATTTCTGGAAAATAGTCGAAAGATAATTCTTGACCGTCTTTTCGGAGTAAGATAGCTTCTCCGCGATCTCTCTATTGCTCATGCCCATAGCGACATAACGAACGATTTCCACCTCTTTCGCCTGTAGCATCTCTATACTCTGGAGATCCGAGGATACTTCAGATAAACGACGATACTCTTTGATAATCAGTCCGGTCATCTCGGGTGGTACAAATACACCACTGGAGTGCACCGTTCTAATAGCTTCAGCAACCTCATGGGCTGAAGCAGTTTTCAGGAGATAGCCTCTGGCCCCGCTTTTCATCGCTTGCAAGATTTGCTGGCTTTGCTGATGCATCGTCAACATAAGCACGGCAATCTCAGGGCCTGTTGCGTCACAACGATACCATTCACAACAGGCATGCGAATATCCATTAATACTACATCTGGACGTAGCTGGCGGATTTTTTGCAACGCATCAATACCATCAACTGCTTCGCCCACAACCTGGATATCCTCTTCCAGGGCAAAAAGTTGACGTAAGCCCTCGCGCATCAAGGCATGGTCATCGACGAGCAACACACTAATCACATCAGTATGCTTCATATTGTCTATGCTTTTGCTGCCATCCGTCACCACGCTTGCATCACTGCTCATTTCCTGGGCAGCGGGGATGGTGATAGGAGGCGGAAATAGCTCAGTGGCCACTGTGGTATACTCTCTATCGTCAACATTGGTGTATTGCACAACGACTCCTTTCGATCTTATAGAGATCTCACTACATGTTCTCTATTAGTATAGCAAGCTAACGATAAAATACATCCCTCAGATGATTGATTTTTGTAGGGGGAACAAGAAAGGATTTTTTACGTAGCATGGGAACTACTTTCATTGAATCGCAGGTACTGGCACAGACGTATAACGAGGTGCAGGAGCGCTTTACAGGTATCGATGACCTGGCGCATGGTTGGGAGCATGTTGGCAGGGTATATAAGCTGGCGCTGCATATTGCCGGGTGTGAGAAGGCTGATAGCTTTATCGTGGGTATGGCAGCATTGTTGCATGATCTGGGACGTGCTACACATCAGGATAGAGCTGGCAGTGAGAGGCAGCAGCAGATGCACCACGCGGACCTTTCAGTAACACTTGCCAGCGAGTTGTTGGAGAGTTATCAGGTACCTACTGACAAACAGGAGGCTATATTGCACGCTATCATTGCCCATAGTTTTAGTAAGGGCATTGAGCCGCGTTCAGTGGAGGCGCGTATTGTCCGTGATGCAGATCGGCTCGATGGACTGGGTGCGATTGGCATTTTACGTTGGGCGGTAACGGGGGCGGTTCGGCGCACGCCAGATACAAAATCGTACCATCCTGACGATCCCTTCGCAGAATGGCACAACCTGGACGATTCCCACTATATGCTCGATCATTTCTACAGTAAGCTGCTCAGACTGGTCGAGACTATGACGACGGAGACCGGGCGCGTGCTGGCAAGAGAACGCACCGAGTTTATGTATACATATCTGGATGAGTTCCGACGAGAGCTAGTATTAGTGTTATAGGTATGGCATTTAGCCTACAGAATGCTCTTGCAGTCGGGCTTTGATATTGGCAAGCTGCTGAGCATGCTGCTGATCGTGTTGTGGGAGTATATTTACAAGCTGATAGAATTTCAACTGACCCCAGGCTGCGTGCTGGAGAGGACGCGACCATGCTTCCGCGGACAGGTCGGAGAGATACTCAAAGAGTTCTTCACGGCGCGCCGCCATACCAGCAAGAACAGCATCCAGAGATACTGGTGATTCTGACGCACGCGTCAGTTGTGGGGCCAGTTGTGATGCATCAGGAATCTGTGGATTATCTTCGTTTTGCACGCGCTGCATCTGCTCCAGAGCCAGGCCATCAGTAATATACAGATGATGGGCAAGCTGTAATGGAGACCATTCTTCTGTAGTGAACTGCTGAGTTAGTTCGCGGTTATTAAATTTAGCAAGCTGGCTCATAAATTCGATGCGAGCTGCCACCATCTTGCGACGGGCCTTCTCAAATGAGCTTTCGGTTGTTGTCATCATTCCTCCAGGTTATCACAGTTCGTTCTCAACAGGCCGGGTGAGGGCCAGCTTCAATACATTTCAGAGAAAGAATGAATGGGCGAAGCACCTGACTCCTCATGGGCTTCGCCCATTCGCACGGCACACGCAAGGCATGCCTCTACGGGTCTTTTTTCACGAGTTTACTATATAAACCCTCGAGTTCATCCTGATTGTTGAAATGTAGTACCAGTGTCCCTTTGCCCTTCGCATTCAATTTGAGGTCCACTTTCACCATCAATGCTTCACGGAAATGCGTCTCCAGGTCCTCCAGTTCGGCTGAACGGCGTGATGAAGGTGCGATCTGGCGTACCGCGACTTCAATATCCTGCGAGGCTTTGATTCTGTTAGCCAGTTCTTCGGCCTGGCGTACGTTCAGATGCAAGCTGATGATCTGGTTCATGGCTGTCACCTGGTCCTCTTCACGCGTGATGCCAACCAGTGCACGCGCATGGCCCTCGCTAAAATTTTCGGGCTGGTTGATCAGGGCATCGCGCACTTTGGGAGCCAGTTGCAAGAGGCGCAACGAGTTCGTGATGGTAGAGCGATCTTTCCCGACCTGTTTTGCCACCGTCTCCTGCGTCAGGCCAAAATCATGGACCAGGGACTGGTAGGCCAGGGCCTCTTCAATAGGATTCAGGTCGGCGCGTTGAATATTTTCGATCAGAGCCAGTTCGAGCATCTGCAGAGGAGTCACGTCCTTGATTACGACGGGCACCTTTGTCAGACCAGCCAGCCGTGCAGCACGCCAGCGACGTTCGCCCGCGATGATCTGGTACTGTACAACAGCGGAAGCTGTTTCGCCTGCCGAGGTATAGGGTTGGGGATCTTCGGCCAGCCATGAGTCGGCGCTGTTCCTGACATCTTGAGATGGTTTGGGAGAATCGAGGCGGGTGACGACGATGGGCTGGATCAGACCGTGTTCTTTGATAGAGGCGCTTAGTTCCTGCAATTTAGGGTCATCCTCGCGGAAGGCTCTGCGTGGTTGCCGTGGATTAGGAATCATACTTTCTATCGGCACCAGAGGTTGCGGCTCTTCGGCGGGAAATGGCGGAGCCTGTTGCTGCTGATGTTGTGCCGATATTACCTCAGAAGCGCCGGAGATAAGGGCGTCCAGGCCACGCCCCAGACCAAATTTTTGCTTAGCCACGAGCCATTACCTCCTCGGCCAGCGCACGATAGGCCAGAGCCCCGGGAGAAGTGGGGTCATAATCCAGGATTGCCTGCCCAAAACTGGGCGCCTCACTTAAGCGAACGTTACGATTGATAATAGTCTGAAATGCTTCGTTGGGGAAGTGATGGCGCACCTCGCGCACGATATCGCTCGCCAGGCGCGTGCGAGGATCAAACATCGTCATCACCACACCGACAATGTACAGACCGGGATTGAGCTTATTTTTGACCAGATTGACCGTATTGAGCAACTGAGTTAACCCTTCCAGAGCCAGATATTCGCATTGAATAGGGATCAACAGACCATCGGCAGCCACGAGAGCGTTAATAGTGAGCAGGCCAAGCGAGGGGGGGCAGTCGATAATAACATAATCGCAGCGATTACGAATAGGCTCCAGAACCTGGCGCAAACGATGTTCGCGCGCCATAGCTCCCACCAGTTCAATCTCGGCTGCCGCGAGATCCACAGTACAGGGAGCGACCACTAACTCGCGACGCGAGGAGGGCACAATCACATCAAATATAGTGAGGTTATCCTCTTCTTGCACAAGTAAATCATAAATTGTAGCATTGCGCTTATTCTTTAAAACGCCGATACCACTGGAGGTATTTGCCTGTGGGTCCATATCGACCAGCTTTAAAACGCCGATACCACTGGAGGTATTTGCCTGTGGGTCCATATCGACCAGCAACACCTTGCGTCCTGCCGCTGCGAGATAACTGGCAAGATTGATAGCCGTCGTCGTTTTACCCACCCCTCCCTTCTGGTTGGCAATTGCATACACTTTAGACACAGACTGCTACCGTACCTTTCCTCTGCCATGCCAAAGAAGACAACGCGATGCATCGCGTTGTATACACCGTACGGACATTGTAACAAATGTCCCTGTTATAAGCAAGAAAGAATTTTTTCTGGTAGCACGCGTCTGGATTGATCATTGGACACTGCGGGAGCGGACGCGCCAGGCAAGCCAGATCAAGAGCACAGTAGCGACGAGGGCAACAATAAGCATGCCCTTTCCGCGAGTTGTCAGTGCTATTATAGAACATTTTATTCGTCGATATGTACGATATGGGTTGTATGTTCGGGTATTATCTGGAGCCCTTTGCGCAGGAAAGATGGATAGATTGGGAAGCGCTCAAGTTCGGCGATAGGGAGCCAGGAAAAGGTCAGTTGCCAGTCTTCTTCAACGCGTGTGAAAGGATTGGTCTGCGTATAGAGATACGAATCGGCCGGGAAGGTGACCAGGAAATAGAGTGCGAGCGTGTGATGGGATGTGTTTTTATGAGAGAAGAAGTGCTCGACCACGTAGAGCAGACGGACAATAGTGATATCGACACCGAGTTCTTCGCGCATTTCGCGTGAAAGGGATTCGGCGGCAGTTTCACCTAGTTCGGCACGACCTCCTGGGGGGAGATAGAAGTTTCTTTGAGGCGCGTATTCGAACAGGACGCGGTTGTTGTGGGTAGCGATGGCTGCGACGCGGTAGGTGAAGCGGGCGGAGTTTTGTTTGAAGGTGATCATGGTTCGTGATGTGTCCAAAAGTTTGCTCTTTCTATGAATGTTTGTGCAATTCATGGTAGTAAATAAGCATATGTATCTGCTACTATCTATTGTAGCGTTATTATCTTATCAATGATAGTCAATAATGACGAGAGCAATACACCACCTCGCCGCTCAAAGGGGAAGCATCATACTGGACACTCCGGGTTGGTGATCGGGTTGCGGAGCATGCGGTCTGGAGCTATCCTGATCCGTCCCCTGAAGGGCCGCATCTCGAAGGTTACGTGGCCTTCTACTGGGATCAAATGGACGCCTGGTATGAAGAGGAGGAGCGGGTCTATGCGCATGCACACGACCCTTATAAGCGGGTGGATGTCTTGCCGAGTTCCCGTCATGTGCGTATCGTGCTCGGCGGAGTGACTATAGCCGACACTCGGCGTCCCCAGCTCGTGCTTGAAACGGGGCTTCCGACTCGCTATTACATTCCTGAGCAAGATGTGCGTATGGAGCTGTTAGAGCCGACTGAGACCACCACTCATTGTCCATACAAAGGCAAGGCAACGTATTGGTCCGCCAAAATTGGCGAGCGTGTCTTCAAGGACATAGTGTGGAGCTATCGCGATCCGCTGCCCGCATGTTCGCCGCTCGCCAGGTCCCTATGCCTTTTCAATGAGCGTGTTGATGCAATCTACGTGGACGATGAACTGATGGCAGTGCCTGAAACAATCTGGTCCGAGTAATCCATCTCGCGTTTTAGTTGATATCAGCTAGAACACGAGTTGGCACCAGGGCCATGTACTTTCTAACAAGAAGCAATTGCTTTATTCTATGGCAAGTACTACCATTGCTTCTACACTCACTACGTCCTCTCCGAAATGACTCGCAATTCTCCTGATAGCGATTCCTCTCAGGTCCTCCCTTACCTTATTCGTCAATCCCCCAAGTAATGCCGGATTCACTATAAAATATCGACTATCATCACTCAGACCCAATAGTCCTCGCCATTCAAAACGCGGGAATGGGCGTGTTTTTATCATATCACCCATCTCCTCTAAACTTGTACCGGGATTGTCAACTACCGCTATTTTGGAACCGCGCTTCTTCTCGGGCGGCAGTCCAGCCTCCCTGCGCAATCTGTAAAACTCTTTAAAGCAATGAGCTGTCTCCTTAACAGAGAACCAACCGTTCACATCACTTCGATTAAGCATGACGAGAAGTAGCAACATTTGGTAAGAGTATTCAAGTCGAGTATCTCCCCTGGCAAATTTATAAAGGGTTTCGAGGGCGACACGCTGAACTTCGGCTGGTATCGTTAGCTCTAAACCCTCTTTAGGCTTGATGCCTGCCTCCATAAGATACTTATCGTATTTATCAACCTGTTGCTGATTGCGCTTCATCTTGCGCTCGACTTCTAGAAGGCTTTTTTCGAATTCGCGGTCGAAAAGGTAAGATTGTTTTATGAATGATTCGATGCGCGCTTCGATGGAGCTAAATGGTTCTGTATGACGCTGTCCTGTGATGAAGAGGTTGTGTTCTACGTTGGTTGACATGCCGCTTGCAGTGAGGTTGGAGGAACCGACCAGGGCCCATGCCTGGGTTTCTAGTGCGCCGAAGTAGACTTTGGGGTGGAAGATGGTATGAGGCGGCGCGACATAAATGTATACCTGGACGCCAAAGTCACGAAGCATGCGGAATGCGTTAAGACGGTTGATAGGATTCAAGTCTACGACAGCTCGTGCGTATGGAGCTGATTTGAATATGCCTTGCAAGGGATAGATGCCGTTGGTTGATACATAACCTGAGCAGATGTCAAGGGATGCGCACGGAAAATCTTTTGTGGCTTGCAATAGTAGTTCGAGCGCATTGTCTACTGTCTGGACGGTTGTCATGGCTACCTCACGTTTATCTTGTATAGTAATGTATCAGTATTATACAAGGAGCGGCGAGTTTATCCAAACTTGCTATTACTTTGCTCTTTTGCTGTGTTTCTTCTACACACGACGTATCAGGATAAGCACGGCAACGAAGGTTCTTTCTCAAGCACGTTTGCAGGATGCCTCAATGAGGGGAGGTTGGTGGCACCTGGCTGTGAGGAATATCGATAAATCGTGGACGTGCTCAAGCTGACCCCTACCCAATGCAAACAGGTTTTTCCCAAATGTATCGGTGAGAGAACCCCGCTCTCCGGGTCGGGTGAGAAACATGCGATGATACGGCTCGCAGGGCGACCGCAAGGGTCAGCCCCTACAAAGAAGACGGTGGGTTGGCTCAGCCCTGAGCGGTTCTTTGTAGGGGCTGACCCTTGCGGTCGCCCTGCGAGCGGCTTGACAGCACAAACTCAGCTATTATTAACTTGACGCCTAACCTTTGTGGGTTCTGTGAGTTCCATGAGCTGCATGGACCACGAGAAGCGGTAGCCTGGTAGTATGAAGCACTCGTTCGGCCACGCTCCCCAGCATCCAGTGCTGCAAGCCGCCGCGGCCATGAGTGGCCATGGCGATCAACTGAATGTCGGACGGCTCAGTCCCTTCCGCCTGCTCCGCTGCCTGGACAATGGCTTCCGCCACATCCTGATTGATAACAACAGCGGTATTGACAGCAAGGTTGTACTTCGCCAACTCGCCTTCTGAAAAGCGTCTGGCCACGGCTTCCAGGTACTGCTCATCCTCCCGTTTGGCCTCCGCACGCAACTCGGCATCGTAGTGTGAATCCACAGCGGACCTGAATTTGCCGTAGCTCGCGGGAATATCAACGACCCGTAGCAACTGCAAACTTCTCGGTGCCGCTGGAGCCAGGGCCGAGACGAGTTGTGCGGCTGGTTCGAGCGCAGACTCAGACAGTGGAGAGCCATCCAACGGCACGAGCGCACGCAGAGAGTGCTCTGCTGTCGCCTCGGGAACTGGCCCTCCATCTCGCAGGACGAGTACTGGTACCGGGCTATGAGGTACCAGTTTGTGGGCGACGCTACCCAGTGTCCAACGTTTGACGCCTGTAAGGCCGTGGCTACACAGCACAATGAGGTCGGCGTGCAATGCCTGCGCAGCCGCGAGAATCGTTGGCGCTACTGCACCGACGAGCGTTTGTACTTCTGTCGTGATACCGCTTAGCGTGTCTGATTGAGCAAGAATTTTTAAGTGTTCGTTTGCTTCAGCGAGCATTTCATCAGTGCCTACCTCTGGATACACTTCCGGTACGCCGGGTTTTCCAGGACTGACCGGGCGCACTGCGACGTGCAGCAGGATGACTGAGCCACCTGAGGACTGTGCCAGGCGCGCAGCAACGGGGACAGCGCTTTCAGCACGTGTTGACCCATCTAATGGGACAAGGATGCGTTGAAACATCTCAGTTCTCCTTCTAGTCTCTTTCTTGAGTATCTATTGAGCCACTCCTTGATCTCTTAGTGCCTTAGTGCACCTTCACTTGATCTCTTAGAGTTTCGTGTGTATACTTTCCTACTGAAGGGGCGGCAGAAGCCTATGCTCTTTTACGACCCGCTTGAGGGTACTGAAATTAGACCAGTTCAAAGTAGCGACGACGATCCCAGTTCGTTACTGCTTTCTCATACTCTTGCACCTCCCACTTCCTCGTGGTGGCAAAATGTTCCACAAAGTCTGTTCCCATGAATTCTTTTGCCACCTCACTACGCTCAAACGCATGGATAGCGTCTGTCAGGTTACGTGCAAGCGGTTGGATATTCCCCTCCGCAAGCGCTCTGGCAATAACTGTAGGGTCATAGGCGTTTCCAGCCAGTCGCTCGGGCAGTTCCAGTTGACGCTCAATGCCATAGAGACCACTCGCTAGCGTAGCTGCGAAGACCAGGTAGAAATTGGCATCAGCTCCTGGCACACGATTTTCAATGCGAATGGCTCGACGGCTATTGTTGATGATGCGCACTGCGCAAGTACGATTATCCATACCCCACGTGGTATTGAGCGGCGCCCACGTTCCCTCTATATAGCGCTTGTAGGAATTGATGACGGGTGCATAGAGAACCATGAATTCCGGCAGCTTATTCAAGATACCGGCGAGGAAATGACGCATCGTTTTGGACATGTGCTCTTCAGCGGCGTCATCCCAGAATACATTGTGCTCCAGATTGCGATCCCACAGGCTCATGTGAGAATGCCCGCTACTCCCATCTTCCTGATCGTTCCATTTCGCCATGAACGTAGCACTCAAGCCCATCTGATAACAGATTTCTTTAACTCCTGTTTTAAAGAGCATCGTTCTGTCGCCGGCTGCCAGGGCATTGGTATAGTGGATGTTCATTTCATACATACCGGGACCATGCTCGCGGTTATATCCTTCGATTTCGACACCGTGATCGCGCATCATACGTGCAATGCGCCCCAGGAGCTGGTCATCTGCGCTCGACTGACTGATCACATAGCAATTCATGCCGGGATTGAGCGGCGTTAAACCCGGTCCGAAGTCCTTTTCACGCAACGATGCCTGGTTTTCACGAAAAAAGCGAAACTCTAATTCAGAGGCCGCCATTGGCTCATACCCCATTGAGCGAGCACGTTCTACAAGAGTATTGAGGATGTAGCGTGGAGAGATGGTGACTGGCTCGCCGTGTTCCGTCCAGAGGTCACAAATGCAGGAGGCCACATTTTCCTCCCATGGGACCAGCGCGAATGTGTTAAGATCTGGCTTCATCACTATGTCGGCAAAGCCGCGTGCCCAGTTACTAAATGTCAGATTAGGGAGCACATTTTCCGCTATATCCCAGCCAAAAAGCACATCACATTGCGCAAAACCGTCGGCCAGGGAGTCAAGAAAAAAGCGTGACGCCACTCGCTTTCCACGATAAACGCCTTCTATATCAGGAGCGCCTATCTTGATGTACTCGATTTTGCCATCAGTGATGAGTTGTTTAATAGCAGTAATGTCCACGATGCGTACCTATCCTTTCTGTCAAGCGGCGAACAGAAGAAATTAAAAATAATTCGATGATATTCCTCCATCAACGACAAGCCAGGCACCGGTTGTCCAGGAGGATTCATCGGAGGCAAGATACAATGCCATATAGACAATATCCGTCGCCTCACCAAATCTGCCTAGCGGAATACGATTCAGGCGCGTGTTCCGTGCCTCCTCACTGGTCCATAGGTATCTTAAAAGAGGCGTTTCAATCGGGCCCGGGCAGATAGCGTTGCAACGGACACCATGACGACCATATTGTACCGCGAGGGATTTGGTTAACGATAGCATTCCTCCTTTGGAAGCTGTATAGGCATCCTGGGGTACTGTACTACCCATAAGGGCAACAAATGAGGCGATGTTGATGATTGATCCCTTCCCTTGTTTTACCATATGAGGGATTGTATATTTGGAGCAAAGAAAGACGCTCTTGAGATTGATATCCAGCACTCTATCCCAGACCATCTCTGTGTTATCGACCACGCTCTGATCTTCTGGCAGCATAACCCCGGCGTTGTTATAGAGAATGTCAATGTGGCCAAATGTTTCCAGAGATGTTTCGACTAACGCTTTGACCTCGCCCTCGTTGGTAACATCGGCATTTATGAAGATTGCAGTCCCTCCGTCATCGCGAATAGTCTTCACCGTCTCTGCGCCTGCGCGTTCGTTAATATCGGTAACCACCACCCTCGCTCCCTCGCTGGCAAACAACACGGCGGCGGCCTGTCCCATACCACTCGCGGAGCCAGTAATAATTGCAACCTTATTTGCTAATCTCACAAGTCTTTTTCTCCTTCATCCTGCGGAGCAAGCAGGTCTCTATCTATTCAGTGTAGGGGCCCCATTTATGGCGTCCGGCGATTCATTGCCCTGTGGTGGCTCAACGCGCTTGCTGCCTCTGTTCACCTCGATGCAGGGCGATGAATCGCCGGACGCCATAAATGGGGTCCCTACAGCAATACAATCGTTTTTATTCGTTAAAGAGCTTTATCGCTCACTTGCCCACTGCTCGATTATTTTCGTAAAACGTTGGAAAGATAAGGCGGCTACTCCCCACCGCCGACTCCCTCTATGTCAACAAGGATCGTTTCGCCGACGCTTTTCTCTATGTTCGCGAGTTCGGTGTCAGAACCCTGGATCTGAGGGCCTTTAAACCAATAGCGAACGCTGGCTAGCCACCAGATGACCAGGATGATGAGGGTTCCCAATACCACCACGGGCGTGTAGTTGAACGTCACCGGGGTGATGGTACTGGAGGTTGGTAACATGAACAGCACTGAGATGAAGAGAACCCACGCGATTGCAATGATCCCTATCGGCCTGCTCCAACTGCCCAGATGCCATGGTCCGCGCTGAAAATTTTTCGCCAGCAGGCGTAGCAAAATGGGTAACACATAGGAGATGTACAGGCCAATCACAGCAATCGAGGTAATGGCTAGATAAGCCGCGAAATTGAATACTGTGGGGATAGCAAGGATGAAAGCGCAAACTGCGGAGAGGATGATCGCGTTGCGAGGAGTACGGCCACGGTCGAGGTGATGCCATACGTTTGAAAAGGGAGTAGCGCCATCGCGCGAGAAAGCGTAGATCATACGCGAATTCGTGGTAATCGAGGACATCCCACAGAAAAACTGTGCACCCACGGCAACGGCAAAGAACAATGTTCCCAGGATATACCCCAGGCGGCTTTCGAGGATATAGAGGACAGGATTAATATAGCCAGCAGCCTTGAGCAGATCAGGGGCGGCGGCAAGCAATCCCATCAGGACAACATATCCGGCAAAGGCTGAAACGACTACAGACATGACAACGCCCCAGGGTGCTCTTGTTGAGGCACCGACGGTCTCTTCGGTCATGTGCGCCGAGGCATCATAGCCGGTGTATGTATATTGTGCTAGCAGCAGACCCAATAAGAAGGCATACCAGATCGGAAGTCCGGTTGCGTTATATTTGGGGTCGGCCTGGAAAAGGGTTCCTGCAGAATTTAGTGGGGCAGCGGCTACATGCGTAGTAAAAGTTGCACCACCAAATTGCTGACCGAGGAGTGCAGCAACAACGACTCCTCCTCCGATCAAGATGACGCCAACAATATGCCACCAGACGCTCACATCATTCAAGAACGCGACGATACGCACTCCGAAGATATTGAGGATTGCGTGCAGAGCCAGTACAACCGCATAGATCGCCAGAGTCGTCCATTGTGTCGCGGGATCAATAGCGGCGACAGTTCCCAGGGTAGCAGGGAATTTAGGGAACCAGGCATTGAGCAGGACATCGATTGAAACAGCCAGTCCATAATCAATACCTGCTGTAACGGCAACCTGTCCGATGAGATTGAACCAGCCGGTAAACCAGCCCCAGGTGGGCCCTCCCAACTTAGAAGCCCAGTAGTACAGTCCGCCAGCGGTCGGGTAGGCAGAGGCTAATTCGGCCATGCCCAATGCCACGATGAGCACGAAAATGGTGACCAGTGGCCACCCAATCGCACCCGCCGCAAAACCGGATGTTGTAATTCCGGCGTAGAAAAGCGTGAGGCAACCACTGAGAACGGAAATAATAGTGAAGGAGATGGCGAAGTTTGAAAATCCGCCCATGGTTCGGAAAAGCTCTTGCGCATAACCCATACCGTGGAGACGTTTGATGTCCTGCGCTATGAGTTCTTCTTTGGCTGAACGCTGAGATGATGCCAAGGTATACCTCCTGTTCGGGGGCTACAAGACAAAAAGTATAAGGG
>WNGE01021310.1_pt1 | contig 12813 bp, 11 predicted proteins | sample 5400651 | NCBI WGS metagenome assembly WNGE01 (sample SAMN13153370, study PRJNA577476) | soil metagenome | isolation source: 60 cm soil or saprolite under grassland replicate 2 | place: USA:California | collected 2016-06-15 | reverse complement strand
CGCTCCAAACCGCCGACGGCCGCATCCACGCCGGCGTGGACTAGGCGAGGCGCGTGAGCCGTTCCGCGACGGCCTCGAGGCTCGCCAGGTTGTGCCCACTTGCGAAATCGTCCACGTACGGCAGGGCCGCCTGCATTCCCCGCGCGAGCGGCTCGTAGGCCGGGTCCTCCTGCAGCGGATTCAGCCAGACGACCCGGTGCGCGAGGCGCGAGAGCCGCGCCATCTGCTCCGCGAGTAGGACAGGGTCGCCGACCTCGAGACCATCCGAGCAGAGGACGACGACGGCGCCACGCGCCATCCCGCCGTGTCCGAAGTCGTCGAGGAACCGTTTCAGCGACTCGCCGATCCGGGTGCCCCCGTCCCAGTCGACGACCTCGGCTGAAGCGCGGCGCAGCGCCTCGTCGTGATCGCCGGTTCGGAGCGCCCTCGTTACCCGCGTGAGCCGCGTACCGAAGCAAAAAGCCTCCCAGCGCCGGTCCGCCCGGAGCGCTGCGTGCGCGAACATCACCAGGGCCCGCGAGTAGTCGGCCATCGAGCCTGAGACGTCGAGCAAGAGCACGAGCCGACGCGGCCGCTGACGCCGTTCGCGCCAGGCCCGGTCGACGGGCTCGCCGGCAGTCCGGAACGAGCGACGCAGCGTCCGTCGGAGATCGGGCGCGCCACCCCGGGCGGGATTCCGGCGACGAGAGCGGCGCAGCGGTACCGCGAGCGACACGCGTGCCATCAGATCGGCGAGTTGCGCGAGCTCGTCGGGTGAGCAGTCGGCGAAACTCTTCTGTCGGAGGAGCTCGAGCGGGCTTGCCAGCGCGAGCTCGACCTCGGGCTCGAGATCTCCGGTTACTCGGACGCGCACGGCTGACCGAGCCTTCGCTTCACGCGAACCGCCGAAGAAGGCGGCGAAGACCCGGTCGTACACGGCGACGTCCTGTGGGCGTGACACGAGCGTCGCGCGGCCGGCCCAGTACAGATCGCCCGGCTCGAGTAGGGCGGCGGCGCGGCAGAAGCGGACGACGCGTCCGGTTCCGACCGGCAAGCCCTCGTCCCGCAGCGAGCGGGAGAAGCGCGTCAGGACCGCAACGGGCTCACTCACGGAGGAGCTCGGGAAGGGCTGCATCGACGCGGAGGAGATCCTCCCGGTTCTTCACCGCCCAACCGAGAGTCTCCCGTGCCTCTTTCCCGTTGACGGAGCGAGCGCCGAGAACCGTGAGCGCCTGTGCCCAGTCGATCGCCTCGGCCACGCCCGGCTGCTTCACGAGGTAGAGCCCACGCAACTTCGCTACCGCGTCGGCGACGGATCGCGCGAGCTGCTCCGAGACGCCGGGCACGCGCAGCCGGATGATCTCGACCTCCCGCTCGAGATCGGGGAAGTCGATCCAGTGGTAGAGGCACCGTCGCTTGAGCGCGTCGTGGAGCTCGCGCGTCCGGTTGGAGGTGACGACGACGGCAGGCGGCTCCTCGGCGGCGATCGTCCCGAGCTCAGGGATCGTGACCGCAAAGTCCGAGAGCACCTCGAGCAGGAACGCCTCGAACTCGTCGTCGGCGCGGTCGAGCTCGTCGATCAGGAGCACTGCCCGAGAGCCGGCGCGGATCGCGTGCAGGAGGGGGCGTTCGAGCAGGAAGTCAGGCCCGTAGAGCTCCTCGACGCGCCGGCCGGGCTCCACCTCTCCGACCTGAAGCGCACGCGCGTAGAGGAGCTGCCGGGCGTAGTCCCATTCGTAGAGCGCCTGCGCAGCGTCGATCCCCTCGTAGCACTGGAGCCGGATCAGCTCGGCGCCGAGCAGCGCGCCGAGCGTCCTTCCCACTTCGGTCTTTCCGACCCCCGCCTCGCCCTCGAGCAGGAGGGGTCGCCGCATCTCGAGCGCGAGAAAGACGGCCGTCGCGAGACCGCGGTCGGGGAGGTACGAGGACTCCTCGAGGGCCCGCTCCAGGTCGTCGACCGAACCGAAGCGCATGCGGACATCGTAGAGAACGGAGGACGTGGAAATGAGCGCGGGCGAGGCGTATTGTCGCCCCAGCGCCGGGGAAGCCGTCGATCGACTCTGTCGGCGCGCCTGCGACCGACCTTAGGGGGTCGAGATGCACGTCGCGATCACTGTCAACGGTGGCCTTCGCGAGGCCGACGTGGAGCCGCGGACGCTGCTGGTCGACTTTCTCCGCGACCAGCTCGGGCTCACGGGAACGAAGATCGCTTGCGACACGTCCCAGTGCGGGTCCTGCACGATTCACCTGGACGGCAAGGCCGTGAAGTCCTGCACGGTGCTGGCCGTCCAGGCCGACGGGACCGCCGTCACGACCATCGAGGGGCTGGCTTCCAACGGCGCTCTCCACGCCGTGCAAGAGGCCTTCCACGAGAAGCACGGGCTGCAGTGCGGCTTCTGCACCCCGGGCATGATCATGGCCGCCGTCGACCTGCTCGCCCGCAGCTCGGAGCCGACAGACGAGGAAATCCGGCACGGGCTCGAGGGCAACCTGTGCCGCTGCACCGGCTACGAGAACATCGTTCAGGCCATCCACGAGGCCGCGGAGGTGACGCGATGACAACCGGAGTGGAGACGCCGCCCAAGCTCGTCGGCGAGCCGGTCAGGCGCGTCGAGGACGCCCCTCTGATTACGGGCGCGGCGAAGTACCTCGACGATCTCGAGCTGCCCGGGATGGCCCACGTGGCGATCCTGCGCTCACCGCATGCGCACGCTCGGATCACGAGCATCGACACGACGAAGGCCGCCGCCCACCCGGGCGTGATCGCCGTCTTCACCGGCAGGGACTTCGAGCACCTCCCGGCGCTTCCGTGCGCGTGGCAAGCAGGCGGTGTCGAGAACTTCGTCAATATGCCGAGAGCGCTCGAGATCGACCGGGTCAGCTTCACCGGCGCGGGGGTCGCCGCCGTCGTGGCCGAGAGCAAGTACGCGGCCGAGGACGCTCTCGAGCTGATCGAGGTCGACTGGGAGCCGCTCGACGTCGTCGTCGACGCGGAGCAGGCGGCCGCGGAGGGCGCGCTCCAGCTGCACGAGAACGCGCCCGGCAACATCGTCATGGATTGGTCGTGCGGCGAGGAGCAGGCGACCGAGGCCGCGCTCCAGGAGGCGGAGGTCGTCGTCAGGGAGCGCCTGGTCAACCAGCGGCTCATCCCGACCCCGATGGAAGGACGTGGCGCGGCGGCCGAGTACGAGCCGGCGACCGGCAACTACACGGTCTGGATGACCTCGCAGGCCCCGCACATCATGCGCCTGCTGATGACGGCGTTCGTCTTTGGAATCTCGGAGACGAAGATGCGCTGCATCGCGCTGCACGTCGGCGGCGGCTTCGGCACGAAGATCTTCCTCTACCCGGAGTACGTGCTCATGGCCGCGCTGGCCGAGAAGGTCGGGCGCCCCGTCAAGTGGGTGGAGACGCGGCGGGAGAACTACGCAGCGACGACGCACGGCCGCGACCACGTGACCTACCTCGAGATCGGCGCGAAGCGCGACGGGACGATCACGGCCCTCAGGGCGAAGACGTACGCGAACCTCGGCGGGGTCCTCTCGACCATCGCCCCGGGAATCCCGACGACGCTGTACGGGAGGATGCTCTCCGGCGCCTACCGCATCCCGAACATCCACTGCCGGGTGCTCGGCGTTTACACGAACACCGGCATGGTCGACGCCTACCGGGGGGCAGGACGGCCCGAGGCGACCTACGTGGTCGAGCGCGCCGTCGACCTCCTCGCGCGGGAGCTCGAGCTCGACCCGGTCGAGATCCGCCGCAGGAACTTCATCCCGCCGGAGGACTTCCCCTATGACCCGGGCATCCTCAGAGGCCTCAAGTACGACACCGGCGACTACGAGAAGGCGCTCGACCGCGCGCTCGAGATCGTCGACTATGAGGGCTTCCGCCGCGAGCAGGGGGAGGCGCGCCGGCAGGGCCGCTATCTGGGGATCGGCTTCTCGACGTACGTCGAGATCTGTGGCGCGGCGCCCTCCGCGTGGATCGGGACGGTCGGCGAGGGCTGGGGAGCCTCCATGTGGGAGAGCGCAAACGTGCGAGTGCATCTCACGGGCAAGGCCGTCGTCACGATCGGCACGCAGCCGCAGGGGCAGGGGCACGAGACCACGGTGGCACAGGTGGTTGCGTCCGAGCTCGGGATCCCGATCGAGGACGTCACGGTGGAGCTCGGCGACACGCTCGGAACGCCGTTCGGGTACGGCACGTACGCCAGCCGCAGCGCCGCCGTCGGCGCCGTCGCCGTCTACAAGAGCCTCCAGCGGATCAAGGAGAAGGCCCGGCGCATCGCGGCGCACATGCTGGAGGCCGATGCCGAAGACGTCGTCTTCGAGGACGGGCGCGCCTTCGTGAAGGGGTCGCCCGAGACCGGCAAGACGATCCAGGAGATCGCGGGGGCCGCGGCGCTCGGCTACGACCTCCCGGACGGCGAGGAGCCGTTCCTCGACGACACCACCTACTACGACCCGCCTAACTGCACCTTCCCGTTCGGCACGCACGTCGCGGTGATCGAGGTGGACGGGGAGACCGGCGAGGTGGCGCTGAAGCGCTACGTGGCGGTCGACGACGTCGGCGTCGTGATCAACCCGATGATCGTCGACGGCCAGGTGCACGGGGGGATCGCGCAGGGGATCGCCCAGGCTCTCTGGGAGCAAGGCATCTACGACGAGAACGGCCAGCTCGCGACTTCGAGCCTGATGGACTACGCGGTCCCGAAGGCCGGGTTCTTCCCGCCGTTCGAGATCGACCGGACGGAGACGCCGACGGACGTCAACCCGCTCGGCGTCAAGGGTGCCGGGGAGACCGGAACGATCGCCTCCACTCCTGCGGTCGTGAACGCCGTCATGGACGCGCTCGCGCCGCTCGGGATCCGGCACCTGGACATGCCGCTCACGCCCGAGCGCCTCTGGCGGGCGATGCGCGAGGCGAAGGCCTGAGAGCCGAGGAGGAGCCCGATGTACACCATGCGTCCAGCCGAGTTCATCTACCGCCGCCCGGCGAGCCTCGACGAGGCCATCACGATGCTGGCCGAACTCGAGGAGTCGCGTCCGCTCGCCGGTGGGCACAGCCTGCTCCCGATGATGAGGCTGCGGCTGAGCACGCCGCAGGCGCTCGTCGACCTCGGCGGCATCACGGGCCTCGACCGAATCGCCGACGACAACGACAGCCTGAGGATCGGAGCGCTCGCCACCCACGCCGCCGTCGCGGAGTCCGAGCTCGTCCAGGCGAAGTGCGCTGTGCTCGCGGCGACGGCTGCGCTCATCGGCGACCGCCAGGTCCGCAATCGCGGCACGATCGGCGGGAGCGTCGCCCACGCGGATCCCGCGGCCGACTACCCGACCCTGCTGAAGGCCCTCGGCGCCGTGGTCACCGCCGTCGGAAGAGACGGCGAGCGCGAGATCGCCGCCGACAAGTTCTTCGTCGACGTCTTCACGACCGCGCTCCAGCCGGGTGAGCTGGTCGTGTCGGTGCAGGTGCCCTCGACGCCTGCCGGGACCGGTGCAGCCTACTTCAAGCACCGCCATCCGGCTTCGAGCTACGCCGTCGTCGGCGTCGCCGCGCTGGTGTCGGTCGAGGGGGGAACCTGCACCCGTGCGCGGCTCACGGTCGGCGGCGCCGTTCGGACGCCGGTGGACGCGACGGCCGCAGCCGAGGCGCTCGTCGGCGCCTCAGGGTCGGAGGACGCAATCGCGGCCGCGGCCGGGAGGGTCGCGGAGTCGCTCCCGGACGCGATCGGCGACCTCTACGCGTCCGCGGAGTACCGCGTCCACCTGGCGACGGTGCTCGCCAAGCGCGCGCTCCTCGCCGCCTTCGAGCGAGCTTCCTAGCCTCGCCGGAGCAGGCGCCGGAAGAAGCGGCTGATACCCCTCCCGAGCGCACCGAAAGCGAGGGAGAGCCCCGAGACGGGCTTCGCCTGTGCCTCTCTGGCGGCCTGTGCCTCTTCCGGCGCAGCCGCGAGCTGGGCCTTGAGGCACTCGGCGAAGCGGGTCACGAGCTGAGAGGAGACGTCCTCGACGATCCCGCGCCCGTACTGGGCCTGCGCAGCTCCACGCCCGCGTGCCTCACGCGCCCGCGCGCTCAGCTTCGCGCGGCGGGCCGCTTCGTCCAGCGCCTCCTGCTTGACGTCGGTGGCGAACGTCAGCGAGATCGGCCCGAGCTTGACCTCCATCGTCGCCTTCCACGTCGCATCGTCGACGGTCTCGTCCAGCGTGGCGCCGGGCATGCACGGAATGACGCGTGGCACGTCGATCAGCAGCTCCCAGGCGGCCTCGGGCGCTGCGGGGACCTCGAACGAGTTCTCGAGCCGCATCAGACGCGCGCGCCTTCGAAGCGGCGGCGGCAGCCGGGTCCGCAGAAGTAGTACGCCGTCCCGTCGCGGACGACGGTCTCGCGCGCGCCGGCGATCGAGACCGTCATCCCGCAGACGGGATCGACGGCCTCCTCCACGGATTCGGCCGGCGAGAGGCCGTGGGTATGCCGCCAGGCGACGAGCTCCGCGAGGATCGCGACCGCGATCTCTTCCTGGCTCGAGGGGCCGAGGTCGAGTCCCGCGGGGCTCCTGATACGCGCGAGCACTTCCTCGTCGAGACCGCGGGCGCGCAGCTCCGCGAGCACCGCGCGCGCACGGCGGGCGCTCGCGACCAGGCCTACGTACCCCGCCTCGGTCCCCAGCACGGCGGCCAGGGCGTCCTCGTCGCCGTGCCCCATCGAAGCGACCACGACGGCGTCGGCGCCGTCGACAAGCCCGTCCGCGACGCGCCAGCCGATCGTGCCCGCTAGCTCCCGCAGCGTCCGCGCCGCGGGGCTCTCGCCCACCACGGCCAGGAGCGGCCTGGGCAGGTGCGGCTCGACGAGGACCTCGACCGTTCCTTCCGAGGCGCACGAGCTCTCGGCAACGACCACGTCGCCCTCCTCTGCCTCAGTTCCCGGTGGTCCGATCCGCACGAGCCGCGGCTCCCCGTCGGCGAGCACTCGGAGGGCCTCGCGAATCACGATGGGCTCGGAGCAGGCACCCCCGACCCAGCCGAACAGCTCGCCGTCGGGCGTCACGAGCGCCCGGTCGCCGCGACGCGTCGAAGCGGGGCGCTCGACGTTCACGACCGTCGCGAGCACGTATGGCTCGCCCTCGGCGGCGAGCCGCCCCGCCCGGACCAGGACGGGCTCGGTCATTCGGCGAGGCCGGCTTCTTGCAGCGCCTGCCAGACCTTGTCCGAGGTCACCGGCATCTCGAGGTTCCGGACGCCCGCGTGCGCGAGCGCGTCGACGACGGCGTTGACGTACGCGGCGGGCGACCCGACGGTGGCCGACTCGCCGACGCCTTTCGCGCCGATCGGGTGGTGCGGCGAGGGCGTGACCGTCTCGCCGAGCTCGAACGGAGGCGTCTCCCAGGAGGTCGGGAGCAGGTAGTCGATGAAGTTGGAACCGATGCAGTTGCCCTCCTCGTCGAAGGTGATCAGCTCCATCGCGGCGATGCCGAAGCCCTCGGTGAGGCCGCCCATGATCTGACCCTCCACGATCATCGGGTTGATCCGCACGCCGCAATCGTCGACTGCGACGACCCGCCTGACCTTCCACTGACCGGTGCCGCGGTCGACCTCGACCACGACCGCGTAGCTGCCGAACGGGAAGGTCATGTTCGGCGGATCGTAGTAGTGGACGCCTTCGAGCCCCGCCTCCAGCCCTTCGGGCAGGTCGGTGTAGGCGGCGAAAGCGACGTCCTGGATCGTCTTCGCGCGGTCGGGCGCTCCCTTGACGGAGAAGCGGCCACGCTCCCACTCGAGGTCGTCCTCGGCCGCTTCGAGCAGGTGGGCGGCGATCATCCGTGCCTTGTCCCGCAGCTTGCGTGCGATCACCGCGGTCGCCGCCCCGGCCACCGGGGTCGACCGGCTCGCGTACGTGCCGAGGCCGTAGGGAGTGTTGTCGGTGTCCCCCTCCTGGACCTCGACGTCCTCGTACGGGATCCCGAGCTCCTCGGCGACGATCTGGGCGAAGGTCGTCTCGTGCCCCTGACCCTGCGCCTTGACACCGAGCTTGAGAATGGCCTTGCCGGTGGGATGGACGCGCAGCTCCGCCGAGTCGAACATCCGCAACCCGACGATGTCGTACTCCTTGCCGTGGCCGGCGCCGACCACCTCCGTGAACGAGGCGAGGCCGATCCCGATCAGCTTGCCCTGCTCCCGGGCGCCCGAGTCGTAAACGAAGCCGGTCGCCGACTCGTACGGGAACTGGTCCGGCTTGATGAAGTTCTGCACCCGGAACTCCGCCGGGTCGACCCCGAGCTCATTCGCGGCGACGTCGACGAGGCGTTCGATCAGGTAGGAGGCCTCGGTGACACGGAACGAGCAGCGGTAGGCGACCCCGCCGGGAGCCTTGTTCGTGTACGCGCCGTCGCCCTGGACGTGGGCGGTCGGGATGTCGTAGGAGCCGGTGACGATGTGGAAGAGCCCGATCCTGAGCTTCGACGGTTGCGCGTCGGCATAGAAGGCGCCCTCGTCCGCCGCCAGCGAGGCGCGGAGGCCGACGATCCTGCCGTCCTTGACAGCGAGCTCGCCGTGCATGTGGTAGTCCCGCGCGAAGCCGGTCGAGATCAGGTTCCCGGTCCGGTCCTCGATCCACTTCACCGGCCGTCCGAGCAGGAGCGAGGCCGCAGTCGCGACCACGTACCCGGGGTAGATCGGCACCTTGTTCCCGAAGCCGCCGCCGATGTCGGGGGAGACGATCCGGATGTTCTGCTCGGGGAGGCCCGTCACGAGCGCGAACAGCGTCCTGTGGACGTGCGGCGCCTGCGAGGTTATGTAGATCGTGGCCTTGCTGGTCGCCGGGTTGACGTCGGCGACACAGCCACAGCACTCGAGCGGCGCCGGATGGCAGCGCGGGTAGTGCGTGTCGAGCGCGACGACCTTGTCGGCCTCGTCGAAGGCACGGTCGGTGGCCTCCTTGTCGCCCGCCTCCCAGTGGTAGATGTGGTTGGAGGTCTGATCTTCCTTGTCGTCGCGGATCAGGGGCGCATCCTGTTGGAGGGCCTGCTGGGGGTTAGTGACGGCCGGCAGCGGCTCGTAGTCGACCTCGATCAGCTCGAGCGCGTCCTTGGCGACGTAGGCGGACTCGGCAACGACCGCCGTGACCTCCTGGCCCTGGAAGCGCACCTTGTCGGTGGCGAGCACCGCCTGCGTGTCGCCCGACAGCGTCGGCATCCAGGCGAGGTTGTGCTGAGCCATCAGCTCGCCGGTGACGACTGCGACGACGCCGGGGAGCGCCTCCGCGCGGGAGGTGTCGATCGAGACGACGCGGGCGTGCGCAAACGGGCTGCGCAGGAGCTCCATGTGCAGCATCCCGGGGAGCGCGATGTCGTCGATGTAGGTGCCTTTGCCGCGGATGAAGCGCTCGTCCTCCTTGCGCTTGACCGAGTGCCCGAGCCCGCGGACCTCAGTGGTCGCCATCTCTACCTCCCTTTGCCCGAGAGCTTGGCGGCTGCATGGTGCACCGCGTTGACGATGTTCTGGTAGCCGGTGCAGCGGCAGATGTTCCCGGAGAGCGCCCAGCGGATCTCCTCGTCGGTCGGGTCCGGGTTCTCCTTCAGGAGCGCCGTCGCGGTGAGCATCATCCCGGGAGTGCAGAAGCCACACTGCAGGCCGTGCTCCTCCCTGAAGGCCTCCTGGATCGGGTGCAGCTCGGCGCCCTTTTGCAGGCCTTCGACGGTCGTGACCTCCCGCCCGTCGGCCTGAACCGCGAACAGGGTGCACGACTTGACCGGGACGCCGTCGAGCAGGACCGTGCAGGCCCCGCAGCTCGTCGTGTCGCACCCAAGGTGCGTGCCTGTCAGCCCGAGCGTCTGCCGCAGGAAGTGGACGAGCAGGAGCCGTGGCTCCACCTCTGCCGCGCGCGTCTCGCCATTGAGGTTGACGGTCATGGCGCGGGTCGTCACGCCTTCGTGGACGACGCTTTCAGTCATGGCTCCTCCCTTCGGCCGCGGCCCGTAGCCCGCGCTCGACGAACACGCGCACCACGCTGCGCTTGTACTCGGCGCTGCCGCGAATGTCGTCCCGCGGCTCGGCCGCCTCCGCGGCGAGCTGGGCGGCGTTCCTGATCGCGTCTTCGTCGAGCTCCCGGCCGGCGAGCGCCTCCTCGGCGCTGGTCGCCTTCAGGTTCGCCGGGCCGACGCCGGTGAGTGCGATTCCGGCGTGCCCGATCGTTCCGTTCGCGAACGAGAGGTGGACCGCCGCCCCGACGGTGGCGAAGTCGCCCACCTTGCGCTCGAGCTTGAGATACGTGCCCGCCGAGTCCGGGCCCGGATCGCGCACTCGCACTTCCGTAATCACCTCGGTCGGCTCGAGGGCGGTCGTAAACGGCCCTTGGAAGAACTCTTCGATCGGAATCGTCCTCGCCCCTCCGGGACCACGCACCTCGACGTCGGCGCCGACCGCGAGCATCACGGAGCCCCAGTCGCCCTGTGGGTCGGCGTGCGCGAGAGAGCCGCAGACCGTGCCGAGGTTGCGCACGATCGGATCGGAGATCAGCGGTGCGGCAGCGCCGAGAGCTCCGAAGCGCCCGCTCAGGAGCTCGGAGCGCTCGCAGGTCTTGTGCCTCACGAGCGCGCCGATGCGCAGGCCCCCGTCCTCCTCCTCGAGCGTGTCCAACCCTGTGACTGCATTGATGTCCACGAGCGCTCGAGGGGTGGCGAACCTGAGCTTCATCAGCGGGATCAGGCTTTGGCCACCGGCGAGGACCTTCGCCTCGCCTTCCTGGCGCTCGAGGATCTCGAGCGCCTCGTCGAGTGTCGTTGGAGCGAAGTACTCGAAACTGGCGGGATACACGAACAGACCTCCCTTCGCGCCCGGGGGTGGCCTCTAGGCGCAGCGGCAACGATACGCCTCGCCTTTGCCCGTTTCCATGTCCCTACGGCGACCCATACCGTTCGGATCGGTCTGCCGGGGCGCCGCGGTGCGCTCGGCGGGATCCCCTCCCCGCCGCGACGGCATGAAAGTCGATCGCGCCAACCGTGACCGCGTCCGACTCGAAGATCGACTCGATGTCGCACTTCGGCTCTTCTGCGACAGCAGACCGGCAATGCCCGGCGACACAGCTTCGGGAACGCTTGAAGCGGCGCTTTTCAAAAAGGGCGATCGGGATGACGCTCGGGGGATAGCCGACCGACGAGAAGTCCCGGACCCTCCATGCCCGCTCCTCGCTCCGCAAGGGGCGCCGCGAGCATGGTTCGAGGATCATCCGTGTACGACGCTTCACGAGGTCAGCGTCGACCCCGGTTGAGTTGACCGTGACCCTCCGACTAGCCTCCGCCGTCATGGACGAGCGCCACGCCGAGCTGGTGCGCATGATCACCGAGTACCGGGTGAGCCAGGCGATCCACGTCGCCGCGGCACTCGGCATCGCCGACCTGCTCGCCGACGGCCCGCGCACCAGCGACGAGCTCGCCGACTCGGCCGGGGCCCATCGCGACGCGCTGTACAGGTTGCTCCGTGCACTTGCGAGCGTCGGGGTCTTTCGCGAGGAGGACAGTCGTCGCTTCGCGCTCACTCCGGTCGGCGAATATCTCCGTACCGACGTACCGGGATCGTTGCACGGCCGGGCTGCCTTCATCGGTCGGCCCTACTTCTGGCAGGCCTGGGGGCATCTTCTGCACAGCGTCCGAACCGGCGAGAACGCCTTCCGGGACCTCCACGGCCAAAGCGTCTGGGACTACCGCGAGGAGAATCCTTACGAGAGTGCGATCTTCGACCGCGCGATGGCCAGCACCACGTTCGGCGATGTCGAGCCGTTGCTGGCCGCGTACGACTTCGGTCGTTTCGAAACGGTCGTCGATATCGGGGGCGGGAACGGCGCCCTGCTGTCCGCGCTCCTGCAGAGGTACCCGCAGATGCAAGGTGTCGTGTTCGATCAGCCGGCGGTTGTCGAACGGGCAGCGGAACCCTTGCGTGCGGCCGGCGCCGCCGAGCGCTGTCGGCTCGTCGGCGGGAGCTTCTTCGATTCAGTGCCCGAAGGCGGCGACGCCTACATCCTCAAGCACATCATCCACGACTGGGAAGACGAGGACTCGACGCGAATTCTGCAGGTTGTCCGTCGCGCGATCCCGGACGACGGCGTGGTCCTGCTGATCGAAGCGGATCTCGGGCCGCCGAACGAGACGCCCGTTTCGAAGTTCGCCGACCTCAACATGCTGGTCTTGCCCGGCGGGCGAGAGCGCACCCTCGATGAGTACGGCGCGTTGTACGAATCGGCGGGCTTCCGGCTCGAGGGAGCCACACCGACGTCGTCGAGCTACCTCGTCATCGAAGCTGTGCCCGTCATCAAGGACGTGCCCCTAAGCTGACCCGCGCGGCCGACGACTTTGCGTTGCAAGGTGCGGGACCTTGGCCTGCGAAGACTTCCGCGTCGCGCTCGTCGTACTCCACGAGCCAATCGACGAATACGTCGCTGTTCTGCGGTGAGCCGAACTTCGGGGCGCGCATTGACCTCCCTAATGACTTCCTTCTCACGGTACGGATGTGACCGGTCCGCTTGACGATCGCGCTCGACGGTGGCCACGAATGCGAGACTCGCCCCGCCCGTGGGGTTCGAAAACTCGGTCATGCGGCGGAAGCGATGTCACGCGGCTGCCTCGTATTCGTTGATGAGGCCGCCGAGCAGTTCGTGTCTCCGAATGCGCCCTGCGGGAGCGCGGACGGACGCTGAGGCAGATTCGTCGGGCGGCCGAAGCGAGAGTGATCGGTGCGGCCTGTGGCAGTTGTAGTGGGCGGTGTAGACGCGGAGCACCTGCTCGAGCTGGCGGCGGTTGACGATCAGGGTCCGGTCGAGGCACTCGCGCCGGAGCGTGCC
>WNGE01006650.1_pt1 | contig 12813 bp, 13 predicted proteins | sample 5400651 | NCBI WGS metagenome assembly WNGE01 (sample SAMN13153370, study PRJNA577476) | soil metagenome | isolation source: 60 cm soil or saprolite under grassland replicate 2 | place: USA:California | collected 2016-06-15 | reverse complement strand
TTGATCCCGGCCGACGGGCGCAGTACGACCCTGAGCGGTCGCTCGATGCTCCCGAACGCCGACATCTTGTTGCCGGGAAAAGTTCACTGTCGCGTCCGGGCGCGTGCATTATCGAATCCCGCGGCATACCTGTGCCAAACTAGGCGCGTGCAGGAGCCTGTCGCGTGACGCGCGCGCCAAGAAGCTCCTCCGCACTGGCGACGAAGTTCTCGGGAGAACCCGAATGAAATCCACGATCCGAATGATGCTCGCAACGGCGGCAATGACTGTCGCAGGAGTTGTCGGCGGGCAGAATTTCCCCAGCCGCGCCGTCACGTTGACCGTCGGCTTCGCCCCCGGTGGAGGCGCCGATACCGTGGCCCGGCTCATCGCACAAAAGCTCGGCGAAAACGTTGGGCAGCCGGTCGTCGTCGAGAACAAGGCGGGCGCCGGCGGCAACATCGCGGCCCAGCACATCGCCACGGCGCCGCCCGACGGGTACACCATTCACCTCACGTCGGTCGGCCCGATGACCGTCGCGCCTCATGTAGTGAAGGACCTCCGCTACGATCCGAAGCGCGACATCGCGCCGATCACGATGGGCGTCGTGTTTCCGAACGTGTTCGTGGTGTATTCGGGTGTGCCGGCGAAGACGCTCGCGGAATTCGTGGCGCTGGCCAAGCGCAAGCCCGGCCAGCTCACCTATGGGTCGTCGGGAGTCGGTGGCGCGGGACATCTCGCCGGCGAGCTCTTCAAGGAGCGCGCTGGCATCGACATGCTTCATGTCCCCTACAAGGGCGGCGGGCCGGCGATGACCGATCTCCTCGGCGGACGCCTCGACATGTACGTGGGTGTGCCGTCCACGGTCGCGCCGCACGTCGATGCCGGCAAGGCGCGCGCACTCGCGACGACCGGCGCCAAGCGCACGTCCACGATGCCCGACGTACCGACGGTTGCGGAGTCCGGCTACCCCGGCTTCGAGGCGATCAACTGGTACGCGTTCGTCGCGCCCGGCAAGACTCCGAAGGATTTGCTCGATTTCTGGAACCGTGAACTCACGAAAGTCCTGAACGATCCACAGGTGGGTGCGGAGCTCGCCAAACACGGTCTGGATCCCGCGCCCGGCACGCGCGATGACCTCGCGCAGTACATTGAGCGCGAAAGCCTGAAGTGGGGCAAGGTTGTGCGGGAGGCGAAGATCACGGCCGAGTGAGCCATGCGCCGCGAGGCCGGAACCTAGAACTGGTAACGCCGCAGGCCGCCGTCCACGGGAATCACGGCGCCGGTGATGTAGCTTGCGCGCGGCGATGCCAGGAACACGACCAGAGCGGCGAGCTCCTCGGGCTCGCCGTAGCGTCCGACCGGGATCTCGTGCTCGGACTGCCACGCACGATGCTCCGGCGTGTAGTTTTTCCGGATCTGGTCGCTCATCACCCGGCCCGGCGGTACGCAGTTCACCGTGATGCCATGCTTGCCGACCTCGCGCGACAGGCCCTTGGCCCACGAATGCATCGCTGCTTTCGCACAGAACGCGCCGTTGATCCCCTCCGGCTCGGACTTACCGGTGATGTTGACGATGCGCCCCCAGCGGTTGGCGATCATCGGTCCGAGCAGCCGGTGCGTGAGCTGCCGGTGCCGCGTGAAGTTGAGGGTGAGCGCCTCCTGCCACTGCGCCTCTTCGGCGTCCTTGCCGAAGGGCCGGCTGCCGCCGGCATTGTTGACGAGGATCTCGACCGTTCCGAGTGCGGTGAGCGCGGCGGCCGCCACCGCTTCAACATAGCCCGCGTCCATTGCGTCGTGCGCCACCACCGCCGGCGGATTGGCGGAGAGCTCGGCGATCTCGTTGGCCACCTCGGCCAATGCTTCTCGGCGCCGGCCCGTGATTGCCAGCCGCACGCCTTCGCGCGCGAGCTCGAGCGCGATCGCGCGGCCGATACCGGCGCTCGCGCCGGTCACGAGCCCCGTGCGCCCCTTAAGCTCCAGATCCAGGTTGCCCCCTCGAACACGCGCTTGGCCGGACGTGCATCCTTTCCGCTGCGATGTTAGCGCAACCGGTCGCGTCCGGCGACGGACCGTACGCCATTGCGGTTTCTAGGCCGATGCAATCCACCACATTGGTTACAAATGAAATGTAACGGCAAGCGTCGCGTTATGGCTGCAAGCGGCCGAATGCCACAGCTTGTTTCAACGCCGCGCAGCCGCAGCACTCTGTCTTTTCGAGTGCGTCCCGCGACGCGAAAAACTCGACACGACGTCAGAACAGAACCGCCGAGAAGTACGCAGTCTCTGTGCAGCCGCCGCTCAATCCCGCGGTGAAGCGACCCTCGATACCCTGGGCGGTAGCCTTGATCTCCTCCATGGTCGCGCTCGCGTTGAACATGAGCGAGCCGGTGCAGCTATAGCTCGCGGGATCAATCCGATACAGTTGACCGTATTGCAAGAGCGTTCCGGCCATCGAGCAGGTCGCTCCGCTGGCGTAGGTGAAAATGAAAGTCGCGGCGCCGTTCGCATGCGTGACGCTCAGCTTGTAAGTGTCGTGGTACGCGCCGTTCAGGCTGCTGTCGCTGCAGCTCGAGTAGCTCCCCGTCTGACCGCCGACGTAATCGGCGCCAAGTACAATCGTTTTAAGCGTCTGCCGCTCGATCGACTTGACCACGGTCGGCCCGCCGATCAGCGTATAAGTCAGCGTGCCCTGATACGGACTGGTCGGAACGAATGACGCGGTTCCCGCCAGCGTCGCCGCCGGGTGCTCGGCTGGATTCCATGGTACGCCGAAATACGATCCGATCGTTGAGTACAGATTGCCGGAAAAGTTGCCGTTGCCGTCGCGGTAGATGATCGCGACGAACCAGGTTGGCTGGTTGCTGGGCGTCGCGGGCTCGCTTGCCTGCCCGTAGATGAAGAATGTCACGAAGATGACGTCCTCGGCCTGAATCAGATTGACGCCCCAGCCGGATTCGCTCGGAAGGTACCAGATGTCGGTATAGTCTGTTGCGGCGGCCGGCAGCGGCACGGCAAGAAGCGCAAGAGACAACACAGCCGGTAACAATCGCTTCAACATGATCATCACTCCAGGTCCGGGGCTTCTCGGTTCCTTAGTTTAGCAGCGCCGATCCACGTGGGCTGTAAGCAATCGTAACGCTGCGGCGATGGCATCGCGCTCCGGCAGCGCCGATTGCGCGCCGGCCGCGGTGCACGCGAGCGAGCCCGCGACGACCGCGGCGCGCAGCGCATCCGGAAGCGGGGCGTGCGCATCGAGAGCGGCGGCGAGAGCGCCGACGAACGCATCTCCGGCTCCGGTCGTGTCGACGACCTCGACGCTTGGCGCGCGCACACGGATCGTGTCGGTGCCGGATGCCGCCAATGCTCCTTCCTTGCCGAGCGTGACAACGACAACGAAGCTCGGCGCGGCCACCGCGATCGCCGCCGCCGCAAACGCCTGCGCGGTCGCCGGCCATCCGTGTTGAGCCGCGAGCGCTGCGGCTTCGGTTTCGTTCACGACCAGGACGTCGACCTGCCGCAGAAGCTCGATCGATAACGGCCGCGCGGGCGCGGCGTTGAGAACGATCCGCGCGCCGGCCCGATGCGCGCGGGCGATCAATACCGCATTGGCTTGAGCGGGTACCTCGTGTTGCAAGACCAGAACGGCTCCAGGCGCGAGCATGCTGTCTGGCACCGCTTCCGGATCGGCGAGCGCGTTTGCGCCGGAGGCGACCGCGATGCAGTTCTCGCCGTGGGCGTCGACCAGAATCGTCGCGGAGCCCGTCGGCGCTGCGGCGCGCTTGACGCCGTCGAGGTCGACGCCGCCCGCCGCCAGCAGGGCAAGCGCGGTGTCGGCGAAGGCATCGGTTCCGACCGCGCCGTACAGCCGGACCGCAGCGCCCGCGCGCGCGGCGGCGAGCGCCTGATTGGCGCCCTTGCCGCCGGGGTGGGTCGCAAACGATTCGGCGCCGATGGTTTCCCCGGGCGCGGGAAAGCGGGCAACGCGGGTGACGAGATCGAGGTTGATCGAGCCGAAGACGATGGCCATGCACGGTCAGCCGCGTGCCGCCGGATACGCGTTGATGACTCCCTTGACCAGGAGAATGTTGCCGTACGGCCGGAGCTCTCCGGTGCGCACGACGGCGAACGCCGAACGAGCCCGCTCGTAGAACGCCCCGCGCTCGAGATGACCGATCTCCGCCTCGGCGAGGTCATGCTGCGTAAATACCGCCGCGAATTCGCGCACGGGCTCGGGCAGCGCCTCGGGATCGCCGGCCACTGCCATGGTCAGCGCCGCGGGTCTGACGAAGGTGTCGAGCGGAAAGACGGTCAGCACGGCATCGAGCATCGCCGGCGCGGTTGCGCCGGCGGCGTGCAGCACTCTCCTGCCGACGCTCGCCGCCGGAAAGTTCGCGTCGGCGATCACCAGCTCATCGCCGTGGCCCATCGCAGCGAGCGCATGTAGCAGCTCGGCGTGCAGCAGCGGATGGATTCCCTTGAGCATCTCGTATCCGATTCGCAGTTGCGTTAGCCTGCTAGGCTTTCACGCCGCCGTGCGTCAGCCCGACGACGATCTCCTTCTGAATGACAATCGTCAACAGCAGGACCGGCACGGTGACGACCAGCGCAGCGGCGGCGAGCGGACCCCATGCGAGCTGCTCGAAGGTGAGGACGTTGTAGACCGCTGCGGGCAGCGTCCGCGTCGCGCGGCCGGCGAGCACCGCGCCGAAGACGAAATTATTCCAGGAGAAAATGAAGGCGAGGATCGTGCCGACGACGATACCGGGACGCGCGAGCGGCAGCGCGACATAGCGGAAGCTCGTCCACACGCTGCCGCCGTCGATCTGGCACGCCTCCTCGAGCTCCTTCGGCAGCGTCTCGAAGTGCCCCGCCATGATATAGACGACGATGGGAACCGTGATGACGAGATGGGTGATGACAAGCGCGGTGAGCGTGTTGTTGAGTCCCAGAAACTGAAACACCATGAACAGCGGTATCAGGTACGACAGCGCCGGCGTCATGCGAGCGATCAGGACCAGTACGGTGAGCTTGTGCGCCTGCGCTCGCGCGATCCCGTAACCCGCGGGAATGCCGACGGCCAGCGCGATCAAGGTCGCGAAACCCGAGACGACGATGCTGTTCCAGAAGTAGAGGCCCATCGAGTTCTCGGCGAACACTTGCACGAAGTTGCGCAGCGTCGGCGGATCCGGGATGAACACGGGCGGATAGGCCAGGTTGTCGATTTCGTTCTTGAGCGAAAGCGACAGCATCCAGAAGAACACGAGGATCGCCGGGGACACGATCACGGCCACCGAGAGGGCGAAGGCGATCTTGCGTAACCTTCGTCGCAGGCGAGCGCGGCCGGCGCGCGCCGCCATCGGGAGCGCGGCGGTGCTCATCCTGTCCACTTGGCTCGCTGCCGGACGTACAGCAGGAGCAGCGCGAGCGCGAGGATGATGACGAAGAACACGACCACGACCGCCGACGCATTGCCGACGTTGTAGAACGCGAACGCCTGCAGGTACAGGTAGATGTTGATCGTTTCGGACGCCGTCCCGGGGCCGCCCTGGCTGATCACGTAGATGGTGTCGAAGGCCTTCAGCGCGTCGATGGTGCGGATCACCGCGGCGACCACCAGGAACGGCGCGACCAGCGGCAGCGTGATGTAGCGAAAGAGCTGCCACTCGGACGCGCCGTCGAGCCGTGCCGATTCGTACGGCTCGGTCGGCAGCGCCGCCAGCCCGCCGAGAACGATCAGCATCACCAGCGGCGTCCAGTGCCAGATCTCGACCAGCACGAGGCTGGGAATGACCCACGTCGGCGAATAGACCCAGAGCGATGGCGGCAGGCCGACGATGGAGAGCAAATAGTTGAGCACGCCCTGCTGCGGATGAAACATCATCGTCCACACCAGAGCCACCGCAACCGGTGTGGCCATCATCGGCATCGTGAACACCCCGCGCAGCACGCCTCGGAACGGGAACTCGCGGTGGAAGATCAACGCGGCGACGAGCCCAAGAATCAACGGTACGACGACCGCGAGGGCGGTGAAATAGAATGTATGGACGATCGATTCGAGGAAGCGCTGGTTGGTCGCGAGCCCGGTGTAGTTGTCGAAGCCGACGAAATGCGCCGCCGTGCCGATCTTCCAGTCGAAGGCGCTCATCCACGCCGTGAACAGCCACGGGAAGATGATCACCGCGCCGACGACGACCAGCGCCGGCACGATGAACAAGTAGTAGCTGCGGTGCCGTCGGGCGAGAAAGCCCGGTTGTGCCGCGGCGGCCGTCGTCATGCGCAGCGTCCCCTCACCCCAATCCTCTCCCCGCGAGGCGGCGTAGGTGCGAATTCATTCGCACGCGACGCGACATGAGACGAAGCGGCCGAATGAATTCGGCCCTACGCCTTCTCGCTCTTGTCGAGGACTGGCTGAAACTCCGCGGTCGCGCGCTTGAGCTCCGTTGCCGGATCCGCGCCATTGATCATGTTGGTCAGTGCCACGCCGAACACGTCGCGGAACTCGGTCACCGGCGAGATGATCGGCAGCCCCGGTTGCGCGATACTGGCCGACTTCAGCATGCATTCGACCCATTCCTTGGGCGCCTTGAAATCGCTCGACTGCTGCGCGGCGGCATAGGCCGAGTTGCGTACCGGCGCACCCGCGGCCGCCTGCAGCATGCGCGTCTGATTGCTCTTGTTCGACGCCCACTGGATATAGAACCACGCCGGTCCCTTCTTCTTGCTGAATGGCGATATGCCTTCGCCGTCGGCAAAGAGCGCCGACACCTGCGCTTTGGGCCCGGCGGGCACGACGCCGTATCCGACCTTGCCGACGATCCGCGACTTGGTCGGATCCTCGAGCGGTTGTGCAAAGCCGATGCCGTCGAGCCACATCGCCGCCTTGCCCTGCAGGAACAGACTTTGCGATTCATTCCAGTTGAAGCCGGAGACCCCCTGCGGTCCGTACTTCGCGAGCAGGGTCTGGTACATCTTTGCGGACTCGATCGCCTCGGGCGTATCGGTGAGCAGCTTGCCCTTGGCGTCGACGAAGCCGCCGCCGTAACCGAGCAGGAAGCTCGTCCACACCGGGACGTTGGCATTCTTGAGACCGCGACCGACGAAGCCGGAGACACCCTTGCCGGGATCGTTGAGCTTGGCTGCCGCGTCGATCATCTCCGCGAAGGTCTTCGGATACGCGATGCCCTTGGCGGCGAAGATTTCCTTGTTCCAGTAGACGACCCAGGGATCGAGGTTCAACGGCAGGCTCATGACCCGGCCATCGGATTCGACGGCGTACTGGAGGCCGCCCTTGGCGAAGTCGGCGAAGTCGAGATCGGGCGCCGCCATCGACTTGTCGTTGATGAACGGCCGCAGATCGGTGAGCCAATTGTTCTTCGCGAACTGGCGCTTCTGCACGTGATACGACAACGCGATCACGTCGAAGCTGGGGTTGCCGGAATTGAACTCGATGACCGCTTTCTGGCGCTGCTGCTGCTCGGGAACCATTTCGGAGCCGACCTGGATGCCGGTCATGTCCTCGAATTCCTTGTGATACTTGGAGAGCAGGTCTCCGCGCGGGCTCTTGACGAGCAGAATCTCGATCTTCTCGCCCTTGAAGCGCTTCCAGTCGAAGGCCGCCTGCGCGTTCGCGCTGAGCAGTCCGGCGCCGGGCAGCGCGCCGAGCGCGGCGGCGCCCGCTCCCGCTTGCAGCAAGCGGCGGCGCAATGCGTCGAGTCGATCATCGTATGTGCGGGCTGTCATGGCGTTCCTCCTCGGTGGTCTTGAGCGGGTTCTCGCACCGCGTGAGCCGCGGCGCAGATATTTTCAGATCAAAATCATACTCGTCCGGACGCGCCTCAGGTGGGTTCCTCAGTGGATCGCGTCCTGTTCCTTGAATACAGCGATCAGCTTCTCCGCGGTGCAGTCCGGAGCGCGCGCGACCGCGAGGATGCGGGCCTCGCGCCGCGCCACTTTTTCCGCCGCGGCCGGCAGCTCGCGGATCGCGGTCACCGGGATCACCACGGCGCCATGCCGGTCGGCGTGCACGACGTCGCCCGAGCGCACGCGCATGCCGAGCACTTCGATCTCGCCGCCGAAGTCGACGATGCCGACGTAAGCATGCGAAGGTCCAACCATCGCCGCGAGGAACTGGAAGCCGGGGGCCCAGGCGTCGATGTCGCGCACCGAGCCGTCGGTGATCACACCGAGCGCACCCAGGCCGTGATGAATCGCCGACTGGACTTCGCCCCAGAACGCGCCATACCCGGCGTCGGGGCCGTCGAGATCCTCGATCAACACTAGCGACGGTTTTGGGCCGGCGTCGATGTAGCGATAATAGGCGTGCCGCAGCTCGCGCGCCTCGGCCGCAGCCAGCGGAGACGGCGATTTGGCGCGGATCCTCGCTGTTCGAGCGTATCCCACCACCGGCTTGAGCGCGGGAAACCCGCACAACGCCGGCCGCGTGGTGTAGCCGCGCCCGCGGAAATCGGGCAGGACGACTTCCAGCGCATTGCAGATCGTGGGCGTATCGAAGGCGGCCAGCGCGGCGAGCTCGGCGGATGTCGGCTGTGGCGAAGTCATGGATGCGTTCCCGATCAGTTGAGGGCCGCGGCATCGTTCTCGGCGACGCCGGACGCCGCGGCGGCCGCGAGCCACACCTCGCGCGCGGGCGATTCCAACGGCACCAGGGGAGGGCGCAGCGCATTCCACGCGGAATCGCCGGTCAGCTCCGCCTGCAGCGCCTTGAACGCGGCGAAAAGCGGAAAGGGCTCCAGCGCCGCGATGAAGCGCTCGACCCGCGCCAGGTCCTCGCGGTGGTCGGGGGCTAGCGCGCGATCGAACAGGCGGCGGATAAGGCGCGGATAGAGATTCGCGATGCCGCAAATCGTACCCACGCCGCCCGCGGCACGCGCGGCGGGCAGATGCGGTTCGAAGCCGACGAAGATCGCGAGATTCGGGAACGATGCGAGCAGCCGCAGCGAGTGCTCGAGGTTGCATTCGCTGTCCTTGATGCCCGCCAACACGGTTGGATAGGCCTTGGCGATCCGCGCCACGACTGCATCGGAGATCGGCACGCCGGTGGCTTGCGGGATGTGATAGAGGAACAGCCGCAGGCGCGCGTCCGCCACGGCGTCGATGATGCGGGCGTAGCTCGCATACACGCCGTCGTCGCTGACGCCCTTGAAGAAGAACGGCGGGAGCACCAGTGCGCCCGCGCAGCCGCACGCCACCGCGTGCCGCGTCAGCTCGATGGTCTCCGGCAGCGCCGCGCAGGCGGTTCCGACGATAATGCGCGCCGGGTCGACGCCCGCGTCGAGCAGCGCTTCGAGGCCTGCGAGGCGTTCGGCGACGGAGAACGACTGGCCTTCGCCGGTCGTCCCGAAAAGCGCGATGCCGTCGACGCCGGCAGTGAACAAGCGCTGCACGTGTGCGGCCAGACGCGCATGATCGGGACATCGGTCTGCGTCGAGCGGCGTCAGCGTTGCGCACCACACGCCGCCTAACTGCGAGCGTTCGGTCACGGCAACCACGGCTTGCCGGCCGGCCGGGAAACCTTGCGTGGCGCGCTTGACATATCAGGCTCCTGTTGCGTTGCTCGCCGTGCCATCGGCAGCGACAGCGGATACTATATCGCCAATGCACGTACGGGGCGACCCGACCCCGATCGCACGCCCGACGGGAACATGACCAACAAGGAGGAAGCATGATCTCTCGACGCAGGTTCACCGCGGCGGCAGCCGCGACCATGGTCACGGGTCCGTTCGTCCGCCGCGCCGGCGCGCAGACCAAGACCATTGTCCGCTACGGCGACGTCTTGCCGGCGAACTATCCGAGTGTCGTCGCGCTGGAAGCCGCCGGCAGGGAAATCGCGGCCAAGACCGGTGGCCGGCTGGAAATGCAGGTCTTTCCGGCGTCGCAGCTCGGCACGCAGCGCGACATGATCGAAGCGCTGGGCTCGAATGCGCTGCAGCTCTACACCGATGGCGCGGCGACGTTCGGCTCCTGGGTCCCGGCGATCTCCGTGCTCGAGGCGCCGTATGTCTGGCGCGACGCCGCGCACATGGCGAAGGGCATGGCGAGCGCGGACGGGCGCAACCTGAGCGATGCGCTAGTCAAGACGCGCGGCATGCGCATCCTCGACACGATCTACTATGGCACGCGGCAGCTCACCACCGCGAGCAAGCCGGTCAAGGAACCGAAGGACATGGTGGGTTTCAAGCTGCGCGTGCCGCCGGTCGACGTGTTCAACGCGATGGCCGAAGCCTGGGGCGCGCGGCCGACGCCGATCAACTTCGGCGAGCTCTATCTCGCGCTCAAGCAGGAGCTCGTCGACGGCCAGGAGAATCCGCTGCCGACGATCCAGTCGGCGAAGATTTTCGAAGTGCAGAAGTTCCTGGTGCTGACCGCGCACATCATCACGCCGCGCTTCGTGGTCGTCAACGAGCAATTCTGGCGCGGGCTTTCCGACGCCGACCGGACGGTGATGCAGGCCGCGCTCGCAAAAGCCGTCGCGACCGCGAACGCCGAGATCATCAAGCAGGAGGGCGAGCTGGTCGACACCTTCGCGAAGGGCGGGATGACAGTGATCAAGCCGGATGTCGCGGCGTTTCGCGACGCGGTGATCAAGGCGGTGCCGCCGAAGTTCGAATCGCGCTGGGGCAAGGGCACGTTCGAGCGCCTGCAGTCGCTGTGAGCGTTCGGGTCATCTCGTGGGTGTTATTCCGGCGGAGGCCGGAATCTAATTTCGCAGCGTAGCCAATTGGGCGCCGGCTCAGTTACCACAATGAGCCGGGGCGACGGCTATCGTGTCGCCCGACTACGCGCAGTTCCCTAAAAAGGCGCATCCGCAATGTTGAGGCTGGCCGAGAAGGCGCTCGACATGCTCACGGTCGTGCTCTTTTCCGTCATGTTCGCCACGATCATCATCCAGATCGTGCTGCGCTACGTATTCAACACGCCGCTGGTATGGACCGACGAGGCCGCCTCCTACCTCTTCGTGTGGGTCGCGTTCCTGGGCTGGGCGATGGCGACGCGCAAGCGCGTCCACATCGGCATCAGCGTCATCGCCGACAAGCTGCCGCCAGGCTGGCGGCGCGCCTTGCACGCATTCTGGTGCCTGGGGACGCTGGCTTTCGCGCTGATCCTGCTCTTCGTGGGGGCGGTGATCACCCGCAACAATGTCGATGTTCGCATGGTGTCGATCGACTTCGCGTTCTGGCCCGTGTACCTGGCGGTGCCGATTGCGGCGGTGTTCCTTATCGCCTACGCGGTGCGCGACCTCGTGCAGATCCTGCGCAAGGGCGACATCAAGGTCACGGAGGCGCAGCTGTGACTGCGACGATGACGACGATCCTCTGCGTCTGGGCGGCGTGCCTGTTCCTGGGGCCGCCGATCTGGCTAACGATGGCGCTCGCGGCCACGGCGTTCGTCTTTCTGCAGCACATCGATCCGATCATCATCGTGCAGCAGGAGGTGTCGGCGGCCAATTCCTTCACCTTCGTCGCCGCGCCGCTGTTCATCCTGATGGGACACGTGATGAACAACGCCGGCGTCACCCAGCGCATCTTCGGCTTCGCCACCACGATCGTCGGCTGGCTGCGCGGCGGGCTCTGCCACGCCAACGTCATCGCGTCGATGATCTTCGCAGGCATGTCGGGATCCGCCGTGGCGGAAGCGGGCGGCCTCGGCGTCGTCGAGATCCGTGCGATGCGCGACGCCAAGTATCCGATCGGCATGGCGGCGGGTCTGACCGCAGCCGCGGCGACGATCGGTCCGATCATCCCGCCGTCGCTGCCGATGGTCGTGTACGGCGCGGCGGCGGAAGTCTCGGTCGGCAAGCTCTTCATCGCGGGGGTGATACCGGGCGTGCTCATGGGTCTGGCGCTGATGGTGCTTTGCTCGCTGATGGCGCGTTGCCTCGACCTGCCCAAGGGCGATTTCCCGACGCCGGCCGAGCTCTGGCGCAAGTTCCGCGAGGCGTTCTGGGCGCTGATGACGCCGGTCGTGCTGCTCGGCGGCATGCTGTCGGGCGTATTCACGCCGACCGAGGCCGCGGCCGTCGCGACGCTCTACGCGCTGATCCTCGGTCTATTCGTCTACCGCAGCTTCAGTCTCGCGCGGCTGCCGCGGCTCATCCTCGACACCGTCGAGACCACGGGTGTGGTCATGACGCTCGTCATGGTGGCCAAGCTTCTCGGGTGGTGCCTCGCCATATCGCGCATTCCGCAGATCGCCGGGCAGGCGCTGACCGCCTGGAGCGCCAATCCGCTCGTATACCTGCTGATCGTCAACATGCTGCTGCTCTTCGTCGGCTGCTTCATGGAAGGCATCGCCGCGATGCTGATCCTGATTCCGATCCTCGTTCCCGTGGCGATGAAGCTCGGCATCGATCCCGTGCATTTCGGGGTGGTGTTCGTGCTGAACCTGATGATCGGCACCGTCACGCCTCCGGTAGGTGTCGTGCTCTACGTCGTGTCGAACATCGCCAGGATTTCGTTCGAGCGCATGTCGCGGGCGATCGTGCCGTTTCTGATCCCGCTGCTGGTCGTGCTGGCGGCGATCACGCTATGGCCGCCGCTGACGACGTGGCTGCCAAGCCTGCTGATCGGACGATGACGATCGGTTGGAACGACGGATACCTCGCATGGCATTGAGCGACCCGCTCCGTACGCGTCTGCGCGCATCGCCGCTCGGTTTCGGCGGTGCGCCGCTGGGCAACCTGTTTCGCGCCGTATCCGACGATGCCGCGGCGGCGCTCGTCGCTCACGCGTACGACGCCGGTGTGCGCTATTTCGACACCGCGCCGCATTACGGCCACGGCCGCTCGGAACGGCGCATCGGCGACGCGCTGCG
>WNGE01006647.1_pt1 | contig 12814 bp, 11 predicted proteins | sample 5400651 | NCBI WGS metagenome assembly WNGE01 (sample SAMN13153370, study PRJNA577476) | soil metagenome | isolation source: 60 cm soil or saprolite under grassland replicate 2 | place: USA:California | collected 2016-06-15 | reverse complement strand
TCGACTACATCGAAACCTTCTATAACCGCACCAGGCTGCACTCCAGCCTTGCCAACCTCAGTCCTATTAACTACGAAGCAAAATTGAACTAAATTACCCCTGACTCGCTGTCCGAGAAATCAATGCAAGCCCAGACTGAACCCCCTTTATTAGAAGGCAGGACTGGGATGGCGCGGATTTGTCGGATTTGTCTTTACAAAAGCGATAAATCCAGACAAATCTCGGGGGCGCTAAGTCCGTCCAGGAACGCTTAAAGGAGGCGCCTCGACTCTCTTTCCGCAGGGATAACCGTGAACATGGCACGCTCACAATGAATGAATCTGTCCTACCAAGGAAACGAACAGATGAGCAACTCACCATTCATCGAGACACAAACTCTCAGGACAACAAACTATGCACGACCCTGACGTCGGTAGAACAAGACTGAGCAAAACTGGACTAAAAATCGTCATGAATTTATTTGGTGCTTGGGCAGCCTTGCGGAGCGTCCGCCGTGCTGGAGCGTGGGCAATATTGATGGTCAGCGCCAGTGGAATAGTGGGTGCCGCGACAGTCACGGTCCAAGTGGCACCTCAGGGGGACAATTCTTTTTCGCCCAGCTCGGTTTCCATTCAGCCGGGCGATACCGTGCAGTGGGTTTGGAAGTCACAAATCATGGCTCATAGCGTCACCTCCGGCAACGGGGTCAGCGACGGTTTATTCGATTCGGGTATCCACCAGAGCAAGACTTTTACGTTTTCGCATACCTTTCCCGTGGCAGGGACATTTCCTTATTTTTGCACTGTGCACCCGATGTTTATGAAGGGGACGGTCACAGTTGCTGGCGCTTCGTCCAAGCTGTCGAATATTTCGACGCGCGCCTTGGTCCGAACGGGCAACAACGTTCTTATCGCTGGTTTTATCATCACTGGTAACGGAAATAAATCGATTCTCTTGCGCGCCCTTGGTCCAACGTTGAGCGGCTTTGGAATTGCCGATGCGCTCGCAAACCCCTCGTTGGAATTGCATAACGGCGCAGGCGCAATCATCACTTCTAACAACGACTGGGCGAGCGCGCCGAACGCCCAATCGATCCCTGCCAATCTGCGTCCGCCGAATAGTCTGGAATCAGCCATTCTTACTTCGCTTGGTCAAGGTAACTACACAGCCGTTGTCAGTGGCGTAAACAGCACGACCGGCGTTGCATTGGCGGAAGTTTACGACCTCGATACCACAGTTGGCGCTATCCTGAGTAACATCTCCACCCGCGGCTTTGTTGGGACCGACACTCAGGTAATGATCGGCGGGTTAATCATCCAAGGTCCTGCCACGCAAAAGGTGCTGATACGCGGACTTGGACCTACGCTGACCGATTTCGGAGTCACCGGCGCGCTGGCGAATCCGACGCTGGAACTTCGCGATGTGAACGGCAATCTAATCGATTCCAATGATAACTGGAAAAGCACGAATCAGGCAGCCATTATGGCGACCGGATTGCAGCCCCCGAATGATCTCGAATCGGCCATACTTCGAATCTTAAACGCGGGCAACTACACAGCTATCATTCGAGGAGTGAACAGCACGACGGGCGTAGCGCTGATCGAAGTCTACGCTTTGCAGCAGTAGGCAGCTTTAACGGTATGTGGAAGTTGGCTAGGCGGCATTTCTGGCTGCGCGGGAGCTCACTGTCAATGAGCCTGATCTGTGGCACGGCGCTGGCACAGCAGCCTTACGGTCTGGATTCAAGAGAGCCTATTGGTCCTTTCCTGAACAACGTAATGCCCTCTACGGCGGGCGCGTTTGAGTTTCCCGCTTCACTTTCGGCCACAGGCGCCTTCAGCGATGTCCGTAACCTCACTCCGGCGACTGGCGTAATTCCATTTACCGTTAATTCGCCGTTATGGTCGGATGGTGCCGTTAAGAGCCGTTGGATCGCAGTGCCTAATGATGGTCCGCCGTACACAGCCGATGAGCAGATTAGGTTCGCTCCAGTGGGCGAGTGGGCGTTTCCGAACGGAACCGTTTTCATAAAACACTTTGAACTGACAACGAATGAGTTGACTGGAGAGAGGAAGCGGCTGGAAACCCGGTTGTTAGTACGCGACACGAGCGGGGCCGTCTACGGCATAACTTACAAATGGCGCTCGGACAACAGCGACGCGGATTTGCTACCGGGTGAGTTGGACGAACAGATCGCAATCACGACCACTTCCGGTCAGACACGAATACAAACATATACTTATCCGAGCCGCTCCGATTGCCTGTTCTGTCATAATCAACCGGCGAAGTATGTACTCGGAGTCAAGACACACCAGTTAAACGGCGATTTCACCTATCCAAGCACGGGACGAACTGACAATCAGCTGCGCAATTTTGCTCACCTCGGTCTGCTCAACCCCACGCCGAGTGAGGCTAACATCGCTACTTATTTAAGGTCAGTTGCCGTCACTAATCCGACCGCAACGATTCAACATCGAATGCGGTCATGGATAGATGCGAATTGTTCCGATTGCCATCGCCCCGGCGGTTTCGGACCTGGCTATGACGCGCGCTTTTACACCCCGCTCAATAAACAGAACCTGATCAACACGTATGTGAAGTTTCGCGATGTCGCCGGATCGCCACTCTACCAGCGCGACAATTCGCTTGGACCTCTCAAAATGCCCCCTGTGGCAAAAAACGTGGTGCACGAAGCGGCCATGGCTGTCCTGCGCCAGTGGATTGCCAGCCCACTGGAAATGCTTTCCGTGTATCTCACTCAAGACACGGAGCACATCGCCGTCAGGTTCAATAGCGATGTCAATCCTATTACCGCCGCTCATGCCTCCAACTATTCTTTAGATCAAGGTGCAATCGTGTCGAAGGCGAGGCTCAGCCAAGAGCCAGACACGGTGATTCTGACCGTCTCTCCGCTGAAAGAAGGCCAAGCATATGCTCTCACCACCAGTGGGGTACAGGATACCGCACCATCAGCGAATACCATTTGGCCCTCCAGCCGGCTGCAATTCACGGCGCAATTTATCCCCGATTTGAACGCAAGCCGACTTGCGAATGCCTCAGGGAGAGTCCGAGTAGGGACCGGCGACAAAGTAGCGGTCGAAGGATTCATCGTTCGCGGCGCGCCAACGAAGCGAGTGATGATTCGCGCCGTTGGACCTTCGCTGGGCCCGAACGGGATCAGCGCTGCACTAGCAGACCCGGTGCTGGAGTTACATGATCGTACCGGAGCAATAATTGCAGCTAACGATAATTGGGCTGACAATGCCAACCAGCAGGAGATTATCGACACCGGCCTCGCGCCGCAGTCGGCAAATGAGTCTACAATCTTAATGAAGTTGCCTTGCGATCAGGACGGTGTCCCCTACACGGCCGTGCTTCGCGGCGCAAACAACACAACCGGAGTCGCGCTGCTCGAAATCTATGACCTCGACAGGGGTCTTGGTCCCACTGTCCTCAACACTTCCACCCGGGGATGGGCGGGATCGGGAGACGACGTTTTGATCGGTGGCGTCATTGTCGGTCAGCAAAACAGCACCACGAACTTAAGGGTTGTCGTACGCGCGATTGGGCCATCTCTCACAGCCTATGGTATTGCTGACCCGCTTCAGGATCCCACGCTCGCCGTATACGACGGGAATGGCAATCGAATCGCGGCCAACGACAATTGGAAAGATACCCAAGAAACGGAACTCACAGCAAGACGGATGCAGCCGAGTTACGACACGGAATCAGCGTTGGTGAGGACGCTGCCGCCGGGCAATTACACGATTATCGTAAGCGGCAAGAATGACGCTAGCGGAGTGGGGCTGGTCGAGGTGTATGCGGTTAATTAGCGCGCACCCGCAGGCCTACTAAGGAACACGAGCCGACGCAGGATCGGCCGACCGTGGAAAGTTGAAGATAAAGTCGCTTGAGCGTTATGCCGTGCAACTGCACGCATAGTTCAGTTCGATTTCGTCGTGGAGCGTACTTGCTTCGAAACTACATCCCTTGTTCCCCCCAATCTGCGGGCGAGTTCGGATTTGTTTTCCATCCAGCGATAATTCGGATCCATGCCGACGTGTGTCCAAACGAGACTTCCCGAATAACGCCAGAGGTCGAGCAGAATGCCCTCTCCGAATGCTTGGCCTTTGGCCGTAACTACGATGACGTTATGCTCGGCACCGGTGTTGGCACCCGACTCGGCCCAGTGGAGCTCGAGCGTTTGCAGCTTCAGTGCATCCAATCGGACGAGAAGCTCCGTTGCCCACTGAAAACAGAGTCCCCCTTTTCTCGCTCCCATATTGACAAGCAAGTTCTGAACGCCGGGCAGCCATGCCACACGCCACTCGCGGTGCAGTTCCCGTCCGGTCATGTAGGCAGCGTACGCGACTCGCCGAGCCTCATTCGGACTGACGGTCGGGGAGAGTGCCGCGATTCGCGTTCTCAAGGAAGGGTCATCAGCGGACCACGCAACGAACAGTTCTCCCCGGCGACTTCTCCCCCAGGGTGAAGAAAGCGCGAGTACGAGCAGCGGCACCACCGCGAATGTCCTAACCCCTAAAAGGAGAGAGCGATGGAAAAACATTTTAAGATCCCATACGTAACTCCCTGAGTAGCGCAATCGTAGATTTTGACCCTAGCGTTCCGAAATCCGCTAACGTCTATATATACTTGGATCCGCGCATTCCGTATTCATTTTGGCGCGGATGATCATTCGTCCCACGAACAGTTGCCACCGTTCAGTAGACTGGACGGTATCGATTGGGGTCGGTGTGTTTTAAGATTTGACCCCTACCTTCGGACCCATTTCTGACCAAATGCGCTGCACCTGTGCCAAGCCGAATGAGACTAGGGAGGAGCCGCTCTCAGGGTGTCGGCGGTTGTTAAAGCTGTGTAGCTAATCACTAGCCAGTGTGCTCTATCGAATGTCTTCGACGTAGCTAGCGATTCGGTAGTCCTTCGGCGGCATCACATTGGCGAGAGCTTTGTCGTAATGGAAATAGCAATCGCCATTTTCGTAGAAGCTTTTGCAAACTATAACGCCATACATCATAATGTTGCCTTTGCTTACGAAATCAGCGCCGGGAGCATACCAGAGCGCCTCGATGGTAGGCTTGCCGTTGGCATCGAGATTGATCGTTTGGGTAGCTGGAGCGGTCGGACTAACGCCATAAAACTGCACATGCGCGGAGGCGCTATGATTAGTGGAAGAGGTCCCGTCGATGTTGAGGAGAGCTGATCCGTCTACGTTGCCATTACTAAAGTTGGACACCTTAATATCTGCATTTCCAGTGAAGTAGATCCTGACGTTCGCCCCTTTATTAATTGTGAGGTCAGTCTTGATGTCGCCGTTGACCACAATATTGACATAGGTCTCGCGAGCGGTGGAACCTACTGTGACTGGGTTAATCGTGACGTCCTTAAGTTGACTATACAGATACCATGGCGCATTGGCCCACGAATCCGGTGAATTCCCGCCGCAATTAGGATTATTCAAAGGCGGGTTGATGGTGGCGGGTGAACCCGCCTCATATACCCTTGAGGGCGGAGGAGTAACGGCCGGTTGCGGGGATACGACCACCGGAACGTTGTTGTCGACGGTGCCATAGATGTATCTGTCGGTGCGGAGAGTGGCTCCGTTCGTAGTGACGTTACCGTAAATTTCGCCAGTAAGACTGGTAAAGCTTGAGCCGCCGCAGATAACGTTTCCGTCGCGCGAGTCGGAATAGAACTGCGGTAACGGGTTTCCACCTTGTGCCACGGTTGGATCGTACGGGCCGTTGTTCGAGTTAAAACTGTCGATCACACCTGCAGAACCGGGGCCGTAAAAGGAACCGCTGGTCGTAATGGCACCACGGCCGGTGGGGAGGATTGGCACCGCAACCAACTCGATGCGCCGTGAAACCTGGGCCATGGGCTGGCCGTTCGCGTCGCTCGGAACATTAACAACACGTTTGTTATTGCCGTCACCGTCACCGTAAGTGGCGATGAAGTGATCGAAGTTAAAATCTATCTTGCGAACCAGACTGTCCCCACCGCCTCGCGCGCCAGCGAGCCCGAAGCTCGCGCCAACTCGCGCTGGCGTGTCGTCCATGCCGGTCCGGCGTAACCCCGATACTCGCGACGTGCCAATGGAACGAATCCGATAGTAGCGATAACCACGGTCCACAAGCGGCAAGCTGCCAACCGGCAAGGTGTCAACCGTAGCGGTCGCCAAAAGGTTGCCGGACCCGCCAATAGGAGTGGGCATGGTATAAGTCCACGGTCCAGTGGAACTATCCGGGCTGCTCCAGCCTGTCCCGGTAAATTGCATCGCCGGATTTGTAAACGTTTTGCGCGTCTCCGCGTAGGCTATATCCGCGCCGGCTTCAGCGGCGGCGAGAGCGTTTCTCCAGGCACTTACCTGCTTGGAAGTAACATTATAGCGAGTAGTGCAATTCATAAGCACGTTCGCGCCTATGATGGATAGGATCAAGATCGTGCCCATTGCGCAGATAATGGCACTACCGTCTTCGTTCTGTACGTAGGTCTTCATAATTGGATGATTGCTGAGTCGCGATGATTCCTAGTTGCCACGGCGCAGATTGCGCAAATAGGCAGTAGAATACACCGTAGTGCTGGCGCGTTCCATGTTGGCGCCGCTGGAGGTGAAGACAGGAAGAAAACTAACTACCGTGGATAGATAACCGCTATTAGCCAGGTTGATATCAGTGACCTGGTCAACAAGCTGATCGGTACTCGAGGCGACGGTGGTGACCACGCCGTCTTCAGTGCGCAAAATGGACTGCCCACTGATGGAGTAGACGACTGCCGAATTGTTCGTACTTGTGCCTCCCGGGCCGTTCGGACTCGTGGATGGATAGTAATCCACCTGATAGCCAATGCCCGTTTTGGTGATAGTGGGTGTGCGGCGAGTGTTTGTGTTGTCCGCGGTAGCATCACTATCACCGGGCTGGATGACATATTTGGGAACCCAGCAATAAATCGTCTGCGCGTCGGCCGAAATCTCGGCGATGTTAGACCGCTTTACGTCACGGTTCAGGTAATCAATGATCCGGACCTGCTGCACATGGGTGGAGAAGAACCTGTCGACGGCAGCGAAGCTCCGGTTTAGAGCGATCGAGGCGGTGATGATAACCCCGAGGATGATCATTCCCAGGCCCATCGCGACCATGATCTCGACTAGTGTGAATCCTTGCTGGTTCTGATGTTTGATAAGCTTCACTTTTTTGTTCCTGCTGAAATAACACTTGAGGTTTGCGCGGTGGTTGTTCGATTGGCAAAAGTTGCCGGCCACTGGTTTGCTAAGTCGACTTGCACGAGACTTGAGTTTGAGAAATTCGCCGTAGACGGCACTGAGGTAACTGCTCCATTAGCGCTGCGCGTATAGGTTATCGTTGGCACGCCGCTCGGATAATCGCTGACCGTAACGGTCTCGACTGCTCGTTGGGTCAGAGGCGACGAATTGGCCGGGGTGCCGAGCAGGCTCTTCATCGAGCTGACGGAGGTAAGGGTGCTGAAGTCTGTGTTGCGCAGCCGCTCGAGCCGGTCATTAACGGCTTCAATTGCGCCTACGTTTTCCTTGCTGGCGGAGATGTATCGCAAGCAGAGGGCATTGATTTCGAAGATGGAAGAAAAGAATACCGCAACCAGAGCTGCCGCGATGACAATTTCTGGAAGTGTAAACCCGGCCTGAGCACGCTTCTCATTACCTAGTAACATTGGTAAGTATGGAAATTATCACAGTGCATCCCGTTTTGGCTACAAAATTTTTACTTTTTTTAGCCATCGCCGGCCGGGAAAGCTTCACCGCAAAGATACGCTGGAATTATTGATATAAGTATCTTATATACAGTAACTTGTGTTCGCGCGACCATTGCGAATCGACTATGAGGGGCGCTGTATCATCTCACCGGTCGGCCAATTAGCTGTCTCGCTCGCAGCCCCGTCGTTCTAACAAATCTCAAACCTCACCGGGAGTCCGGGTGGCGCAGATACAGCGCCAACATCGCCGCCTCTCCATCTATTTTTCTTCAGAACAAGGTAGCGGTCACTTAAACCCGGGAGGAAACGGCCACAGTTCCGCTAGCATCCTGATCATTCGCGCTCGCGAGTTACTCGTAATTTCCGAATACCCGAATACGGGCGAGGTACAGGCTTCGACCATCACGAGGCGGGTGGTAAAGAGTCGCGGAGTAATAAAGAGGCGCGCGATTCGGATTAAGCGGAACTGTGTTTGGATCGATCGTAATTCTGGAAAATTCGTTTCCGGCGTTGTCGCTGGTCGAAACAACAATCTGACTGATTAACTCGTCCAGAGCGATGTCAGCATCGCTGTTGTAATCGAAACGCAGCGATACCAGGAGTGTCTCCCCACCAGGCAGATTTTGCACACTCCCTCGAACTGTCGCCCCGCCGCCTTCAAGGCGAGCGTGAAATGGAACCACGCGCCTGTCGCCATGGTTAACCCGCACCTGGACATCCGCCTGCAAGGGCGATTGCTCCTGCCCAATGACAAGATGCGACGCAAAACACAGGGGCAACAGAGCTACTATAGTAAACCTTGGCTTCATCCGCGATAGCATCATAAAATTTCGGACAGACGTCAATCGGCTAGCGCCGAGTTATGGGTTCTCCGTTAACGATTAATGGGAGAAGTAAACACCGTCGCTCTTACGCCGAGACTACGGGCGCCTGTGAGGATCGCCGCGAGCTAATTGCGGCGCGGACGAAATTGTTGCCCAGCTCCCACATTGGACCGGGGAATTTGCGGCAATCGGTCATGGTCAGGCAGATCACTTGTCCCACGCAATCGCCCGCGAGCCTACAAGCTACAAGCGACGTTTTGAGCCGAGTGCTACGCCAGACGAAGAAAATGCCACCGGAAACACGAAACTGCTCCCAGCGCAATGAGCAGCATCGAGATCGCCGAACCAGTCTCGGGCACGCCAGGGATTTGCGGCCTACCAATAGAGATGACGTCTCCGCCAGCCAAGGGTGCGCGGTTAGGATCACCGGCAAAGATGGAATTTCCAAGATCTGCAACGGTAAGGTTTGCCGAGTTGATATTCACGAATAAGAAAGCATCGGCAAAGTTCGTGGTAGGAATCGGTGACAAGAGGCTGTCGAGGATCGAAAACGAGAAACCGTCCGGCGTGAGGCCGGGATCAACATTTGTAGTTAGTTCCACATGGAAGCTGAGAAAGCTCCCGGGAGTAAACCCTTCGATAAACTCGTTAATGAAAGCCGCGTCGTCCTTCAGCGTGACACCAGTCGAGAGGTCGCCCATGGCGCCTCCGAACAACTGCGGATTCCCGCTAGCGCTGCCTTTGTCGCCAAACATAAAGTTGCTGATTGTGGCGGTGTTGACACCCGCGAAATTGCCCGAACCATCGTTCAACTGGAAGTCGACGTAGAATGGTCCGGCGGGATGGCCGATCAACCCTGACGTATCAAGAGTGACATCAAACATGAGATTGGCACGGGAAACAGACGCCTCGAAGGCGAAGAACGCAGAGACCATTAGGCCGAGCAGGAAGTGGTAACGGTTATGTTTCATTGGGTTTTCTTTTAAGGTATCTCATGGCACGCCTGCGCCTGCCAGAACGCGAGTTGTGTACTGTGGGCGTTGGGCAGAGGGATCGTCGAATATGAGGGTAAACGACTCATCCACCCCTGGAGGAAGGGCGTGCAAGCATTCGCTAAGAGAGAGATTGCAAACGACAGTTAAATACGGCGAGGGGGGCTTTTTGGGATCTACATTGACACTGACTCCATCTTTATTGGCTAGTGGCAGGTTGAGATTGTCCAGTACCAAAAACACCTGAGCAGTTATCCGGCTATCCGTGGTATTTCGGAGTGTTATCGTTTGCTTCATTTGCTTGGTTGCCCGATTATAGCTGAAGGCACCGCGCGTGATTTTCAGGCTCGTTGTAATGTCATCGGGTGTGCCTAACTCGAATGCTCCAGCATCACAACGAATACCTGCAGGCCTAAGTCCCCCGCGCTGGTCCGTTTCAGGACAATCAAAGAAGTCAGAGAAAGCATTGTGCCTCGGGCCTGCGAAATCAATGGCGGGGCTGCCGGGCAACAGGGCGTGAGTCTCCGTAGGACCACCGTTGTTTTTCAGTACCGGTGTTGTAGGACGGCCGAGGCTATCTAGTGGGGATAAACCAGGATCAAGGGGGTTTAGGGGCCCGCCGAGTTTGTCGAAGAACGGTTGACCGACCGTCTCCATGCCATAGATGTAGTCCTGGATATCGAAATTTTGATTAACGACGCCCACCACATTCCTGCGGTAGGAGAGAAAGGTGCCTTTACCGTATGGATCCGTGCTGCTGCTATAGCAGTCAGGCGAATACTCAGGATCAAGGGGGCTGATGGAAATGCCCCTGTCAGGTTGTCCGTTAAGAGCGAGGATGGTGTCGCCCATTGAAATGGTCCCAAGGTTCTGAATACCACCGCCCGTCCTGGGATGGGGGGTGAAGATGGTGCTTTCCCCTCTGCCGTTCAGGCGCGCGACATTGTTGGTAATGGTACTAAAGGCGATGGATACATTTCCGGTTGCTCTGTTGCGGATACCACCACCACCACCGTTAACCATATTACCGCTGATGGTACTATTCGTTATTTCCAGAAAACCCCGGTTTTCAATGCCTCCGCCCCGATTAGCCCTGTTACCGCTGATGGTACTGCTATATATTTCGACCTTTGCAGCTACGCTGTTGAAGATGCCGCCTCCGCTAGTTAAGTCACCACCGCCGCCTGCGTCAGTAAAGAAAGCGATGATCGCGTTTCCGTCGATGGTGCAGTTAAATATCTGCAAGAAGCCGCTGTTACTGATGCCAGCGCCCAATCCATGGCTTTCGTTGTTACGCATGACACTGTTAGACAAAACGGAGGGCGCTTCCACTGTTAATAAGGATACCGCCACCCAGCCCCCCGGTTTGCCCATTTTGGATTGTTACGCCATAAATATGCACGGTTCCGCCGGGCATGGAGATTTCGAAAACTTGCGATCCGGACGAATCGTCGGGATACGGCTTTCCGCCACCGTCGATTATGGTGGAATTCGATCCAGCCCCCTCAAGGAAGACGGTTCTGGGGTTTCCCGTAATTGTCAGCGCCCCGTTAGTCAGTCCGTAAGTTCCCGAAGGGAGAGTGACGACTGGGTATGGGGCCGCAAGGTTGCTGGCCTCCTCGATCGCCGCACGTAGTGAGCAGGGAATTTTTTCTGGCCGGTTGGGGTCCCTAGTGCCGTCATCACATACGCCATCAAACTCTTTTGTCGCAAAGTTTTTGTCATGAGTATCAGCTGTGGTGTTGACGATAAACGAGGCGGCGTACAATCCTGGCGCTGCAACTCCACTCAAGGCCAACCCGGCAAGCAGTACTCGACTGACGAGAAGAAATCGAAACAATGTTGTAGTTTTCATGTTACACCTCATTGGGGCTATCCTCGTTCAGAACGATCTTGTGCGGCGTGTGGAGTATCCCTGCCGGAGACGACCTCGTGGAGCGATAACTTTGCATTAGTGGTTGCATAGGGAGCTTCTTTCTTCTGCCGGTTGTTCAATGTGGGTCTCCAGTTTTCCCGACCAGGGAAAGGGAGCTACCGTAAGAAACGCCGTTGCCCGATTCGGTTTTCATCAAATTAGCGAGTGACGGGGTGGTCGCCTATCGGGGACGCTCCCGGATATTATGCGCTCCTAATCCCCGATCTTTTTCTAGGCTGTGGGCTCACCAACACACCGAACATACCTTGAGCAATGGCGGCGGCGCAGCCGTCAGCGCGCGGATCGCGGCAGGGAGTAGAAGGAACGAGCTCCGTTCCGTCGTGGACGACACAGAGGTCGCCGTCCAACCAATCACAGAGCGCGGGAGGTTTTACCGACGATTCAGCCTGAACCAGTCGCGCGCGCCGCGGCGCAGTGCCTCAGCATCGGGGTAGCCGAGCTTGACCTTGATGTGCTCGTCATAGGTTTCCACCGTTCTCGGACTGATCCCGAGCTCTTTCGCGATTCGATTCGTTCCGAAGCCGGCGCCAATCAGCCCAAAGACGTGCAATTCGCGATCGGTCAGGTTACTGGCGTGGCGATGTACCGCGGGGTTTTCGATTAGCCTGTGAACCGCAACCAGTGCGACTCCCGGACTGACATAAAGTTCGCCTCCAAGAACCGTTTCGATGGCGCGAATCAATTCTTCGCGCGTTCCGGTCTTTACCCAGTAGCCTGAGGCGCCGGCGCGCAGCGCGCGTTCGGCATAAATCTCCTCTGGCTGTTTTGAGACTACGAGAATCCTTGTCTCAGGGAAACGACCGGCGAGCTCCTTTAGAAAAAAAATTCCGTCGCGATTGCCAAAAAAAGGTTCAATTAACAGAAGATCCGGATGGCGCTCTTTTAGCAGCTTACTCGTGGTCTGTTGATCAGCTGCCAGCCCGCAGAGTGCGTAAGGCAAGTCGCGGATAATTGCGGCGGTTCCTTCTCGCGCGACCATACTGTCGTCGGCGACCGCGATGCGCGGCCGTCGCGATAAGATCCTATTGCGAACCGCCCTCACGCCTTTGCAGGCTTACCAAAGATCGCTCAGCGGACAAGCGAAATTATTAGCGGAGTTCGCGTAGGAAGTAGGGTTATTAGGGAAAGTAAATGCTGTTGTTATTTACGCCGAGACGACCGGCGCCTGTGAGGACCGGCGCGAGCTGATTGCGGCGCGGACGAAATTATTGCCCAGTTCCCACATTGGGCCGGGGAATTTGCGGCAATCGGTCAGGACGTTATCCAGCGCGGTGACGAAGAGCGCGATTTCTTTTTCGCCGATGATGAGCGGCGGCAGGATTTTCAGCACGTCCATG
>WNGE01008104.1_pt1 | contig 12815 bp, 11 predicted proteins | sample 5400651 | NCBI WGS metagenome assembly WNGE01 (sample SAMN13153370, study PRJNA577476) | soil metagenome | isolation source: 60 cm soil or saprolite under grassland replicate 2 | place: USA:California | collected 2016-06-15 | reverse complement strand
CTGACGTTCGCCTACCAGTGGCGTCGCTGCGACGCCAACGGCGGGAACTGCTCGAACATCATCGGCGCGACGGCCAAGACGTACACGCTGACGTCCGTCGATGTCGGCAACAGGCTGCGCGTGCGTGTGCGGGCGTCGAACGACGCCGGCTCGAGCACCGCAACCTCGCTGGCGACGGCCGTCGTCGCGGCCCAGCCGCCGAAGTCGGTCTCGCTGAACGTCAGCCAGTCGACCGTGACGTATGGCCGCGCCGTGACGCTGTTCGGCTCGGTCGCGAACGGTCAGTCGGGCGAGTCCGTGACCGTGATCGAGCATCAGCTGCCGTCGTTCAGCGGCGTGGTGATCCGTACGGTCGCGACCGTCCAGACGAATACGGAAGGCTCGTTCAGCGTCGTCGTCCGGCCGGTCAGCCACACGCTGTACCGGGCGAGCAACGGCCAGACGACAAGCAACAGCGTCTCCGTCAACGTGCGCCCGCGCCTGAGCCTGACGCGGAGCGGTCCGCACCGCTTCGTGCTGCGGGCACTGGCAGCGCGTTCGCTCGTCGGTAGGTACGGCGTGGTTCAGCGCTGGAGCCTGCGGAGCCACCGCTGGCTCAGCGTGAGGCGCGTGTTCTTCACACGTGCCTTCCCGAGCGTCTCGCCGACCATCACGTCGCGTGCACTGTTCCGGGCGCGACTCGGTGGAGCGAGGATCCGGGCGCTCGTCCCGCGCAGCCAGGCATCGCCGGGTTACATCGCCGGCGTCAGTAACGTCCTGTCTGCGTAAGGACGTCTGAGCTGCGCCCGGATCTCCGGGCGCAGCTCCTTTTCTCCCCTGGTTATGCTCCACGCCTGCTCGGCTCGCTTAGGCTGTCGCATCGTGGCGATCCGGCCGTACGGAGAGTCTGACCGAGCATGGGCGGAGTCGCTGCTGGACGAGTTTGGAGGCCCTCTGAAAGCCCGGCGCGGGGAACTGATCGACGTACTTGCACTGCCGGGATTCACGGCCGAGCGCGACGGCCAGACTGTCGGCCTCCTGACCTATCGACGCGCCAACGGTGAGTGCGAACTCGCGTTCATTGCGGCGCTCGAGCGACAGCAGGGCATCGGGAGCGCACTCCTCGATGCGCTGCGCGAAGAGGTCGGCCACGACGAACCTATCTGGCTCGTGACGACGAACGACAATCTCGGGGCGCTTCGCTTCTATCAGCGCCGCGGCTTCCGCCTTTCCGCGCTCCGTACAGGAGCCGTCGACGAAGCGCGCAAGCGACTCAAGCCCCAGATCTCGACCGTCGGTGACTTCGGTATTCCGATCCGAGACGAGATCGAGCTCGAACTGAGACCTATCGAAACAAGCTCTAGCCGAGAGTAGCGCGCTCCCGAAGGGACTCCGCCACGCGTCCATCGTCTCGGCCTGCGAACGCGCCCGAGCCGTCCCCAGCGAAACCGAGGAGACCGTGTGCGCGTGTGACAAGGATCCGCCAGCCCGACGCACTGGTCAAGGCCCGCGCCAGCCGATTGCGCACTGCCAAGTTCAATGGGCGGAACTTGTCAGTGCGCCAACCATGTAGCGGTTATCGACCGGCCGATCGGCTTGAAAGGCCGCTGCGCTGGAGCGGCGGTTGGGGCGACCGTCGGACTACTTCTTCCGGTTGTCAGCGCCTGTGGGATCATTGAGTGCGGGTCACGCGATGAGAGGGTGAGGTGTTGTCGCCGGGTTCGCGATGGTCAGCGCTCATGTCGACGGCATTCCTCGTTGCCTCGACGACCACAGCGGACGCCTCGCGGGGGCGATTGGACGCCTGGGGAGCGTACTGGGTCGCGCAGGGCCGACTGATCGCGTTCTACGGTGTGTCCAGCCGCGATCCGTATCACTCGGCCGACGCGCGACTGTGGATGATGAACGCCGACGGCAGCCGCAGGCGTCCGCTCAGAGGCGATGGCCTTTCGCCGAGCGGTCGCAGACTCGCCACGGCCGGCGACACTGGGACGGCCGGAATCGTCCGCATCACCTCGCTGAGCGGAAAACGCATCAGGAAATTCACGATCCACGTCGCTGCCGACTTAGGTTACGGGCCGGTGGAGTGGGCGCCCGACGAGCGTGCGGTCACGGTGGGGCTTAACGACGCGATGATCTTCGTCGCGGATCTCCGCACGGGGCTGGTGCGCTCGGTCAGCCGCATCCGCTCGCGTGATGACGAGAGAGCGGCCTGGTCGCCCGATAGCCGACATATCGCGTTCATCAGTTGCGCGAGAGATGCGTCGAACTGCAATCTGGTTCTCATCGGCCGGAACGGGAGCGGCCGCAGAGCCGTCGTCCGCAACATCGGCGACGGGAACACCTACGACGTACGACCGGCGTGGGCACCGAACGGGCGCGCAATTGCCTTTGCGATCCGGTTCGGAAACACGCGCTTCAGGCCGGCCACGCGACACCACAGTGCGTATGAGCAGCAGAGATACGGGATCTATGTGGTCAAGCCTGACGGGTCGGCCCTCCGCCGCGTCGCGGCGACCCCTTATATGGACACGAGCTGGGACGGCCCGGCACTCGCATGGTCGCCCAACAGCCGACGAATCGCCTTTGTCGACACCAGAGGTATCACGATCGCCAATATCAGCGACGAGAGCCAGCATCGTCTGACGTCACTCCCGCGAGAAATGAGGACAGACAACAGTGTTTCCTGGGCGCCCTCCACACGCGTCCTCTTCTCGCATCGGGAAAACATGTACACCGTCTTGCCGGGTCGACCGCCGCTACGAATCCTGCCATGAGAAAATCTGACGTGGTTCGCCACCGCCGGGCGCCCGGCGGGCCGGCATCAGAGGGTCTGCATCGCCCAGTTAAGGCGACTTTCGTCTGTTGTACCCATCGGTCACTGAGGCACAGGAAGCACTAGCCGAACGTCTGTGGGCAGGCCCGGAACCGGCCGCGAAGCTGAGAGCATGCGTTCGGGCAGGGCGGCGTGACAGACGCTGGCTACGAGATTCGCTGCAACATTTGCGGCGCCGGGGTTCCATCGACCGCAGAGACGTGCCCTGCCTGCGGAACCGTTCTTCTTGGTCCCGCGACTCCGCCCCCTACCCCTGCCGCAGGCACGACCGCTGCGAATCCTACGGCGTCCGTCGCGGCGTCACGGTCATCGAGGGAACCGAGCGGAGCTGCCCCCAGCAGCACGTACGGCGCCGCCAGTGAGTGGGCGTACGGTGGGCTGGCGATCCGGGGTGGGGCCTGGTTGGTCGACACGGTCATCTTCGTGCCCCCTGTGCTAGCCGCCGTTGCCTTCCCCCCGGTCTGGTTCGTCGTACTCCCTTTGGTGTGGCTCTATTACCCCGTCATGGAGAGTTCACGGTGGCAAGCCACCCTCGGGAAGCATCTGTGTGGCCTCACCGTCGTCACCACCGGCGGGAAACGGATCTCCTTCCCGCGTGCTCTCTTGAGGTTCCTCGCGAAATTTCTCTCCGGCGGCCTATGGGGCATCGGATTCTTCATGATTGCCCGCACGCGTCAGAGACGGGGCCTTCACGACATGATCGCCGGAACGCTGGTCAGGTGGGGATAAGAATGCCCGACTTGATCACGTAAACCACGCCGGTAACAGGGAGAACGGCTCTCCTCTCAACCAAGCCGCCGAGGACGATGGGCGGAACTTGTCACTGCGCAAACCACGGCACAGTCGATGCCGAAGCGCTGCGCTTGACTTAGAGCGCCCGGATCCGGGGCTGGGTCGCAGAGAAGACCCGCTAGCGCGGGTCCTCTCCGACAGCTCAAGCGGCGCCGGGACCGCTTGCTCGAACCGCGCGAAAGGCGTTCAATCGGTGCGTGAACCGGGTTGTCGCGGCACTGTCGAGCATCGGCGGCGTGCTGCGCAACGCGCAGCTCCGCCGAATCGAGCTCGCTTGGGGAGCCTCGATCGTGGCCGAGTGGGCGAACTTCGTTGCGCTCGGCGTCTTCGCGTACCACGTCGGCGGGACCCTCGCCGTCGGCATCGCCGGTCTGGTGCGCTTGCTGCCCGCCGCGCTCGTCGCACCGTTCGCCGCATTCGTGGGCGATCGGTTCCGGCGCGAGCATTTCCTCGTCGCGATTAGCGCGGGCGGTTGCCTCGCGCTCGCCGGCTCGGCGGCGGTCTACTTCCTCGATCGGAACGAGTACGTCATCTTCCCGCTCGCGAGCCTGTTCGGGCTCTCTTCGACCCTCCTTCGACCGGCTCTGCAGGCGCTCTTGCCGTCGCTCGCGCGAACACCGGAGGAGTTGATCGCCTCCAACGGCGCCGCTTCGACGATCGAGGGGCTCGCGACTCTCGTCGGTCCGCTCGCTGCCGGAGTCTTGATCGCGGCGACGGACCCAGGCGCAGTGTTCACGTTCGCAGCGGTTGCATTGCTCGCTGCGGCGTTGCTCTTTGCACGCGTCTCTGTCGAGGGTCGGATGCTGACGGCGGCAGCGACTGGTGCGCGGAGCCGGCGCCGTGCCTTGCTGGCCGGCTTCAACATGGTTCTGCGCTCACGCAAGCCTCGGCTGGTCGCTGGATTGATGCTCGCCCAGAAGTTCGTGCGGGGGTGCCTGAACGTGCTGATCGTCGTGACGGCCTTCCGCGTGCTTCATTCCGGATCCGGTGCCGTGGGGTACATGACGGCAGCCATCGGCATTGGAGGCCTGATCGGAGCGTTCGGAGCGCTGGCACTGGTGCGTCGCCGGCTCGCGACCCCGTTCGGCCTTGCCCTCATCCTATGGGGTCTGCCGATCGCCCTGGTCGCGCCGCGCCCGTATCTCGCCGGCTCACTCGTCCTACTGGCGCTCGTCGGTGCGGCGAACAGCGTCGAGGACATCGCCGGCTTCACACTCCTCCAACGCGTTGTCCCGGACGAGCTCCTGACCCGTGTGCTCGGCGTGGTCTGGGGTCTGGCGATGGGCTCGCTCGCGCTCGGCTCGATCACGGCGCCCGCGGTGATCAGCGCGATCGGTCCTCGGCCGGCGCTCGTGGTCGTCGGCGCGATCCTCCCCTTGCTCACGCTCTTGACGTGGCGCGGGCTCGTCGACATCGACCGGACCATCCCGGCGCCTGCCGAGGAGCTCGCGGTAATCGAGGGCGTGCCGATGTTCGCGCCGCTCTCGATCGTGGCGAAGGAGTATCTCGCGGCGACGCTAACTCGCGTCGCCGTCGACGCGGGGGACGTCGTGATCCGTGCCGGCGACGTCGGAGATCGCTTCTACATCGTTGCCGATGGTGCGCTCGAAGTAGTGGCATCAGGACTCCAAAAGATGGCAGGCGCGGGCGACTTCTTCGGCGAGATTGCGTTGATCCGTGACGTGCCGCGCACCGCGACCATCACGGCGGTCACCGATTCGCACCTCTACGCGATGGACCGCGCGGACTTTCTCGCCGCCGTCACGACCCATTCCGGTGTGCGTGCCGTAGGCGAGGCGATCGTCGAAGAGCGCCAGGGCGAAGCCGTCCCAGCATGATTCTGGGCACCTGTCACCCAGGCCCCTGCTTCATGCAGGGCCGCCGGGAGTGGCCGGCCTCAATCGCCCGGAGCCGGACGAAGCCGCCCCAGCGGCTGCATCGCCCAGTAGATGAATGATCGTTGTTCGGTCCATACTCGAACGGTGCGGCTCGCGCAGACCTCAGTTCTCCTGACGGCCGTGGCCATCGCGATCCTTGCGGCACACGGGGCGTCAGACTGGTCGCAAGTCCTAGCCGTCACATGGTGGGGACTTTTGGCGGTCGCGGTAACGTGCTCGATCGCTGCGGTCGCGATGGCTCTTTTCGGCGATATGCCGGGGCGGCGCCGACTTAACATCGCCCTTCTGTCGGCGCCCGCGCCGCTGACTGCAGCCGGGATGGTGCTGTTCGTTATCGCGTGGTTCGCTCAGAACACGAGCTAAGTCAGCCCGACTAGATCACGTAAACCACGCCGGTAACAGCCGTCCCTTCGCGATGGCACGCTTCAGGTGATGTCAATGAGCCTTTCTAACTCAGGTCAAATCGCTGTTGCGCTCGCTTTTGGCGGCGGGGTGGTGCTCAGCTTGCTGCTCAGCTTACTTCGAATATCCGAAATGCTTCGCGTCGGCCTTGTATTCGCGGGCCCGCTCGTGGCGTTCGTGGTGTTCGGGATTGGGGCACCGGACTGTTTTGGTGAGTGCCTAGCCCGGACTTCGTGGGCGCTCATCTCGACAGCGGCTGTGACCGGTTGGCTCGTCGGCTGGGGGAATCTCATCTCTCGTCAGAAGACTTTCGCGCGCAGATTGAAACCCGCGGTCACATCAGCCGGCCCTTTGGGCGGCCAGCGTCTCGAATCCAAACCGATGTAAAACTGGGCTGGCGTGAGCGTTGTTGTGGCGGCATCCTGGTTGTCCTTCTTCCTTGCGGTCTCGCTTCATCAAGGCCTTCCGGGACCGGCGGGTCAGAAGAGAGATGGTGGCGGGCTTTCGCAGTGGCCTGGTTACTGCTGGGTGTAATCGCGTTTATCCCAGCCATCGCATCGGTTTCAAACGTGTCTCGTCGCTCGCTTGGGTTGATGGCCCTGGCCCTCATCGTCTCGGCAGCCGTTGTGCTAGCCGTGGTTTCTATACGACAGCGTCCTGACGTGAACAGGAGCGACTATGTGCGTGCCAATCTCAGGCTTCTTGCTCAGATCCCGGCTTTGTCTGGGGCCAAGCGACCGAATCATCCGCGGCGGCCAGTTCACGATCTCGGCCGACTACCGCGCCTATGAGCCGCTCAAGTTGAAATTCGTTTGCTGCGCATTTGTCATCCCCCGCTAGTCGTGGGACTGTTGTCTATATGGTCAACACACTTGATAGCTTGGGATACGGTCGCCCGCAAGCGCGCTCGCGCCCAGGGTTTAATCGAAGCTGCAGCCGCGGCAATCGTCATCGGCCCAGTTTGGTTCGTTGTTGAGCTCTGTCCCGGCCGAGCTGCTTCCGCACGCGCAAAGTCGCCTGGTCGCGCGCGGTCAAGACCCGCAACCTGCTCAACGCTGAACTCGCAGCGCGTGAGATCGGTGAGCTCCATTTAGAGTGGGCTGGACCCAGTGGTCCCGCTAATCGAGCTGGCAGTAGCGACTGCCGCCTTTGCGATTTCGGCAGGTCTGATAACGCTGTGCCTGAGGCTGCGCGGCATACCGGCATGTCTCCTGGCGTGTTACGTCATCGGGTACTCCGAGATCATAGGCGTCACGGCGGCGCTGTCTGTTGCGCGTGCCGTTGGCCGCTGGGAGGTGACACTCGCGGCCGGAGCGTTGCTTGCTGTCGCAATCATTATTTGGGTTATCGCTGGGCGACCGCGCATGCGTTCGGGCGTCGGCAGTGTCCGCAAGCTCGTCGCGGTGCTGCGAGATTGGCCTCTGGCGGTTCTTGCGCTCGGCCTGGCGCTTGCGTTGCTCTATGTTGGAGCAGTCGCGCTGTTTACACCACCGAATAGCGCTGACGCGTTGTGGTACCACCTCGCGCGGGCAGCTTTCTGGAAGCAGCAGCACGCAGTCGGCTACATCCCCCACGTAAACGATGAGCGGCTCAACGCGTTCCCGCCTGTCGGCGAGATCGCTGTTCTTTACACAATGGTGGTTGCCGGTATCGATCGTTTCGTGACGATGCCCGAGCTCGCCGCCTATCTAGCAATGACACTTGCGGTTTTCGGAATCCCTCGGCGGCTGGCAGTAGCAAGGCGTGAGGCGTTGTTCGCAGCTCTTGTCTTCGCCACTCTGCCGGTAGTTGTCCTACAGGCGTCGGGGGCTCTGAACGACCTCGTGATCGGGTCGTTCCTAGTGATCTGTGTCTTCTTCTTGCTTGGCGACAGCAATGCGGAGGCAGTGCTTGCCGGCTTAGCGTTAACCCTCGCGTTTGCCACAAAGGCGTATGCGCCGCTTGCGCTGCCGCTGATCGCTGCCATCGCAGTGTTCGTTACTCCGCGGTCGCGTGCGCGGAAGTTTGCAGCGATCGGAGTATTGGCGGTCATCGGCGGATCAAGCTGGAACTTCCTGAATCTCGTCGAGACCGGTTCTTACGAAGGACGGGTGCAGAACGAAACCGACTATTCGTTGCACGGGGCCGTCGACGTCGTTGCGTTACCGGCGCGGTACGTGATCGACTTCGCAGAGGTCCCAGGCGTACGCGGTTGGTGGTTGTCAGCGTATGTAGTCTCGGCGCTCGCAGTCGCCGGCTGGTTCCTCTGGAAGCGACCTGCTTACTCCCGACTCTCCTTGTTAGCCGCCTTCATCGTCGGCTGCACTCCTTTTCTCGTCATCGCGATCGCACCAATCGTCAACCGCGCCTACCGCGCTGTCCTGTTCCACGTGGATAGGCCCGATCTTGGCATCCTCGGCCACGACCGCAGTGTGTTCACCTCGGGCCCGGAGATCTCGTACTTCGGGCCGCTCGGCCTCGTGCTCCTGCTCTCTCCGCTCGTGCTCCTCGCAGCACGGCGACAGGTGGAGCAACCCGTCTTCTTCGCGCTGGCCGCGGCGCCGCTTCTAACCGTGCTCGGGCTAACCGTGACGATCGGCTACGGCGGCCTGAATGGGCGGTTCTTCGCATTTGCGATCGCACTCGCCGTTGTGCCCAGTGCGCTCTTCCTCATCGACGAACTGACTCGGTGGGCTGTGGTCGCCGTCGCCTTGCCAACGCTCGGGCTGAGCCTCTACGCCAACCTGGAGAAGCCGCCCTCGGTCTGGGGGGAGCCGAGGTGGAAGGTGCAGACGCTTGTCGATGTCCCCCAGGCCCGCGTCGTCAAGTTCGCCCAAACCTCAATACCGGCGCATGCACACATCGGCCTGACGATCTCGGAGAAGCAATGGAGCTACCCGTTCTTCGGGCCACAATTTGAGCACGTCGTGTCCTTCGTTCCCACCGCAAAATCTGTGCCAGCTGAGGTTGGATGGCTCACCATCGAAACGGGAAAGCCGACGCCACCGGCTCCGTTCCGAGCCGTCGGCACGTTCGGGGGCTTCCACGTCTACAAGCGCGAACGCGAGCGCTAGTCTGCGCGCGCCAGTTTCGCGCCAGTCGTTTCCATAATCGTTTCCAACGGGCGTCTCGATGGCGCTCGAAGCCGGGCAAGACGGGTTGCAAAGCCATGGGCGCACCTGGGATCGAACCAGGGACCTCCCGCGTGTGAAGCGGGCGCTCTCCCGCTGAGCTATGCGCCCGGGAGAAAACCGCGGCGCCTGGAAGGAATGCTTAGCGCTGCTGCCTCCCGGCCCTGACGCGGTTCACACACTTCCACCGCCGCGGCGCGACGATGGTAGCAACGGGGCTCCCGCCGGCTCTTTGGCCGACGCCGCCGCTCGGTAGGATCGGACCGGTGGCCGCCCTCTATCGCAAGTACCGTCCCCAGGACTTCGAGGAGGTCGTGGGGCAAGAGGCGATCGTCCGGACGCTCAAGAACGCCATCTCCTCCGGCCAGGTCCGCCAGGCCTATCTCTTCGCCGGCCCACGCGGCACGGGCAAGACGTCGTTCGCACGCATCCTCGCGAAAGGCCTCAACTGCGTGCAGGGCCCGACGCCGACTCCGGACAAGACCTGCAACCCCTGCGTGACGATCGCGAACGGGACGTCACTCGATGTGATCGAGATGGACGCGGCCTCTCAGCGCGGGATCGACGACATCCGCGAGATCCGGGAGCGTGTGGTGCTGCAGCCGGCCGAGGGCCGCTACAAGGTCTACATCCTCGACGAGGCGCACCAGCTCACCGACGCAGCGTGGAACGCCCTCCTGAAGCTGATCGAGGAGCCGCCCCCGCACCTCGTCTTCGTCTTCTGCACCACGGATCTGTCGAAAGTCCTGCCGACCGTTCGCTCGCGCTGCCAGACCTTCGTCTTCGCGCGACCGCGCCTGCCCGAGCTCGTGCGCCTACTGCGCCGCGTCGCCGACGGCGAAGGCATCCAGGTGCCCGACCAGGCGCTGGCGCTCGTGGCGCGCGCCGCGCGCGGCTCCTTCCGCGACGCGGTCTCGACGCTCGACCAGCTCGCCTCGGCGACGGAGAACGACATCACCGTTCAGGCGGTGCTCCAGCTGCTCGGCGCCGTCGAGGAGGAGGCGCTGTTCCGTCTCTGCGATCTGATCGTCGACCGCGACACCGCGGGCGCGCTGACGTTCCTCGAGGAGCTCGCGGAGCAGGGCCAGGATCTGGGCAGGCTCGTCGTTGACCTCCTCGAGCACCTGCGCCACCTGATGCTCGTCCAGCACATGGGCGAGGTCCCGGAGTCGCTGCCGGTGACGGAGGAAACGCGCGAGCGCCTGCGCGCGCAGGCGAACCAGCTCGGCGAGGCGACCGTGATCCGGCTCGTCGACCTGCTCGCCGTCGCGGTCGAGGACATGCGTCAAGGCGGCGATCCAAGACTGCCGCTCGAGCTGGCGCTCGTGAAGGTGACGCGCCCGGGCGCCGACCTGTCGCGCGAGTCACTCGCCTACCGGCTCGAGCAGCTCGAGCAACAGCGCCATGTGAGCGCCGTCTCGACGCAGCCGGTCGACGTCCCCGATCCTCCGTCCACCGAGCCGCCCCCTGCGCCGCCATCCCTGGAGCTGGAGCAGCTGCAGGAAGCGTGGCAGCGGACGATCCTGCCGGCCGTGGAGGAGCGCTCCATCCCGGCGGCGTCCGTGTTGCGCGAGGCGCATCCGGCCGGCCTCGCCGAGGACACGCTCACCGTCGAGTTCCCCGCGAGCGCGGCCTTCCACCGCCAGCTAGCCGAGGAGCCCAAGAATGCGACCCTGCTCGCCGACGCGCTCTACGAGGTGACCGGCCGCCATCTCGCCCTCGCGTTCGCCGAAGGCGAATCACGTGAGGGCACGGGCGAGGAGGACGACGAGCCGCCGGGCGAGGAAAAGATCCTCGAACTGGTCAAGGAGACGCTGGACGCGCACGAACGGGAGGACTGACGATGGGCATGGACATGGACAAACTGCTGCAGCAGGTCGGGCAGATGCAGGAACAGATGCAGAAGGCGCAGGGCGAGCTCGAGCACGAGACCGTCGAAGCGACGGCCGGCGGCGGGATGGTCACGGTCACCGCAACCGGTGCCGGCGAGCTCAAGCAGATCAAGATCGACCCGAAGGCGATCGACGCGAGCGATCCCGAGCTGCTCGAGGACATGGTGCTCGCCGCCGTCAACGAGGCGATTCGCTCCGCGCGCAGCCTGCAAGAAACGAAGCTGGGCGGTCTCGCCGGTGGCGCGCTCGGCGGCCGAGGGGAACCGCGAGCTCGGTCCCGGCGACGTGTTCGGGGAGCGCGCCTTGCTCGGTGAGGACATCGAACGCACCGCGCGCGTTCGCGCGCAGACGGACGTCCGCTGCCTCGCGATCGCACGGACTGAGCTGGAACAGGTGATCGCAGAGCAGCCGAGCGTCGGCGACCGCCTGCGTCAGCTCTCGGCCTGAAGCTCGACGGCGCGACGTCCTTCGTGAAGAGCGCCACCTAGGCAATCCGGGGCATGTCGGCACAATAGGACAGTGCTCAGTCCAGCTGTGGAAAACCTCGTCGCGCAGCTCTCGCGCCTTCCCGGCGTCGGCACGCGCACGGCGCACCGGCTCGCCTTCCACCTCCTGCAGCGGCCGAAGGACGAGGCGCTCGCGCTGGCGAGCGCCATCGAGGACGTCAAGGAGCGCGTGCGCTTCTGCAAAGAGTGCGGCAACCTCACCGAAGAAGAGGTCTGCACGATCTGCCGCGACGCGCGGCGCGACCACACGATGATCTGCGTGGTCGAGCAGCCGGTCGACCTGATCTCGGTAGAACGTACGAGCGAGTTCCGCGGTCTATACCACGTCCTCGGGGGCGCGCTCTCCCCCCTCGACGGCGTCGAGCCGGAGCACCTCCGCATCGACGAGCTGCTCGGCCGCGTCGAGCGGAACGGCGTGCAGGAGGTCGTTCTGGCAACGAACCCGAACATGACCGGGGAGGCCACCGCCGCGTACCTCGCCGACCGCCTGCGCGGACGCGTCCGTGTCACACGCCTGGCAAGCGGCCTCCCCGTCGGCGGCGATCTCGAGTACGCCGACGAGGTCACCCTGGGCCGCGCCCTAACCGGCCGCCGCGAGATGTAACCCGGTAACCCGCGCGACAACCGCACGCAAAGAGGAGGAGGCTAAGGTCGCGCGCAGCGGGCCTTAGCCACAGGTGAACCGGGCGAAAGCGCTGCTTTCGCTCGGATATACCCAAGCGAGGGATTGAGTTTCTCCCCTACTGGATGCACGATCGAGGGGCGAGATCTGCGGCTCTTTCGATCTCGCACTGCGGCAATGAGAATCCTGGTCAGCGACCCTGCTCCCATCGGCGACCTCGTCGCCTTCCTCCGACGCTGTGGCTGCGAGGCCTACGAGGCAGGCCATGGCGCAGTCGAGGCGGAGCCGCCTCAGCGCCCGCAGATCGAGGCTGAGTACCTGTGGATGGAGCTCGACGCCTACCTACGCGTCTGGCGTGAGATGCATCTCGGCGTAGAGGCGACGCTGCTGCACCCTTCGGAGAGAACGCCAGAGCCCGGATAGATCGGGGAGCAGGGGAGATCGCGTCGCCTCCTTACACTGTCGGCGTGGCGACGACCGACTACGAGGCGGTTCCCGCCGTCGAGCGGGACGACTCGGCGCCGCATCTCGGCACGGTCGTGATGAAATTCGGCGGAACGTCGGTCGCCGACCCGGACAAGCTCAAGAACGTCGCACGGAGGCTCGTCGCGGCACGCGAGAGCGGATCACGTGTCGTCGCCGTCCTGTCTGCGATGGGCACGACCACGGACGAGCTGCTCGACCTTGCGCGCCAGGTGTCGACACGGCCGGAGCCGCGCGAGCTCGACATGCTGATCTCCGTTGGAGAGCGCATCTCGTGCGCGCTTGCGGCGATGGC
>WNGE01006646.1_pt1 | contig 12815 bp, 10 predicted proteins | sample 5400651 | NCBI WGS metagenome assembly WNGE01 (sample SAMN13153370, study PRJNA577476) | soil metagenome | isolation source: 60 cm soil or saprolite under grassland replicate 2 | place: USA:California | collected 2016-06-15 | reverse complement strand
CAGATCGATAAAGCGATGGAAGGCAACTTATGCCGCTGCGGAACATATCTGCGGATTCGCGAAGCGATTCACCGCGCGGCCGCAATATCAACCCGCGGAGCCAAGCAGGCTGCGGCAGCCGCTCCTCCCAAAATCGCTGGAGTTCTGATAAATCGCTGACCTGAAACTAAGGAGGCGTCATGCCAGCTGTTCTCGGATCTGTTCTCATCGATCGTCGCTCATTTCTTCGCGTGACCGCCATGGCGGGAGGCGGAATGGTACTCAGTCTCTACCTCGACCCGTTCCTGCCCGCGCAAGGCCCGCCGCCTGCTGCTCCGCTCGCGCCCAGTGCCTTCGTGCGCATCGCCGCCGATGGTGTCGTCACCATCATGGCCAAGAATCCCGAGGTCGGCCAAGGCGTCAAGACCATGTTGCCCATGCTGATCGCGGAAGAGTTGGACGTGGACTGGAAGGATGTAAAAATCGAGCAGGCCGATGTGGATCAGTCGAAGTACGGAGTGCAGTTTGCCGGAGGCAGCCGCGCGACTCCGCTGCATTGGGATTCGTTGCGCCAAGTGGGAGCAGCGGCGCGGCAGATGCTGGTCATGGCAGCCGCGCAGTCCTGGAAGGTCGCGGCGTTGGAATGCACAACCGCGTCCGGGCGCGTCTACAACAAGCAGAGGTCTTTCGGTTACGGTGAACTGGCGGCCAAAGCTGCCAGCGTAACTCTGCCCGATCTGAAAGCGGTCCGGCTGAAAGATCCCAAGGATTACAAAATTATCGGCCAGCCGATCCCCGGCGTGGACAACCACGCGATCGTGACGGGCAAGCCGATCTATGGAATCGATTTCACTCTCCCGGGCATGCTGTGGGCGGTGTTTGAAAAGTGTCCCGTGTTCGGTGGCAAAGTGGTAAGCGCGAATCTCGACACCGTGAAGGCGTTGCCCGGAGTGCGCCATGCCTTTGTGGTTCCGGGCGACAACGACCCTACAAGCCTGAACAGCGGCGTGGCCATTGTCGCCGACAACTGGTGGGCCGCTCGCACGGCGCGCGAGAAACTCGAGGTCAAGTGGAACGAGGGAGCGACGGCCGCGCAAAGCAGCGAAGGGTTCGCGCGCCAGGCGGAGGAATTGTCTAAGCAGTCTCCGGCGCGCACGCTGCGGAAAGACGGCGACGTGGACGTCGCGCTGAAGAACGCGGGCAAAGTAGTGGAGGCGTCGTACTTCTACCCCTTCCTCGCGCACGCTCCCATGGAGCCGCAAAATTGCACGGCGCGCTTCCAGGGCGGCAAGCTTGAGATGTGGGCTCCGTCGCAGACTCCGCAGCGCGGCCTGCCCATGGTTTCGAAGGCGCTCGGCATCCCGGCCAGTGACATCACGATTCACCTGCCCCGCCTCGGCGGCGGGTTCGGACGCCGTCTCAACGACGATTACATGGTCGAGGCCGCCTGGATCGCCAAGTTCATCGGCGGTCCGGTGAAGCTCCTCTGGACACGCGAAGACGACATGCGCCACGACTTCTATCGTCCCGCCGGATTCCATTTCCTGAAAGGCGGGGTCGATTCGGCAGGCAAGGTAGTGGCATGGCGGAATCACTTTGTGTCCTTTGGCGAAGGCGAACACTTTGTGCGCGCGGCCAGCATCGATGGCGACGAATTCCCAGGGTGTTTCATTCCGAACTACGCGCTGCATGCCTCGGTGATGCCGCTGGGCGTTCCGACCGGCGCGTTGCGCGCGCCCGGCAGCAATGGAATCGCGTTCGTCATTCAATCGTTCATGGATGAGCTCGCCCATGCCGCGGGCAAAGACCCGCTGCAGTTTCGTCTCGCACTTCTCGAAACGCAGCCCCTGCCCTTGACAGCCGAGGGTCAGAAAGATCCGCCAGCCGCTCAATTCAATGCTCAGCGCATGCGCGGGGTGCTGGAACTTGTCCGCGACAAATCCGGTTGGGCGGCACGCAGGCCTGCGAAGGGTTCAGGGATGGGAGTGGCGTTCCACTTCAGCCATCTCGGATATTTTGCCGAAGTGGCGGAGGTGCACGTTGACGAAAAGAACCGTCTCAAGGTCAGCAAATTTTGGGTTGCCGCCGACATTGGCAGCCACATCATCAACCCGAGCAACGCGGTGAATCAGGTGCAGGGCGCGGTGATCGACGGACTGAGCCACCTGATGGGATACGAAATCACCATCGACCGCGGCCGGGTGCAGCAGAGCAACTTCGACGATTACCCGCCCGTGCGGATGTCGCAGGCCCCGCCGGAAATCGAAGTGCACTTCCGCAAGACGGAGTTCTCACCAACCGGACTAGGCGAACCCGCATTGCCACCCGCTTTGCCGGCCGTGTCCAATGCCATCTTTGCCGCCACCGAAAAGCGGATTCGCAGGTTGCCGCTGGCCAAGAACGGGTTCAGCTGGGCCTAGTAGCGCTCGAGGGTGGCATTCCAGGTCTTTGTCCGCTTGAGGATTTCCCTGACCGTAACTAAAAGTGTAATAACCAGTTAGGATAGCCACCCCCCTAGCCTTTTGGAATCATGGAGTTAGGCCGTGAATACGCTCCAAATCTCAGATTCCACATAAGTTGCGAGCAAAATCTAGAGAACAAAGGACTTATACGGTGCACCAAGGCAGGCGACCCTTTAGAATCAATCAGTTAACCTTTGCCTGCAACTCATTTGGGCTCTAGATTCTGGAGCGTTTTGACCCCCTAACTCCATGATTCCAAAAGACCGGGGTGAGGGGGTACCCACCGTACTAACTGGTTATTACACTCTTAGTAATAGGCGAGTAAAAGCCTAATGGGATGATTGCAGCGCCTGCCGGATTCTTTCCCACGTCACCTCCAGCGCTTCCGGCAGCACCCGTGTTTCACCAATCACGCTGACGAAGTTGGCGTCGGCGACCCAGCGGGGCAGGATGTGCATGTGAATGTGTCCGTCGACTCCGGCGCCGGCGGCTTTGCCCAGGTTCATGCCGAGATTGATGCCGTCCGGCCGATAGAGGCTGCGCAGAACGCCTTCCAGGCGCTGGCTTAGCGACATCATTTCCTGAGCTGTGTCAGCGGACAACTTTTGCAGCTCGTCCAGATGCGCGTAGGGCACGATCATCAGGTGCCCGTTCGTATAGGGATAAGTATTGAGGATGACATAGCACTGAATTCCGCGGTGAACGATGAGTGCTTTTTGATCGCTCTCCTTGGGGGCGTTGCAGAAGATGCAGCCGTTCGCTTGCTCGGCGCCGGTCACGTAGGCGTAACGCCAAGGGGTCCAGAGATAGTCCATGGCTGGAGGGTAGCAGAAGGGCGCGAGAGGCGGTCAAGGATCGGATGGGAGCATTGATTGGTGGAGGAACGGGCGCCTCGCCCGTTCAGCCGTGCGGGGACGCCCGGCTCGCCCAGTAACACTCACGCCGTCGCAGCTCTAGGAGCCAAGCAACGCGGCCCTCCGGTAATCAATTACCATTAGTTACCCGCCGGGAATGTGACATTCAGATGAATTCTTTCGCCGTCGCGCCCGCTGGCCTTTTTCGTGTTTGACACTGTTCGGAAGCGGTTGCTATAGTCGAAGAGTCCCCATTGTGGACGCGGGTTCGATACGACGTTCCGGCAGCTGGGATTGTCCTAGGGTCGTCCGCCAGGGCGGCCTCAACGCAACCAAAGACCACGCCAGCAGTCCGCTACAGCACGTCCCGCAGCAGGCTCGCATCCAGGTGCGAGACACAAGAGGCTATGACTTTGTTCGACGACAACACCGCCCACAACCTAAAACCCATGACTCATGAAACTGAATCGCACAACGGCGGCCCGGCCGTAATCGACGCTCCGGAGCCCGCACAACCCACACCTGCGGAACCGCAAGCTTCCGCCCCTGAGCAAGTGAACCCCGAGCCTTCCGCCCCTGAAACTCCGGCAGCCCCTGCGAGCGACGATTTTGCCTCCGCGCTTGAGACCTTCACGACCGAGACAGAAGAGTCGGTCGGCGGCGATCGCGTGATCAAAGGCACGGTGGTCAAGCTGACGGCCACGCATGTCGTGGTCGATATCGGGGCGAAGTCGGAAGGCATGCTGCCGATTGCAGAGGTGCTCGATCACGAGGGCAAGCCTAGGTTCCAGCCCGGCGACGAGATCGATGTGATGCGGGACAAGGGCGAGACCGAAGAGGGCTACGTCAACCTCTCGCACCTGAAAGCGCAGCGGCTGCGGGCATGGGACGACATCGAGCGGGCGTACAACGAAAAGAAGCCGATCAAGGGCGTCGTGGTGGACCGCATCAAGGGCGGCCTGACGGTAGATATTCACGGCGCACGCGCGTTCCTCCCCGGTTCACAGGTGGACCTGCGTCCGATCCGGAATCTGGACGGCATGAAGGGCCAGACGATGGAAGTGGCCATCATCAAGCTGAACAAGAAGCGCGGCAACATCGTGGTCTCGCGCAAACAGCTTCTGGAAGAAGAGCAGGCAGAAAAGCGCGGCAAGACGCTGGAGCATCTGGAGGAAGGCACGGTTACGACGGGAGTGGTCAAGAACCTTACCGAGTACGGCGCATTTGTGGACATGGGCGGAATCGACGGCCTGCTTCACATCACCGACATGTCGTGGGGACGGCTGACGCACCCGCGCGATCTGGTGAATGTTGGCGACCAGATTCAGGTCAAGGTCCTTAAATACGACAAAGACAAGCAGCGCGTGTCACTCGGCTTCAAGCAATTGACGCCTGACCCGTGGCTCGATGCGGAGCACCGCTATCCAGTGGGCGCGCATGTGCACGGACGCGTAATCAGCGTGACCGACTACGGCGCCTTCGTTGAGTTGGAGCAGGGCATCGAGGGTTTGGTCCACGTGAGTGAGATGACGTGGTCGAAGCGCATGAAGCATCCGTCGAAGCTGGTCAACGTGGGCGACCAGGTGGATTGTGTGGTTCTGAGCGTGAATCCGGCGGAGCGGCGGATTTCGCTCGGCATGCGGCAACTCGCGTCGAACCCCTGGGACACTCTGCACGATAAGTATCCGGTGGGAGCGACGGTCGAAGGCCGGGTGCGCAACCTCACCGAGTTTGGCGCCTTCATCGAAATCGAAGACGGCATCGACGGCCTGGTGCACGTCAGCAATCTGAGTTGGACCAAGCGCGTGAAACATCCCTCGGAAGTGCTGAAGAAGGGCGACCGGGTCAAGGCCGTCATTCTGGCGATTGAACCGGACAAGCGGCGTCTTTCGCTCGGTGTGAAGCAGATGCAGCCGGACGTGTGGGATTCGTTCTTCGCGCAGCATCGCGTGGGCGACATCCTGCATGGCAAGGTTCTGCGCGTGGCCAATTTCGGGGCGTTCGTCGAAATCGCCGAGGGGGTGGAAGGCTTGTGCCACAACTCCGAGGCGGTGGACGACAACGGGCAGCCGATTCACCTGGAGCCGGGCCTGGAGTTCGATTTCAAGATCATCAAGATGAATCAGGAAGAGAAGAAAGTCGGTCTGAGCATCAAGGCGGTGGGCGAGGAAGCGTCGCGCCAGGAAGTGGAGACCTACAAGCATCCGGCGTCGTCGTCCTCCAAGAGCACGACGATCGGCGATCTGATCTCGTGGAAGCGCGCGGGTGGGGACAGCAACTGAGTTCCTGTGCGAGCATTGCAAGAATTGAAGGCCACCAGAAATGGTGGCCTTTCCCTTGGTGCGGCACGCGAACCCCACTCATCGCAAAGTGAAAGTGCGCGATTGGGGCACCCTTATTTTGTGGCGATTTTCAGGTTGATGGAAACCTGCTGGCGGTCGTCAAACTGGCTGACCGTCTTGGTGTCGCTCTTGTGGCCTTGGAGCTGCGCATACACTTCATAGTCAATGCTGGGCTGCAGCGCCGGGAAGCGGTAGCTGCCATCGGCGCCGACGATATAGGTTTTCACCGCCCGCGTGCGGCTGTTGGTGAGGTAGACGACGGCGTTGGGCAGAGGATTATCCCCGCGGTCCAGAACCTTGCCGGTCAGCAGACGCGTATTGTCACCCTTCGGCGCGCGGCCAAACTGCGGAGGTGGAGCAGCCACGAGCAGGGCCGAAAGCGCGAGCAGCAACCCAGCGATAACGACAATCCTTTTCATGACGTTGCTCTCCTGACTTCCATCTGCCGAATCTACCAAGTTAGATGCAGACCGATTTCGTAACGCACGGCTATGTCCTCGATATGGACGGTAACCTCGGTACCACCCTTTAAGTGCTTGCCGGAAGGCAATTTATAGTCCTTCAGATCGGCCCAAACGACGTAGTCAGCCTTCGCAGGGGGCAGCCGCTGGGCGAACTCGCCGGAGTGGTTCGAGTAGACCTCCCAGTGCGCCTTCTTCTGGCCGGCGCGCCGAATCTTCACTCGGACGCCGTAGACCGCATGTCCGTCGGGATCCCAAACGGTGCCGAAGATCAGCGCGTAGGGCTTCTCCTTTTCGGGTTCCCCGGCCCGCGGGTTGGGTGGGCCGGCCACGGCGGCGAGCAGGAGAATGGCGGCAGAAACCAGAAAGGAAGAGTGTCGGGACCTCCCCAGATAGCGAGCGGGCTTCAGGAATAATCTCCGTCCTCCGACTCCTCTTTGCCGGCGTCTTCTTCGTCCTCGTCTTCTGCTTCGTATTTTTCTTCGTCTACGGGCTTGAGTTCGATGGGATTGGTCGTGATCACTTCGAAGTCCGTGCCACACTCCGGGCACGAGACAACCTCGCCTTCATCGACTTCATCTTCTTCGAAGTCCAGATCCGTCTCGCATTCGGGACAGTACACCATGCCTTCCTCCACATTCGGGGCAGCCCTGTTATATTTAGTTTCTTCGTGAGGAAAAGGTCAAGTGGCTCGCCGAGGAAATTCTGTGATGCGCGACAACCCTAGCTTTGGAGAGGGCTGGGCGCGGACTTTCGCAACTGCCGGCCTGATTCTGGTGTGCTCCGGCGTTTTGTGCGGGGCACAGGAAACCGCAATTCGGAAGACTTCGCCGGACCCGCGAATTACGGAAGCGATCAAGCAGGTCTCGCCCGACCACATCCGCCAAACGATCGAAAAGCTGGTCAGCTTCCAAAACCGATCCACGCTTTCCGCGCAGGACGAAGCATCCATCCAGGCGGGCAAGGGCATCGGCGCCGCGCGGGAGTGGATCAAGTCGGAATTGGAACGCGATTCGAAGGAATGCGGCGGCTGCCTGGAGGTGAAGACGGACTCTTTCGAGGAGCCGACCGCCGACCGCATCCCGAAGCCCACTGAAATCACCAATGTGTACGGGGTTCTGCGAGGGACAGATCCGGCACAGGCAAACCGCATCGTACTGGTCACGGGCCACTACGATTCCCGCAACACCGATAACCTCAACACGACGGACGCTGCTCCCGGAGCGAACGACGACGGCAGCGGTACGGCCGTCAGCCTGGAGTGCGCGCGCGTTCTGAGCCAAATGAAGTTTCCGGCGACGATCATTTTTCTCACCGTGGCCGGGGAAGAGCAAGGATTGAACGGGAGCAAGCACTTCGCCCAGATGGCCAAGCGGCAGGGATGGAACCTGGAGGCGGTGCTCAACAACGACATCGTGGGCGGCGACCGCAGCCCGCAGCAGGATGCGAGCGTGGTGCGCGTGTTTTCGGAGGGCTTGCCGGCAGCGGCCGATGAAGCTGGCGTGCGGCGGGTCCGCATGCTTGGCGGCGAAAGCGATTCGATCTCGCGCGAACTGGCCCGCTACATTGCGGAGGTTGGGCGCACGTACGATGCGGACATAAAGCCGCTGCTCATCTTCCGCCTCGACCGTTTTCTGCGCGGCGGCGATCACTATTCGTTCAATCAGCAGGCTTTCGCGGCCGTCCGCTTCACGGAATTTCGCGAAGACTACAACCACCAACACCAGAACGTCCGGACGGAAAACGGCATCGAATATGGAGACTTGCCGAAGTTCGTCGATTTCGGCTATGTAGAGCGAGTGGCACGTCTGAATGCGGCAACGCTGGCGGCGCTGGCGTTGGCGCCGGCACCCCCGGCGAAGGTGAAAATGCTGACCAAAGAACTGCAGAATGACACGACCTTGACCTGGCAGCCTTCGCCGGGCGTTGCCAGCTACGAGGTTTTGTGGCGGGCGACGAGCGCCCCGGATTGGGAGCACGCCCAGGCGGTCGCCAGCGGTACGCGTGCAACTCTGAAGCTTTCGAAGGATAATGTGATATTCGCCGTGCGCGCGGTGGATGGCGCTGGACATCGCAGCCTGCCCGTCGTGCCGGAGCCGGAAAGATAGTGGGAGTGAATGGTGATTAGAAGTGGTTTCAAAAGACACTCAGGGAGTCCAGAACGTGGGCCTCAGGGGGCTAAAGCCCGTATTATTCCGGCGCTGAGCGGCACGGCTAAAGTCGTGCCCTTCGCAAAACCGTTTTTTGAGACCAGTTCTAACGATTCTTGGACCATGGAGCCGCATTGAATCTAACCGCTGTCCTCTAATCACTATTCGCTGGTCTTCATGTATCGCGGACGTTCCATCTCGCTGAGTTTCCCTCCTTTCACGCCCTGGGTGAAGAAGATTGTTCTGGCATGCGCGGGAGTTTACTTCCTCCAAGTCGTTCTGGGAGTGATGGCGCCCACTGCCGAAGGCTATCTGTTGTTCTATTTCGGCTTGAGTGGAGCGGCTATAACGCACGGCTTTGTGTGGCAGCTGGTGACATACTCGTTTCTGCATGGCGGCCTATGGCACGTCCTGCTGAATATGCTCACGCTCTGGATGTTCGGCTCGCAGGAGGAGCAGGACTGGGGCTCTCGTCGTTTCATTGAGTTCTACTTATTCTGTGTGATCGGAGCGGGGCTGGTCTCTGTTGCCGTCTCTTATACCGGCTTTGGCATGACGCCGAGGACCACAACGATCGGCGCTTCCGGCGGCATTTACGGGTTGCTGATCGCCTTCGGAATGCTCTACGGCGATCGCGAACTCTTCATGTTCCCGATCCCTTTCCTGATTAAGGCCAAATATCTGGTGGGCATTCTGATCTTCATCGTGCTGATCTCGACCTTTCAGCCGTCGGGGGGCGTGGCCAACTTTGCGCACCTCGGGGGATTGCTGTTTGGCTTCCTGTATTTGAAGCTGCTGCCTCGCCGTGGCCTGAGCTTTGCCACTTCCGAAAAGTATTTCGGGCTGCGCAACTCCTACTATCGCTGGAGGCGGAAGCGGGCTGCGCGGAAGTTCGAAGTCTACATGAAAGAGCACGACCGCAAAGTTACCTTCGACGAACACGGCAACTACGTCCCACCAGAAGACGACAAGAAAAACGGCGGTTCCAAGTCGGGGTGGGTGAACTAGCTGTCAGCCGTCTGCCATCGGCTGTCAGGAAAGCCTCAGGCTGGGCGGTCCTTAAAAAACTCCTCGGCCGTTAGGATGATCTGCCTCGGCAACTCCTCCCGTTGTGTCTTCCCTCTGTCATTCAGGTCATGACCGGCTCCTTCGATTTCCAGCAACGCGTGCCTTGCCGGAATCAACTGGAGCGCCTTCTTCATTTCATCAATGGCCCCAAACGGATCGCGGGTTCCGTGAACGAAGAGGCTCGGCATGCGCAGGTTCGGCAGATGTTGAATGCGAAGCCGGTCGGGCTTGCGCGGCGGATGCAACGGATAAGAGAGCAAGAGCAATCCCTTAACCAGTTCAGGCTCGGCCGCGCATAACATCGTGGCTTGACGTCCCCCGTAGGAGTGGCCGCCCAGGAAAATCCTTCCGCTCACTGATCTTCGAATTACAGTTACCGCATTTCGCAGGCCCGCACGATCGCGCTCCGCATTGCCGGGAAATGGCGGACCGGTACGCCGCTCTTGCCGGTAGGGCAGATCACAGCGCAGGACGGTGTAGCCATGTCCGCAAAACGTCTCGCTGAGAGCAACCAGCAGCGGAGCGGTGCTATTGGAACCTGCGCCGTGGGTGAGAATCAGCGCATCACCATTGGCCGCCTCCGGAGTGTGGACCCAACCGCGCACGGCGGGATCAACCGTTGGATCGAGGAATGAAAGGATCGTTTCCATGGACTACACAATGGCTTTGCGGGGCTGGCCCCCGCGTAATGTTCCACGTGGAACATTTTGTAGATGCTCTATTATACATACATAATGATACATATCATGGCCCACAAACCGAACTAGCGAAAGGAGTTAGGGCGCTCCTAAAGATCGCCCGCTTTCAGGAGCCCAGGTCTCGAAAAACGCGAGACCTGGGGCACCCTCAAGATTTCCTCGATATTCCCGAACTCGCGCCGCAGACGTGGGCCACCCGCCGAAGTCACATCTTGCCTCGCGGTAAAACCTCGTGCGTCTCCCGCAAACCTCCGTCCAAAAGGATCACCGACTGATTGTTGCTGAATGAATGATCGCAGTTGGATGTCTATCTCCTCCAAGCCGTCGGGATCGAAGTACCGGAGGGGGTTGTTAATGGTGTAAGCGTACTTGTTCCATTTCTGCGGATTCACTAAATGCTTAAGACTCGGGATCTTCGGATCGGGCGACATGAATCGCCCCATCGTAGACGCGTGGTATCTGGCCCCGAAGTTGTCCAGTCCACTTTCGCTATCCCGTTCTTTGCCGGTGAAATGAGTCACTCGCCGCACGCAGCGACGGTCTCAGAACCGGTAATGCGAAATTCCGCAAGGCTAGACATCCGAAAACTTCGATCATGGAAAACACTACGAAAATCGAACGAAGCCGTCGGCCCAAGATAGATCCCGACGATGCCCTTAGAATTGGCGTAGTGGAACATATAGTTGGGAGCAGCGTCGAAAACCACCCATACGTCGCTGTTGTGCAGCACTGATACGACTTTTGGGCGAAACCTGAGGCGCTTATAATCCCCTAACGCCGCATCGTTGCACTTTCGAAAGGAGGCGAACGCAAATCCATGCTGATCGGTTAGGCACACTTGGAATTTGTCACTGCAATCTTTGAGCCCAGTGCCTCGTGAGCGTGGTGTTTCGAGAGTTCCAGTCCGTGTATTCAGTTTGATCACATCTCCATTCGATGCCGCATATGTAGCTTCGAGGCCTGCGTGGTCCGACGATACCGACTGCGCAGTCGCTGCGGAAAGCAGCGTCACTAGGAGAATGAGCGTGTGGGTACTGCGCGTCACTGGCACCCTCCTTGCGGTATGGAGCAGTCGAATGGAGCGCCAACAGCATCTGACATTCGGCGACCCGCGGAGCTCGTACCTGCCTCACGCGGCAACGAAAGCGTCGGCGTTACTGGAAGTTGGTTGGTCAATGCCTCTCCAAAGTGGGTTTCATGGCCTAGTTCATGAAATGTCAAAGTATTCAGGCCGACGTCCGGAGCCTCGTTGCGGGCAGACGCGGCATTCGCGTAGTCAGTGACCGCTTTAGGAGTCAGCTCGCTACGACCTGAGAATGAATCTCCGTTCCAAGTGCCAGCGGTCCCGCCGCCCGCACCGCCGTTATTGAAACTCTTGGTCGTCACTTCAAATGACGTCCCGTTCCAAACAGCCTTGATCTCCTTGCCCGTCATTGACCCAATGACCTTGCCGTTCGAGTCTTTGATATTGAACTTGTCCTTGTTATTTAAAGCGTTAATAGCCTTGTCATACTTGTTGAGTACGCCCTCCAGTTGCTTGCCAGCTTTTGCACCCGCCTGTCCGGTCGCCGAATCCACATTCACTTTACAGGTCCCGTCTTTGTAGTGATCGGCGCAGTGCCCATCCACGTCAGCGCGGCTCAGCGGATTGTTCCTTACGTATGCGTACAGATTCAACGTTTGTGGATCACCGAACAGTGCGTAGGGCACCGTCGTAGGCTTACCGGCCCAATCCGGGGTCATGAACCGCCCTAGGCTCGACGCATCGTACCTAGCCCCAAAGTTATCCAACCCGGATTCGGCGTCGCGTTCTTTGCCGGTGAACTTGTAGTTGTTGGCGAAGCTGGGTGCGGTGACCGCAATCTCCCCGCCGAATGGATAGTACACGGAATTTTTCTGGATGCTTCCGAGTGCGCCAGTGATCACATCCGTCGAGCCCAAGTGGTCCGCAAAATAGTAGTGCACCGTGTTCCCAGTCCCGCCCCGTCGCGCAATCCGTTTGCCGTTGAAGAAAACGTACTCTTCCAGGGCTGCGCCCGTCCAGTCCGTCTCGGCTAGGGCATCGCTGCCCGTACCGGTCCAGTAGAGCGTTCCGGTGGGGGTGGCGGCGCACGTTCCCGGCGTCGTGCCTTGCGTGCATTTTTCCACGCGCTTGCCATCGCCGTCGTAGAGGTACGACATCCCCGCCGTGGCCATCAGCCGGTTCTCGGCATCGTAAGTGTAGGTTGAACTGGGACACGGCATGGGGCCAGTCGTGTTTCCGGCGGCGTCGTAGCAGAATCCGTTCAGCCGGTTCTGGGGGCTGGCGGCAGCGGCGTTGAGCAATTCCGAGTGTTGCCATCCCGGTTTCAGCGCTATGTTTGTCAAATTTCCCCAGGGATCGAGGGTGTAGACCTCGCCCCAGTTGGTAATGTTGGTGGAATTGCCGGTCGTGTAGGCATCCGCCAAGCGATTCAGCGGGTCGTAGTCGAAGTTCTGCGTGCGGTTCGTCACCAGGCAGTCGGTGATCGTCTGCACATTGCCGTTGTCATTGGTCCCTGCGCCAAAATTGTAGAGCCGACTCAGGATCGTCGCGGTGGTGGTCGGACAGGCCAGCTGCAACTGGTCGGGAGGGGGAACCGTGCCACTTGTGTAATAAATCTGCTGCGGCTGCAGACGCGCGTTGTAGGTCAGACGGCCAGAGATCGAGGCCCCGTTCTGCATCCCCGAAAGTGCGCCTTGGGGCACATACGTCGCGCTCGTGACGTAGTTGATGCTGTGGGCAGCCTCGATTGCCGAAAGGAGCCGACCAGCCCCGCTTG
>WNGE01006645.1_pt1 | contig 12815 bp, 7 predicted proteins | sample 5400651 | NCBI WGS metagenome assembly WNGE01 (sample SAMN13153370, study PRJNA577476) | soil metagenome | isolation source: 60 cm soil or saprolite under grassland replicate 2 | place: USA:California | collected 2016-06-15 | reverse complement strand
AGCAAGCACGGTTCTTAGGGGAGGGCGATGGCAGCAATGCCATCCCCTTACCCGGTAATGCCTCGAAAGAGAAGATCAGGAAGATGACCGTTCCGGGGCAGACTTTAGAACGAGACGAAGCGCCTGTAACCAAGTCGTCGCGTCAATCAAAGAGCAAAACTGTGGCGGGCAAAAAAACAAAATCCGCCGCGATGAACTGATGGCGTAAATGTCATCATTTTATGGAACGGTGCTGGGATTCAATTTCACTCTGGAGTAGTTGAAAGCGCGTTATTGAATAATCCTCTCGTCATCCAATGGTTAGGCTCTTCATTCGGGCGACAGCCGCGCCGCCTCAGCCTTGATCGCGGCTAGTTGAGCTTTCAAAACGTCGAAGTATTCCAGCGCGCTGCGCCCGACGCGGCGGTCGGCGGCGCCCGCCATCTGCGACAGGCTGCTGAGTTGATCAATCAGCATTGGCTGCGGGTACGGGCCGGTCGCTGTGATGAGTCGGGCGCGTGTGGCTTGCAGTTTCGCAATCCTATCCGCAGCGTCGTTTTGAGAACCCAGGCGTTTTATGGCTTCGTCAAGCTGCTGCGCGACGCGGCGCGCCTCGACCATTGTTTCACGTATTTTGAGCAGGAGTTGCAACTGCTCCTGCAAATCGGCGACGGTCACGCCGTCTTTCTCCAATCGCGGGTCGAGTCGAACTTCGAGAGTTTGCGTTCTGCTCCAACCATCGCCGGAAAGTTTGAGCTGATACTTGCCCGGCGCAACCAGCGGTCCTCCGCCGTCGTAACGTAAATCCCAGGTGAAACGATTCGAGCCTGCCCGCTTCGGCAACGTGCGGGGCAGCGCCGGCCCGGAGCGCGGCCCCCGCATCTCTTCGTCGCCTCCCGAAGTTGCGCCGCGTTCACTCTGGGCAGCGACCTGGCCCGCAGCCTGACTGGCCGCCTGGCTGGATATGGCGCGAACCACCTTGCCGCTTTCGTCCGACACTTCAAGCCTCAATTCACCCGCCGGTTCCGACGTCAAGTAGTAATCCACCTGCGCGCCCGCCGGCGGATAGTCAGGCGAACCAGGGCCGCCCGTCGCCGCATAGCGCATCCGATATGCCGGGCGCGGCTTGAAGAGATGCGCCGCCGAAGCTTGCGCCGCGTCGGCGATCTGATGCAGCGGCGTGACGTTGTCCAAAATCCAAAAAGCCCTTCCCATCGTCGAAATCGCCAGATCCTGGCGATGAACGCGGATGTCTGTCACCGGCGTGATCGGCAGGTTGATCTGGAACGATTGCCACTGCCTGCCGTTGTCGAAGGAGATGAACATTCCGAATTCGGTCCCGGCGTAAAGCAGTCCTTCACGGTCGGGGTCTTCGCGCACGACGCGCGTAGGGTAGTTGGCCGGGATGCCGTTTCGCCCGTCGGTCAGCCGCGTCCACGTGGCGCCGTAATCGTTGGTAAGATAGATGTAAGGCTGCCAATCGTCGAGCAGGTAGCGGTAGATTGCAAGATAGGCCGATCCCTTGCGATGCGGCGACGGTTCGATGTTTTGCACACGACCCCCGGGAGGCAAACCCTGCGGCGTGACCTTCCGCCAGGTTTTGCCGTTGTCGCGCGAGACATGAACCGGCCCGTCGTTCGCGCCAGCCCATAGCACGCCCGGTTCGAGCGTCGATTCGCGGAAGGCGTAGATCGTGCTGTAGACCTCTTCTCCCGTGATGTCGCGCGTAATCGGCGCGCCGGAGACCACTTGCTTGTCGGGTTCGTTGGCGGTCAGGTCAGGGCTGATGACCTCCCAGGTCACGCCTTCGTCGACGGAGCGGTGCACAACCTGCGAGCAATGGTAGATCACCCGCGGGTCATGGGGCGAAATCTCCGTCGGAGAGACGCGCTGAAAGCGATAGCGAATGTCCTTCGGGTTATGGCCGTAACGGTTCTGCGGATAGACCCAGTAGCTCGCCGTCTGCCCGGTCTCGAAATTCGCGCGATAAAACTCCCCCTTGCACGCGCCATAAACGATGTTGGGGTTCCGCGGATGCGGAATGATCGGCCCTGTCTCGCAACCTGGCCCCTGCCGCCACAATTGGATCGGATCGTCCACGCGCTCCGACGACGGCGGCAGGCTCGGCGCGATCAATGTCGAGTTGTCCTGCTGGGCGCCGTAGACGCGGTAAGGGAACTGGTTGTCAACGGCGATCTGATAAATCTCAGCCGTCGGCTGGTTGTAGATGGTTGACCAGCTCCGCCCGCCGTTCAGCGTGACGTTCGCGCCACCGTCGTTCGACTGAATGAAGATCTCCGGGTTGTCAGGGTTGATCCACATCCCGTGATTGTCGCCATGCGGCGTTGGCAGCGTGTCAAAGGTCTTGCCGCCATCGATGGATTTATAGAAGCGCAGGTTGTTGACGTAGACCGTGTCGGGGTTCTTCGGGTCGGCGTCAATGTAGGTGTAATAGAAAGGCCGCGCGATCAGGCCCGCCGTCTTGTTGACGAGCGCCCAGCTTGAGCCCGCGTCGTCCGAGCGGTAGACGCCGCCCGCGCCGTCCGACGCTTCCAGGATCGCGTAGACCCGCTTCGGGTCGGCGGCGCTGAGGTCCACGTCAACCTTGCCGATCAACCCCTGCGGCAACCCATTGTCCAGATGCTTCCACGTCTCGCCGCCATCCGTGGTTTTGTAGACGCCGCATTCCGCGGCCGGGCCGCCGCTGATGATCGTCCACGGCTTGCGTTCGGCGCGCCACGCTCCGGCGTAAATCTCGTTCGGATCGGAAGAGTTCATCGCCAGCGACACCGCGCCGGTATGGTCGCTGATGAATAGGACTTTCAGCCACGTCTTTCCGCCGTCTCTGGTGCGGAAGACGCCGCGTTCGGCGTTCGCGCCGAACGGCTGCCCCAACGCCGCGACGAAGGCCACGTTGGCGTCACGCGGATCCACGCGCAGCGAACCGATCTGCCCGGCGTCGCGCAGACCGACGTGTGTCCATGTCTTGCCCGCGTCGGTTGATTTGTAGACGCCGCGGCCCAGGATCACATTGCTGCGGATAGCCGCGCTTCCCGTGCCGACATAAATCACGTTCGTGTCGGATTCGGCCACGGCGATCGCGCCGATCGAGGCCGTCTCGAAGAAGCCGTCCGAGATGTTCTGCCAGCTCTGCCCGGCATCGATCGTCTTCCAGACGCCGCCTCCGGTCGCGCCAATATAAAACGTGTGCGGCTGCCTCCGATGCCCGGCGACCGCCGTCACGCGACCGCCGCGATGGGGGCCGATGTTTCGGTAGCGCAACCCCTGAAAAAGCTTCGGGTCGATTTGTGCGGACGCATTTTGCGGCGCGGAGAGAATTCGATCGCCGAAGATAGAACAGGCGAAAAATACGGCCAGCGCGATGCCAGGCCTCGACCACATACGGAGCCATGTCGCCATCATCTGAAGCCTCCTGATTGAAGATGTTAATACTGCGGGCTGTCACAATATGAGCTTTTTCCTGCGGTGAAAAGGGAGAATCGGGAAATAACGGAAATAACAGCCAGTCGCTGTGATCAATCTCACATCTTCGCGGTGAACAGCCTGACAGCCCGATGCGAAACAAAAAGATAAATTGCCCGGCGTAGCGAGAAGCAAACAACGTCCATAAGGCCGATTTGGCAAACTGATTCTTCGTCGAGCGCCCGGCGCCAAGCGGGGCTTGTGAAAGGAGAGGCAATGAAACTTCAAACAGCGAAATCCCATCCGTTATTCAATCGTCTGGCAATCGCGTTCGTCGCGCTGGCGCTGGCGCTAGCTGCGTTGCAGCAGTTCCGCCCGGCGCGCGCGACCGCCTTGCCCGCTTTGGCCACGGCGGCTACGCCCCCGACGCCAAAGACCGACTTCGACATCTACCCACTCAATTCAACCGGCGTGGTTCAGGCAAAGAGCGGAGGCGCGAGCTGGCTTGGCGACGTGCCCGGCTACAACATCACGCGCGTCTTCAAAAAAAGCAACAACCAGTCCTACGTCATCATGCTCAACGGCAATACGGGCAGGGGCAGAACCTACGCGCTTGACTCCGATGGTAGCTTGGGAGCGGCAGGGTGGGAGACTGGAAATGATGTGCTCAGCGAGCTGCGTTGCACGTCAGCCGAGACTGTGAAGATCGGAGCCACGACCTATCTGCTCACGCACGATTCGTTCACGGGCACGGTTCGCACGTTCCATCTTTACGATAATGGCCAGCCCAATCTCGGCACGATGACGGCAACGACGCTGAGCGATTGGAAGGACAAGAATCTCTTCAGCCTCTATTACTACAGCGGCGCTTATTACCTGCTCGGCGTAGACACGTGGACGGGCAATGCAGTGGCTTATTCGATCAACGGGCAGAAGATCGGCGAAGCCGATTGGTCGCGCGGGTGGACGAGCGTTGATCATCTTGCGGTGGGCGGCGTGACCTATCGTTTGCTTTATAAAGCGGCGGGCGACCCGCACAAAGCGCCGGGCGAAGCGAACGATCAAGGCGGCCGATTCGTCGTCCAGACCGTCAACGCCAACGGCATCAGCGGCGCCAACATCTATGACGCGCCAATCGGCACGGGCTTCTCGGCGGTGCGCTTTGCGCCGCTGTACAACGGGCAAAATTGGGTGTGGCACGTCGTCTTCTTCAAACGCGACACGGCTCATTACGTCGTGCGCCAGTTCGACAACCAGAATGGCGTCGGCGCCATAAAGGCCTTCGGCGTGATCAAAGATGGCCCCAATTTCAATGATGTCGCCCCGGCTTATGTTGACATCGAACCTTACACGATAGGCGTCAATACCTTCCTGGCCGCGGTAAGCGACGACAACGCCGAGCCGTTCTATTTTGACGAGGTCGAGAAGATGGGGCTGGCGATTCATGATGCATTGCAAGGCAACGCAGTGGGCTACCAGTTTATGGTGGCGCAATCGGGTCGCGTGATTTACAGCCGCGCCGGTGGCCTCAGCCGCCTTTCCAGCGGCCCGCTGCCGCCGAACTCTCCGCTGCCGATGACCACTCGCACGCAGCATAGTTTGGGCAGCGTCAGCAAGATGATCACCTCGATGACAATCCTGCGGCTGGTGGATCAGGGCAAGATTGATCTTTATGCGCCCGTTTCTAACTACCTGCCAGCCAGCGACTATCCGCTCGTTTGCAATATGCAGAACGGGCAAGATCTGCCAGAGTGCTGGGTCAAGCGGATCAAGGTGATTGACCTGCTCAAGCACACTTCGGGCGTGACGAAAGCCAAAGCCGGTTGCTCGGCTAAGGACGGCGAGTTCGAGGACATCACTCCGCCTCAAGTGGACTGCAAAAACTTCTTTTCCGCCATCCAGGACAGTCTGCCCTGTGATCCGGTGAACGGCTGCAAGTGGAGTTACAACAACTCCAATGTCAGCGCCCTGCGCAAGATCATCGAATACGTAATCAACGCGGAAAAAGGCGCGGGGACGGTCGAAAGCAGCCAGGACATTGTGCGAGAGACGCGGCTGCTGTGGGCTGACAATGACAAGGTCAGGCTGGGCGCGATGACTTGTCAGTACAGTCCCTACGTTTATTACTACGGCCCATGCGACGGCGCGGGGGATTGTTATGGCCTCAATGGTACAGCGTGGTTGCAATACCAACCCTCGCCGTTATGGGACGAAGGCTGCTCAGCGGGGGGCTGGTCAGCGTCATCGCGCGAGATGATCGAATTCCTGTTCGCCATTCGCTACCGTCATGTCTTCTCGTCGGCGAATAATGACTGGCTGAGCGATCTGCTGCTCAGCGCCGAGTTGAAAGATTCAACCGACGAACCGGGGTCAACGGCGCTCGCCTTGGGAGTTCCGTGGACAGCCGAAGAGGGCGGCGAGAAGAATCTGGGGAAAGACGGGCTTGTCTCCAGTCACGGCGTAGGCCTGTCTACCTACATCACCAGGCTACCCAACAACTGCGACGCGGTGATTCTTGTCAACACCAGACCCGGTAACGCCGAGTCATTGCTGAAGGGAGCTTACAAATACGGCAAAGGTATCACCAATATATTGCCGAATTACTGAGACGGTCGGGCGTAGCGCTGTTGATCGACAAGCGCATAGTCGCGCCATTGGCAAAAGGCCGGAGCCATCCGGCCTTTTGTTTTCCTCGGCGCCTTCCGCTGTGAACTATCCCACACCGCGGGTGTGAACCACTTCGCTGCCGCCTTTTTCCTCTCAAGCTAAGTTACCCGCGATAGCAACGACAACACCGCAACCGCAAGGAAGCGACTGACCGATCATCGAACTACAAGCCATAGGAGGACTCAGATGCCGATTCAAGCCATCACTTTCGTTGCGAGAAACGCGCGCGTGTCATCGACGGGCCGCAGCCTCGGACTGTTCGCTGTCGCCTGCATCGCGGTCGTCTTGACCGCTTGCGCGCCAGTGCAACAGGGAAATGATCAAAGCAAGGACTTCAACGTCAACCTGGTCGAGTTGAAGGACGCGAAGTACAAGACCCTGCCGGTCGCGGCTCGCAATCCGCGGAGCCGACGATGATCACGGCTTGTCTCGCCACGGACTTTCGAACCTCAGACATCAAGAACGTGGCGAAAGAAGTGGCCCAGCAATATTAGCCGTACTGACCGGCGTCGTACCGGCGCGATGGAGAGGCTGTTGCGCTTGACGGGCGCTGAATCGGGCAACCGGTTCAGCGCCGGCCACCCTACGCATCCTTGACCTCTATCCTCGACGGAATTTATGATGCCGTCTTATTAGCCCTGATCTCGTTGATCTCCTATTTTTCACACATTTTCATCACGAAGGAGCGCGCAGCATCTTTATGGCCCATCCAACTTCGTCCACGGAAACCGCGAAGAAAATCTGGCATAACGGAAGAATGATCGATTGGGACGACGCGAAGATCCACATCATGTCTCACGTAGTCCATTACGGCTCGTCGCTGTTCGAAGGCATTCGCTGTTACACGACGCAGCAAGGCCCGGCCGTCTTCCGATTGCCCGAACACATCCAGCGGCTTCATGACTCCTGCAAAATCTATCGCACGGAGCTCGAATATTCGGTCGATAAGCTGATCGAAGCCTGCCTGGAGGTCGTGCGCGTCAACGGGTTCAAGGAGTGTTACCTGCGCCCCGTGGTCATCCGAGGCTACGGCTCGTTCGGCGTCTATCCGCTGAACAACCCGGTCGAGGTCTACATCGCGAGCTGGATCTGGGGCAAATATCTCGGCCAGGAGTCGATTGACCAGGGCGTCGACGTCTGCGTGTCGAGCTGGGCGCGGATGCACAACAACACGATTCCGCCCACGGCCAAATCGGCCGCGAATTACATGAACTCGCAATTGATCAAGATGGAGGCGGTCGCCAACGGCTACGTCGAAGGCATCGCGCTCGACACCGACGGCAACGTCAGCGAAGGCAGCGGCGAAAATCTCTTCCTGATCCGCCAGGGCGTGGTCTACACCCCGCCGCTCGCATCCGCCGTCCTGCCCGGCATCACTCGCGATTCGGTGATGCAGATCGCGCGCAACCTGGGCTACGAAGTCCGCGAACAGGTTATCCCGCGCGCCGCGCTCTACGTCGCCGACGAGGTCTTCTTCTCCGGCACCGCCGCCGAGATCACGCCCATCCGCAGCATTGACCGCGCCAAGATCGGCAATGGAAAACGGGGGTCCATCACCGCGCAACTGCAAAACGAATTCTTCGCCATCACTTCGGGCGAGAAAGAAGCGCCGGGAGATTGGCTGGCGTTCGTGAACAAATAACGAGTTAGGCGTGATCTCCGCGCTCTACAGCGGTTTTCATGTGGACGAATAGCCACAGAGCGCACAGAGCGCACAGAGGGCATAATGAATTCTCTGTGTTCTCTGTGCCCTCTGTGGCTAACAGTCTTCATACATTTGAAAACCGGTGTAGAACTCGGCGCCGTGATATGGAGCAATACGGGAAATTCGGAAAATTCTATGATGCGGTGATGGGTAGTAGAGCCGGAAGCGCGGCGTTTATCCACAACCTCATCTGGCTGCATAAGCCTGAGGCAAAGACGTTATTGGAATTGGCCTGCGGTACCGGGGCGGTACTGGAGCCGCTTTCAGAGCATTACCAGGTCGCCGGTATCGACATTTCTATTGAGATGCTCTCAGTCGCCCGAAAGAAATTACCCGGGGCGCCCCTTGTCCAATCCGATATGGTGACGTTTGAGCTCGGCCAGAAGTTTGACGTCATCATCTGTGTGTTCGATTCCATCAATCACATCTTGAGTTTTGCGGATTGGGGAAGAGTATTCCGCCGTGTGGCGCGGCATCTTGCCCAAGGCGGGTTGTTCCTCTTTGACATCAATACCGAGCGTAAGCTGCGGCGCATTATCCGAGAGCCGGCTTGGGTAATGCCATTCGATGGTCATCTACTGATCATGGATGTCACCGACGCAGGGCGTGGCGTCTCGAACTGGAACATCAAAGTTTTTGAGCGTCAGACGAAGGACATTTACAAACTGTTCGAGGAAGACATTCAGGAAATATCGTTCCCTGTGGAACAGATAAGAGAAGCCTTGCTTGAGAAGTTTAAGGAGGTGAAGATCATTGATCCGGGGCGCCGCAAGCCCTCTGACATGTCGGAGACCCTGTATTTCCTCTGCAAATAGCGCTATGCCCAGCAGTCTTTCACCCGACCAAGTGGCCAGACAAGCGGAACGCGAACTGAAAGCCGCAGCCAACGTCCGCACAGCCAGCCAGGCAAAATTCTATTTCAAGCCCGGCGAAGAGGTCTGGTTCTTCGGCGTCGACACTCCCACCCAGCGGCGGATCGCGGGCGTTCTTTTCCAACGCGTTCGCGGCGTTTGGGAGATTGCCGAGGCGGTTGAGTTCTGTGACCTGCTGATCAAACGGCGCGAGATGGAATTGAAGAACGCGGGAATATTCCTGCTCGCCCGCTACCGGAAATCCTACGACAAAGGTCTCTTGCGAAATGTCGAGAGCTGGCTCGCGAACGACCATTGCGCCAACTGGGCGGCGACCGACGCGCTCTGCGGCGAAGTGCTGGGGCCGCTGGTCCGCCAATATCCGGCCTTGACCTCAAAGCTGAAGACCTGGACTGGCAAACGCAACCTGTGGCTGCGCAGGGCGTCGGCCGTCGGCATAATTCATTCCGCGCGGCGCGGCGAGCGGTTGGACGACGCTTACGCGATCGCTGAGTCGCTGTTTAAATACCCTGAAGACCTTATTCACAAAGCCACGGGCTGGATGCTGCGCGAGGCCGGAAAGCCCGATCCCGCCCGGCTCGAAGGCTTTCTGCTAGAACACGGCCCCAAAATCCCCAGAACGACTCTGCGATACGCGATCGAGAGATTCCCGCCGGAGAAGAGAAAGGCGTTTCTGGAAGTGACGAAGGAGCGATAGAGAGAGCGAGAGAGCGGGAGAGCGAGAGAGCGGGAGAGCGGGAGAGGGGGAGACGGGCTGCCAACTCTCCATCTTTGTCCCCTTGTCCCCTTGTCTCTCCCCTCTCCTTGTCCCCTTGTCCCCTTGTCCCCTTGTCCCCTTGTCTCTCGCTCTCCCGCTCTCCCGCTCTCCCGCTCTCCTTCTCTCTGTCCCTCTGTCTCTCTGTCTGCTATAGTGCGCTGGCAAAAGGGACGAGCGCAGGCGGGCTTAAAACAGCCCTGTTCAATAAGCCCTCCACCCCCCACAGGAGGAAATAATGGCCAATCGCAATTTAAATCACTCCATTACGACGGTGGAGCCGATTGATCGATCCGGGATAACGGAACTCGTCGTCCAACGCATTAAGGAATTACTGGGGCGCGGAGAATTGAAAGCGGGGAGCCGTTTGCCGCCGGAACGCGAACTGGCCGACATGCTTCACATCAGCCGCCCCAGCTTGCGCACCGCGTTGAAGGCCCTGTCAGTGATGGGCGTCATTCACGCGAAGCCCGGCGCCGGGACCTACATCGCCAAATCGCTGCCGGAAGTCTTCACCGAGCCGATGCATTTTATGACGCTGATCAACAACACCAGCGTCGAAGAGCTTTTCGAGGCGCGCCTGATCATCGAGGCCGGATTGGCCGAACTCGCCGCCGAACGCGCCACGGAGTCCGACATCGGCGCCTTGATCGAGGAAGTCGACGGGATGAAAGTTAATATCGGCGACCCCGAAGAATTCCTCAAACATGACGTGCGCTTCCATCAGGCGATGGCCTGCGCCGCGAACAATAAATTGATGAGCGGCGTGATGGACACTGTCGCCCAACTCCTCTTTCACATCCGCCGCCAGACCGTCGCCCGGGCGAGCGACCTCGAAGAGGCCATCGAATGGCACGAAAAGATCATCGCCGCCATGCGGAAACACGACCCGAAGCGCGCCAAAGAGACCCTCTCAGGCCACTTGCGCGCCGCCCAATCGGCGTGGACGCGCGAGCACAGGCCGGAAAGTAAAGGCCAGGTTGAGGAAGGCGATAACGCCGGCGGAAAGAAGGCTAGAGGTAAATAGCGGAATCTATTCCGCCAATAAACAATCACATCAAGGCTTGGCGTCCACCCAGTTTTCTCCAACCCCGATCTCGACGATCAGCGGCGCGGCGATCTTCGCGGCGTTCTCCATCGCCGCTTTCACAACCTGGCCGGTCTTTTCGACCTCCTTCTTCGGGACCTCGAAGACAAGCTCGTCGTGAACCTGCAGGATCATTCGCGCCTTCAATTTTTCGCGGCGCAGACTTTCGGCCACGCGCAGCATCGCGAGTTTGACGATGTCGGAGGCGGAACCTTGCATCGGCATGTTCACGGCTTCGCGTTCGGCGCGGGCGCGGGCCGAGCCCTTGCCTTCAAGGTCAGGCACACGCCGTTTGCGTCCGAAGATTGAGCGGACCTCGCAGCCGTTTTCGCGCGCGCGGTCGGGCAATTCGTCCATGTATTTTTTGACGCCGGCGTAGGTTTGGTAGTATTCGTCAATGACCTTCTTCGCCTCGTTGCGCGAAATGCCCACGCGCTGCGCCAGCCCGAACGGGCCGATGACGTAAGCGATCCCGAAATTGACGATCTTGGCCTTGCGCCGCGCATCCTTCATCTCTTCAGCAGTCTTCGCCTTGAAGACTGCGGCAGCGGTGCGGGCGTGAATGTCTTCGCCTTTTCGGAAGGTTTCGAGCATCACCTCGTCTTTCGTCACGTGCGCGAGCAAACGCAACTCGATCTGCGAATAGTCGGCCGAAAGCAGAACGTGCCCGTCGGCTGGGATGAACGCGCGGCGGATGCGGCGGCCCATCTCGGTGCGGATGGGGATGTTTTGTAGATTGGGTGATATGGAATTGTGGACGACAATGCCTTGGGCCATATATTGTTCGACCTCTTCCACTGCGATGTCATACATTGGTACCGCAGCTTCGTAAGAAATATCCGCCACTTGCACTTCGTAATATTGCGCGCTGACCGCTTCCTGCAAAAAACCAGCCTGGCCTAAATCTGTTTCAGGTGAAAGGGAACTGAGGATCCATTCAGCGCGAGAAAGTCTCATCGTCTGACATCCTCTGACAAATCTGCTGGCGAAAACCATTAAGCTTTGCGGCACTCTCCCATTAGATTGGCGATGGGTTTCGTATATAGCTGATTTGAGTGGCGCCAAGTCAAACTCCGGCAGAAGCGTCAACGACTCAGCCGCACTTTTCACGCCCTGGCGTGCAAGCATTGCAACGCAGTTTTGTTGTTTCTTTTTTGTTAGAAACCCTATTTGCTTCTGAAAGACTCGCTTGGAGCGATCTCCCAAGATTGCCAATGTGTAACGCGGCGCATAACCACGCGGGTCAGGCTCGCCCCCTTTGAGGTTCGAGGGGATACCGAACAATGTTAGGAGCTGTTGGACATCTTCCAGCATTCCCCGGCTGGTGGAGCGAACGAAGATCTGCGCGGAAGTTGAAGAGGCGCATCCGTCACCCTCGAAATAGCCGCGCAAGAATGCGGCAACTATCTCCTCGGGCGCATTAAAGATGCTAGGCGGGACGCGAATGTCGCCTGACTTTCCGCCAGCGCCAAGTTGTTCTAATCCCCCTGCAATATCTACGCCGGAGACTTCGAGAACAGGACAAGATTTCGTTGTGCGATAGGTTGGCTCCTTGCCAAAAGTCTGTTTGATGATTGTGGCAAAGCGCTTGACAAGCTCATCGTCATCCCAACCAAATGACAAAATTACCTTGACCGGTTTGTTGTTATAATTGCTACCGGCAATATGACCGTCCGCCATTAAATAACCGACGAATTCAGCTAACTCTTTTGTCCAAAGTATTGGCAATACCGGAGTCTTCCGTGTTGGGTAAGCGGCGATAGGGCGCCAGTGCAGCCTAGTTTCCTTACCAAAGATTCCCTCAACGAAACTCATATAAACCGGCGCGCCAACCTTCAGCCTGCCGGCTTCGATCCATTCTCCTTTACTGCGAATGCGATGATCCAGGCTGCATCTAAGTGTGATGCCGTTAGACAGTTTCAAAACGACAACAGGTTTTTCCCCTGTTGCCTGCCAATCCAACACACGACGAGGCCCATATGGTGTACGGATCAAATCCCCCGGACGAACTGACTCAATGCCCACTAAACCATGTTGGGTATTGACAAACGTGCCCGCTGGAAGGCAAGAGAGACGGCCCGTAGCCGCGATGGTCTGATTGAGCGTAGTGCGAATGCGCCCGTCCGACGGGTTGATCAACTGGGGGAACGCGTCGACGTAAGTGCCTTTGAGCTTCGCCAGCTCGCGGTGCTCGATGATCAGGCGCGGCAACTCGTATTTTTCGGCCAGCTCGTCCAATACGTCGCGACTGGTCGCTATCTTCCCGGTGGCAGTGCGGCGCGAGACCTCGTAATTCAGTTCCTCGAAAATCTCGCCGAGCTGCTGCGG
>WNGE01014669.1_pt1 | contig 12817 bp, 14 predicted proteins | sample 5400651 | NCBI WGS metagenome assembly WNGE01 (sample SAMN13153370, study PRJNA577476) | soil metagenome | isolation source: 60 cm soil or saprolite under grassland replicate 2 | place: USA:California | collected 2016-06-15 | reverse complement strand
AGGTCGATCAGGCCCGGGTACACCACCCCGCCGGTGCGCACCCTGCGGGCGGTGTCGAAGCCGGCGGGCGCCGGCTCGCCAGCTCCCTGGACCGCCGCGATCCTGCCCTGGTCGTCGACGTAGACCCTGCCCGCGGCCACGACCGGCCGGGCAGGGTCCATGGTCGCGATCTCGCCTTCGAGCACCAGCGCCATTGCCGTCCCCCTTTCCTCGGGCCAGTAGGCTACCGTCTCGTCCAGGGGGAATGGAGAGGAAACCGCTCGGCACAGGAGGGGAAATGGCGGCAGGGACGAACGACCGGACGGCTCGGACGGCCGGCGCGCTGGGCGGCGCGCTCGTCCTTGCGGCCCTCGGGGTCCTGCTGGCCTCCGGATCGGGCCTCGGGCTGGCGGCGCTGATGGCGTTGCTCGGCCTGGCCGCCGGGTTCGCCGTCGTCTCCGCCAGCCTGCTGCCGGCGCGCAGGCGCGCGCGCACGCCGGTCGAGCGGCTCAACGACGGCGCCTTCGCGGTGGTGCTGAGCGCCGTGTCGCTGCTGCTCGGGATCACCGCCAGGCCCTGGACCGCCGCGCTTCCCGGGCTGGTCGGCGGCGTCCTCGGCGGCCTGTTCCTGCGGCGGGAGCCGGACGGCGGCGCGGGGAAGGGGCCCTCGGACCCCGGGCCCGGCGGGTCGCCCGCGCGCTGAGGGGACCGGGCGAGTGCAGAGCGAGAGCCGCAAGACCGTCCTCGCCGCCCTGGCGGCCAACCTCGCCATCGCCATCGCCAAGGCGGCCGCCGGGCTGATCGGCCACTCCGCGGCGATGCTCGCGGAGGCGGCCCACTCGGTCGCCGACACCATGAACCAGGTGTTCCTGCTGGTGTCGCTGTCGCTGGGCGACCGGACCTGGGAGGGCGCCGCCTCGATCGCCATCGGCGTGTTGCTGGTCTGGGTCGCCTACACGCTCGGGCGCAACACCAAGCACCTGCTGATCGGCGAGGCGGCCCGGCCCGACCAGCGCGAGCTGCTGCGCGAGGTGATCTCCCGCCACCCCGAGGTCGAGGTGGTCCTGGAGCAACGGGTCGAGCCCGGCTAGGGTGCGGGCTCAGTACCAGCCGTGGGCGATCCAGAACGCCTTGGCGTTCTCGGCGGTGCCGTAGCGCTCCTTCACGTAGGCGCGGAAGGCGTAGAGCTGCTTGCCGCAGTCGATCGTGTCGTAGTCCGCACCGAGCAGGCGCTGGCGCAGGTCGAGCAGGAGCTGGCCCAGGCCGAAGGCGGTCGAGTTGGGGTTGGCGGCGGTGGGGTCGCCGCCGGACTCCTTCATGATGATCCAGTACTCGGCGTCCGAGGTCCCCGACAGGTCGCACTTGGTGCCGGTGCGGCGCTGGCCCGACTGGTTGGCCGCGGTCTGCTGCTGGGTGTTGCGCAGCACGGCCGCCTCGCCCAGCAGGTCGGCGATCTTCTTGTCCAGCGCGTCCTTGGCCTCGGCGCGGACGTCGCGGAGCTCGGTGGCCTGCTCGATCTTCTTCTTGATCTCGGCCTGCGAGCGGTCGATATCGCGCTCCGCCTTGACCAGGGCGGCCTGCGCGGTGACGTACTCCTTCTGCCGGATCACCATGTTGGTGATGGCGTCGTTGTTCGCCTTGGCGAGCTGGTCCAGCGTCGCGATCTGGTCCAGCAGGTCGTTGGCGTCGTTCTGCTCCACCAATGCGGCAAGGCCGCTGGGCGAACCCGACATGTACATGCCGCGGGCCTCGTCGCCGACCACCTTGCGGAGCTCCTTGAGCTGCCGCGCCGAGGTACGCATCGCGGTCTTGGCCTGGGCCCGCTCGGCGCGGGCGGCCAGCCGCTGGACGTCGGCCGCCGCCAGCTCGTTCTCGGCCTGGTTCAGGGCGCCGTTGGCGTCGTCCAATGCCTTCTGGAGCTTGCCCAGGTCCGACTTGGAATCCTTGAGCGTGGCCTTGATCTTCTCGAGCCGGCTGGCGACGTCCGGATCGGTCGTGCCGGCGGCGCCCGCACGGAGGGGTGCGGCCAGTGCCGCGACAGCGATCAGCGCGATCAGACCGAGGACGCAGGATGACCAGACCAGCCAGGTACGCCGACGGGAGGCTGACATCTGCCGGTAAAGGCTCCCTCGGGGGTCGGGAACAGGGCGGCTCGCATGGGGGGTGCGAACGGCGGAAACCATACCGCATGGCCCCGGCTCACAAGCAAGCCCGCCGAACCGCGCAGATACCCCACACCGGAGCAGAGTTGGACGAGATGGCGGCCCTCAGGCGGCGGGCTGCGGCCCGTGGCATGCTTCGCGGGTGAATACCACCCCCACCAGCCTGCTGCTGGACTCACCGAGCCTGGTCTACCGGGCGTTCTTCGCGCTGCCGCGCAGCATCCGCGACCCGTCGGGCCAGTCCGTCAACGCCGCGCACGGCTACCTGGACATGGTCTCGCGGCTGCTGACCGACCTGCGGCCCAGCGCGGTGACGCACGTCTTCGACGCCGACTGGCGGCCGAAGTGGCGGGTCGACGCCTATCCCGGCTACAAGGCCAAGCGCGCCGAGGACCCGCCCGAGCTGCCCGGGCAGTTCCCGATCATCCGCTCGGTCCTGGACGCCGCCGGCCTGCCCGTGGCCGAGGCCGCCGGCACCGAGGCCGACGACGTGATCGGCACGCTGGCCACCGCCGCCGGCCCCGAGGACCGCGTGGCGATCGTGACCGGCGACCGCGACCTGTTCCAGCTGGTGCGCGACCCGGTCGTGCAGGTGCTGTTCCCGCGCAGGGGCACCTCCGACATGGCGCGCATGGACGAGGCCGGGGTGCGCGCCAAGTGCGGGGTGCCGCCGAGCCGCTACGTGGACCGGGCGCCGGCGAGTACCTGGAGGCCATGCGCGTGGTGGTCCCGGTCGCCACCAAGCTGGACGTCGAGTCGACCACGCCCGCGGAGCCCGACCCCGAGCGCCTCCAGGAGCTGGCCGAGCGGCACCGTCTGAGCGGCCCAGTCCGGCGCCTCCTCCAGGCGATGCGCGACGCCGGCCTCTCCAGCGTCGACCCGCCACCCGCCGGCTGACCAGGCGCAGGCTTCACGCCGCGCCACCACCGGGACCAGGGCCGCCGCCAGCGCCACCCAGCGAAGCTGCTGGCGCTCCACCCCGCGGGCACGGCGGAAGCGCACCACCAGCGACCCAACCCCGGCCACGATCGCCAGCCCGAAGACGACGCTGAACACGCCGCCGCCAATGGTATAGACGACCCCGAGCGGGCCGGCCGGGACGTCGACGGCCAGTGGGCTGGTGACGGCCTGCCGCGGCGGGTCCAGCGGCTCGGGGTTGAACGCTCCGCTCAGCGCGGCGAGCACCACCGCGGCGCCGGTGGCCGGCAGCGTCCCGGGTCGTGCCACCAGGCCGTAGCCCACGTAGCCGCCGGCCTGGCGCGCCAGCTCGTCCAGCCAGAGGGCCGCGCCCATGCCGAGCACGAACAGCGCCGCCAGCGCCCACGCCAGCACCGCCGGGCGCCGCAGCCGGGGGATCAACTTCCTGGTCATCGCATCAAGGCCGCCTCCGCTCCGCCTGGCCACCATTCCCCCCAGCCACCTGAACCAGGATCGTCGACCCTCGTCACGGCATCGTCACGGAGAGTGGCACGCCAATCACCAGGTGCTGGCACGAGGGCGTTCAGTCCTGGCGGACCACCAGGGAGGGGGCTTCGGCGCTCAGGAGGTCGGTGAGCTGGCGGGCGTTGACGACGGCGTGGTCCTCGTAGCAGTTGTTCAGCAACACGTGCACGTTGCGGGCGCCCTCGGCCAGGTGCTCGATCTTGGGGACCCACTCGCCCAGCTCCCGCTGGTTGTAGAGGTAGCGGAAGCGCGGGGTCGCGGTGGGGCCCTTGTGCTGCCAGGCCTCGCGGTCGCGGCCGTGGAAGCGCACGACGGCCAGCTCGGGCGCGGTCACCTCGGCCAGCGGCGGCATCGAGGAGCGGAACCCCTGCGGCATGTCCAGGCAGACCAGCGGCAGGCCCTCCGCTGCCAGGAAGTCGAGGGTCCGCTCGCGGTCGCCGTCCTCGTCGAGCCAGGTGCGGTTGCGGAACTCGATGCAGACCTGGTAGCCGGGAAGCCGCTCGCGAAGTGAGCGTAGTGCCTCACGATTGGCGTGCTTCGGCGTGAACCACTCCGGGTACTGCATCAGCACCGCGCCCAGCTTGCCCGCCGAGTCCAGTGGCAGCAGCGCCTCGTGGAACCGGTGCCACAGCTCGTCCACCGCGTCGCTGGAAAGGTGGTCCGCGTAGACGCGCTGCGCGTCGCGGTGCTTGGGGTCGATCTCGTCCTCGAGGTCCTCCGGGATCGCCTTGCGCCGGGTCGGATGGCCGGTGAGCAGGCTGAACGCCTTCACGTTGAAGACGAAGTCCGGCGGCGTCCGGTCGACCCACAGCCCGGCCTGCTCCTGGCGAGGGATGAAGTAATAGGACGAGTCCACCTCGACGATCGGGAACTGGGAGGCGTAGAAGCGCAGCCTCGCCTCCGCCGTGCTGGTGCCCGGCGGGTAGAAGCGTCCGGACTTGACCAGGGTCGGGTCGGTCCAGGACGCGGTGCCGACGCGGACCTTCGCCTTCTTCGCCATGGTCCGTACGGTAGCGCGGACCCCCGACCGGCGCGCGCGGGCTCCGGCCCGGTGCTACCGTCCTTCTCGTGAACCAACGGCTCTGTCCCAGGTGCGGGACTCCGGTCCAGCCCGGCGGAACGGTTTGCGAGCGCTGCGAGGAGCCGCTCGAGGGCCCAGCGCCCGTGCGCTACAACCCGGCGGGCCTTGCCCTGCCGAGCCCGATCCAAGGCCACGCCACCGTGCTGGTCGGCGTGATCGCGGCCGTGGCCCTGCTGGTGGCCGGAGCCTGGTTCCTCTACCACGGCGTCGGCCCCTTCCACGCCACCCTGGTGAAGCGGTCGGTCGAGGCGGGCGCCCAGGGCTCCCAGATCACCGTGGTGGACCTGCGCGTCCACAACGACGGCACCCGCAGCGGTCGGGCCCGCTGCCGGCTGAGCGGCGTCCAGCCGGACGGCTCGCTGGTGAACTCGGGCGTGCAGCTCACCCAGAGCATCCCCGGCCACGGCGAGGTGATCGTCACCCTGCGCGCCGCCGGCATGAGCGACGCCCACGACGTCGACGCCACCTGTAGCTGAGTCCTGGCCGGGCGCCCGTCAGCGCATTCGCGGCCGGACGGCGCCGAGCAGCTCGCGGACGGCGACGTGGTAGTCGTCCAGGGTCGGGCGGGCCAGGCGGAGCACCAGCTCGCGGGCGCCGGCCGCGGCGTAGCCGGCGACCCATTCCGACGCGGATTCGAGGGTCCCGGCGTGGCAGGCTTGGCTCTGCGCCATCACCTCGGCGGGCACGCCGTAGTAGGCGCGCATGTAGGCGTCCAGCTCCTGGGCCGCCCGGCGCGCGTCGTCGGCGACCGCGACGGTCAGGTAGACGCCTGTCCCCAGGGTGTCGGGATCGCGTCCGGCGCCCTCGGCGGCCTGGCGCACGGCGCGCAGCCCGGCGGCGTAGTCACCGGCGGTCCGGCTGAACGGGAGCCAGCCGTCGAACCGCTGGCCGACGAGGCGGAGCATGCGCGGACCGTGCGCTCCCAACCACAGTGGCGGCCCGCCGGCACGGTAGGGCGTGGGGAGCAGCTCGGCCTCGCCGTCGTCGTGGCGCCACAGTCGCAGGCACCGGTCGAGGCTGTGCAGCATGGCGTCGACGCGCCGGTCGCCGGCGACGCCCAGAGCGGCCAGCTCGGCCTCGGTGCCGGGGACGGGGGCGCCTGGTCCCACGCCCAGGACGAGGCGGCCGTCGGCGATGCGGTCCACGCTCGCCACGGTGTGCGCCAGGTTGAGCGGGTGGCGGAGCAGCGGGAGCAGGACCGCCGTCCCGAGCCGGACGCGGGTCGTGACCGCGGCGATCGCGGCAAGCAGGGCGAGCGGCTCACCCCGGGGGCGGGCCAGCAGCGAGTCGCCGACCCAGAGCGAGTCGTAGCCTGCCTGCTCGGCCAGCCGGGCGGCCCCGATCAGGAAGGTGAGGTCGCCGTCGAGCCACAGGACGGTCTCGCGGGACGGCAGGAGCAGCCCGATCCGGGGAGTCTGTTCGAGGGTCATCGGCTCAGCGGGCGGCGATCACGAGACGGGCGTTGTCGCCGACCGCCAGCGAGCGCTTGCCGGCGAGCAGGTCGAGCAGCTCCGCGCCCACCAGGTCGCGGCGCCAGCCCTGGAGGGTGCGCACGTCGGGCTCCGGGCGCCCGCGGCGCACCGCGGACACGACCTGTGCGAGGTCGCTGCGGGCGGCGATCAGCTCGTAGGCGAGGCCGGCGTCCAGCGCGCGCGCCCGCACCAGCGCCTCGGCCAGCGCGATCAGCGGCGTGTCCATGGGACCGGAGTCCAGGCGCTCGCCGTTCTCGAACTCGAGCGGCTCCGCGTCCAGCCCGCGCCGCACCGCGGCCAGGATCGCCTCGCCGCGCCGCCGCAGCGTCGACAGCTGGACACCGCGGATGCGCTCCAGCGCCTGCACGGTGGTGGGCCGGCGCTTGGCCGTCTCGACCAGGGACGCGTCGGCGAGCACCGAGCCGACCGGCCGGTCCTCGGCCGCCGCCGTGCGCTCCCGCCAGGAGGCCAGCGCGGCGGCGACCGCCCGGGCGGACGGGCTGAGCTGGCCGATCTTGGGCAGGCGCTGCCACACCAGCTCGGGGTCGCGCACGTCGCTGGAGCTCTCCAGGCGCCGGCACTCCTCCCGGGCCCACTCCAGCCGGCCGCTGCCGTCGAGCCGGCGTTCGAGCACGTCCGCCAGGGTGAGCAGGTGGACGACGTCGTCGCGGGCGTAGGCGGTCTGCTCGGCGGTGAGCGGGCGCACGTCCCAGCGGGTGAAGCTGGCAGACTTCGGCACCCGCAGGTTGAGCACGTCGGCCAGGAGCCCGCCGTAGCTGGTCTGTGCGCCGAACCCGGCGAAGCCCGCGGCGACCTGCGTGTCGAAGACGTTGCGGACCTCCGTCCGCCAGGTCCGCCGCAGCAGCGCCACGTCCTGGCGCCCGGCGTGGGCGATCACCTCGACCGCCGCGTCCGCCAGCACCTCGGCCAGCGGGCTGGGGTCGACGCCATCGTCCAGGGGGTCGACCAGCTCGACCCGGGCCTGCGCCATCCCGGCCGACGGCACCGGCGGCACGGCGATCCCGACCAGGCACAGCAACGACAGGTAGCGCCCCTCGGACATGAACTCGGTATCGACGCCGAGACGCCCAGCCGCCCTGGCCTGGGAGGCCAGGGCGACCAGATCAGCCGGGGCGGCGGTTCCCCGCATCCCGGTCAGTTGCGTTGTCGGTGGAGTCAGGTCAGCTCCCAGGTGTCGCCGGCGTGCAGCAGCTTGTCGAGGTCGCCGGCGCCCTGCTTGGCGGTGGCCCGCTCGAGCTGGTCGCTGAGCAGCTCGTCGTAGACCGGCCGCTCCACGTCCCGGAACACGCCGATCGGTGTCGGGCCGTCCGCGCCGTGGGAGAGCCGGCTCAGCATGAACGCCAGGCCCGGGTCCTGCCGGTGCGCATCGTGGCGCAGCAGGGCGTCCTCGCCCACCTCGGCCACGTCGACCAGCTCGACCCGCCCGTCGCCGCTCAGGCGCACCCCGCGGCTGCCGTCGGCGCCGAAGCGGATCGGCTCGCCGTGCCGCAGCCGGATCTGGTTGTCGTCCCGGGTGTTGGGCTCCTTGAGCAGGTCGAAGGCCCCGTCGTTGAAGATGTTGCAGTTCTGGTAGATCTCGATGAAGGCGGAGCCCTTGTGGTTGGCGGCCGCGGTCAGCACCTCGGTGAGGTGGCGCCGGTCGGAGTCGATCGAGCGGGCGACGAAGCTCGCCTCGGCGCCGAGCGCCACGCTGACCGGGTTGAACGGGTAGTCGACCGAGCCCATCGGCGTCGACTTGGTGATCTTGCCCAGCTCGCTGGTGGGGGAGTACTGCCCCTTGGTCAGCCCGTAGATCTGGTTGTTGAACAGCAGGATCCGCAGGTTCACGTTGCGCCGCAGCGCATGGATCAGGTGGTTGCCCCCGATCGACAGCGCGTCGCCGTCACCGGTGATCACCCAGACCGACAGGTCGGGGCGGCTCACCGACAGCCCGGTCGCGATCGCCGGGGCGCGGCCGTGGATCGAGTGCATCCCGTAGGTGTCCATGTAGTACGGGAACCGCGAGGAGCAGCCGATGCCCGAGACGAACACGATCCGCTCGCGGGGGATCCCCAGCGACGGCATGAATCCCTGCACCGCCGAGAGGATCGCGTAGTCCCCGCAGCCGGGGCACCAGCGCACTTCCTGGTCGCTCTTGAAGTCCTTGGCGGTCAGCTTGACGGCCGTCGTGCCGGTCGCACGCTCGGCGACCTTGACCGAGCCGTTGCCGCCCTGGCCGTTGCTCACGCTCATCGGTGGTTCGCTCCCTCAGTCAGCGCCGTCAGGCGGGCGCCGTCGTCGCCGTCCCCGAACTCGCTCAGGTGCGGCTCGATCGCCTTGACCAGCTCCTCGCTCTTGAAGGGCATCCCGGTCACCCGGTTGTAGCCCACCACGTCCACCAGGAACTCGGCGCGCAGCAGCTTGCGCAGCTGGCCGAGGTTCATCTCGGGGACGAGCACGCGGTCGTAGCGGCGGAGCACCTCGCCGGTGTTGGACGGGAGCGGGTTCAGGTGACGGAGGTGGGCCTGGGCCACTTTGCCGCCACGGGCGCGGACCTGCCGCACCGCGGCGCCGATCGGGCCGTAGGTGGAGCCCCAGCCGAGCACCAGCAGGCGGGCGCCTTCCTGGTCGTCGACCTGGAGCGGGGGGACGTCGCGGGCGATGGCCGCGATCTTGGCCGCCCGCAGGTGGACCATCTTGTCGTGGTTCTCGGGATCGTAGGAGATGTTGCCGCTGCCGTCGGCCTTCTCCAGCCCACCGATGCGGTGCTCCAGCCCCGGTGTCCCCGGCAGCGCCCACGGCCGCGCCAGCGTCTCCGGGTCGCGCAGGTAGGGCCAGTACTCGCCGTCGTGGTTGGGCTCGGTGGCGAAGTCGACGGGGATCTCGTCCAGCTCCTCGAGGCTGGGGATGCGCCAGGGCTCCGAGCCGTTGGCCAGGTACCCGTCGCTCAGGACCACCACCGGCGTGCGGTAGGTCAGCGCGATGCGGGCCGCGTCGATGACCGTGTGGAAGCAGTCGGCGGGCGTGGTGGCTGCCATCACCGGGATCGGCGCCTCGCCGTTGCGCCCGAACATCACCTGGAGCAGGTCGGACTGCTCGGTCTTGGTCGGCAGGCCGGTCGAAGGGCCGCCCCGCTGGATGTCGATCACCAGCAGCGGCAGCTCCAGCGCGACCGCCAGGCCCATGGTCTCGGCCTTGAGCGCGATCCCGGGGCCGCTGGAGGTGCAGACCGCCAGCGAGCCGCCGAAGGCCGCGCCCAGCGAGGCGCCGACCGCGGCGATCTCGTCCTCGGCCTGGAAGGTGCGGGCGCCGAAGTTCTTGTGCTTGGACATTTCGTGCAGGATGTCCGAAGCGGGAGTGATCGGGTAGGCGCCGAGGAACAGCGGCAGACCCGAGAGCCGGCTGGCCGCCAGCAGGCCGTAGGAGAGCGCCAGGTTGCCAGAAATGCGCCGATAGGTTCCCGGTGGCAGTTTCGCCGGCTTGATCTCATAGGAGACGGAAAACGCCTCGGTCGTCTCGCCGAAGTGATAGCCGGCCTTGAAGGCGGCGACGTTGGCCTTGGAGAGGACGGGGCGGGCGCCGAATTTCCGCTCCAGGAAGCCGACGGTGCCGTCGATCGGGCGCGAGTACAGCCAGGACATCAATCCGAGGGCGAACATGTTCTTCGCCCGCTCGGCTTCTTTCTTGGAGATCTCGACGTCCTTGAGCGCCTCGAGGGTGAGGGTCGTCAGCGGGATCGCGTGCACCTGGTAGTCGGTCAGGCTGCCGTCGCCGAGCGGGTCGGCGGCGTAGCCGGCCTTCTCGAGGTTGCGGCTGGTGAACGCGTCGGTGTTGACGATCAGCGTGGCGCCCTTGGGCAGGTCTCGCAGGTTCACCTTGAGCGCGGCGGGGTTCATCGCGACGAGCACGTCGGGCGCGTCGCCCGGGGTGAGGATGTCGTGGTCGGCGAAGTGGAGCTGGAACCCGGAAACGCCTGGCAACGATCCGGCGGGGGCCCGGATCTCGGCCGGGAAGTCCGGCAGTGTGGAGAGGTCGTTGCCGAAGGCGGCCGTCTCACTGGTGAAGCGGTCACCGGTGAGCTGCATTCCGTCACCGGAGTCGCCCGCGAAGCGAATGATCACGCGATCCAGGACCTGGACCGGCTTGGTCATGACTCCTTCTTTCAATGTGTGGCTCGGCGATCGCGGCCTGTCGTCGTGCGCGAGGGCTGTCCGATACCGCCGGGACTGCCGCGCCCGCTCGGCGGGTAGGAGGGCTATGGGACGCCGAAGCTGGCCCAATGGCTGTGATGTGTCCTGAATGCCCCGCATCAAAACTACCGAGATCTGCGAGGTGCATGGGACGGTACGACCGACTTTGGACCCGGCCGCCTGTAGCCCCGCGCCGCGGCCGGCCCGGCCCTTGGGCCGGTCCCGGCGCCACGGCCCGGGCGCCGGGCGTCCCCGCCCGCCCCCTCCCCCTCCCTGGCTCTAGCCGGCGAGGATGGGGGTGAGCTGGGCGTCGAGGCGGTCCTGGGTCAACTCGCCCAGGACGCGGGTGGCCAGCGTGCCGTCCTTGCGCACGAACACGGTCTCGGGCAGGCCGATCACCTTGAAGGCGCCGGCGGCCTTGGCGCCCTGGTCGATCCCCACCGGCCAGGTGCCGCCGTGCTCGCGCACGAACTTCCGCGCGTTGCCCGCGCTGTCGTTGACCAGCACGGCGAGCACCACCAGCCCTTGCGACCGGCGCTGGTCGAGGGTGCGCCGCAGCAGCGGGAACTCGCGCACGCACGGCCCGCACCAGGTCGCCCAGAAGTTGACCAGCACCGGCCTGCCGCGATAGGCCGCCAGGTCGAGCGTGCCCTCGTCCAAGGTGGTGAGCACCAGCTTCGGGGCCCGCGTTCCGGCCGGGTAGGTCTGCACCGTGGTGGAGTCCGCGCCGAGGACGGCCGGGGCATCGCCGTCAGACTGGTGCTGCCGCGCACGGTCGACCGCCCAGGCCCCCACCGGCAGGACCAGCGCGAGGATCAGCAGGACGCCAAGCAGCAGGCGCCGCTCAGATGCCACATCCCGTTCCTTAGAGCGTCGTCACGTATCCGCGGCGCGGGTCATCACCGCCTCGATTCCAGCACCGTGACGGGGCCCGGCGCCGATCTCGCGAAGCGGCGCGCTCGCGAAGCGGCGCGACATGACGGCGCTCTAGAGATAGTCACGGTGATAGATGATGCCCTTGGGGCCGACTTGGATGACGGTGGCGCCGGCCCGGCCGGTGACGCGGCGGTTGTCGGGTGTTCGGAACGACCAGGTCCACTCGACGATTGCGCTGTCGCCGTCCACGCCCATGCGCTCGACCGCGAAGACCAGGTTGCGATGCCCCTTGAGCAGGTCGTTCAGGTAGGCGCGGATGTCGTCGCGCCCCTCGTGCGGCGGGTTGGCCGGCTCGTAGTAGACCGCGTCGGGCGCGTAGGCGGCCGCCGCCCAGTCCGCGTCGCCGAGCTCGAAGGCCTCGCGCACCTGCTCGAAGTAGTTGGCCGGCCCGGGAGGCCCCGGCGGCTCCTCCACCGCCACCGCGGCGTGGCCGCCAGCGTGCTCGGCACCATGGCCGCCCGCCAGCTTGGCGCGGGTGTCCTTCGCGGTCGCGCGGTACCAGATCGCCGCGGCCGTCACGAACAGCACGACGCCCAGCGAGATCCCGATGGGCCCGAAGCCGGTGAACTTGTCCCGGAAGACGAAGCCGGCCAGGAGCATCGCCCCGGCCAGTGAGAAGATCGCCGGCGCGATGCTCGGCGGGATCACGTGGATGTTGCCGTGCTCGTCCCGGGCGCCTGTGGACGGGCGGGCCGAGCCGGGCAGGCCGGTGTCCGGCGCCGCTCCGGATGGCCCCAGTTCCACCCCAGGTAGGTGCCTCCGGCCACCAGGCCGAAGACCCCCATGATGAAGAACAGACGGGCGGCGGCGATCACTGCGCGGCTCCTTTGACGGTCACTTGAGCAGGTACAGCGTACTGAACAATCCGATCCAGACGACGTCGACGAAGTGCCAGTAGTAGGAGGCCATCTCGACGGTGTCGTGGTAGCGGGCGGTGAACTGGCCGGAGCGGGCGCGCAGCAGCACGATCGAGATGAACGCCGCGCCGCCGAACACGTGCGCCCCGTGGAACCCGGTCATGGTGTAGAAGAGCGAGCCGAACACCCCGCTGGACAGCCGGAAGCCATCGTGCACGCTCAAGCTGTAGTAGTCGTAGCCCTGCATGCCGAGGAAGATCGCGCCCAGCACCAGGGTGACCGTCAGCCAGCGGACCAGCCAGCGCTGGTCGCCCCTGCGGATGGCCCACACCGCGAGCTGCATGAACACGCTGGAGGTGACCAGCACGCTGGTGAGCAGGGCGGCGTACCAGACCTTCAGCTCGGGCGTCCCCTGCGGCGGCCAGGTGGTGGCCGCCGCGCGGATGGTGAAGTAGGCACCGAACAGCCCCCCGAAGAACATCACCTCGGAGGCGATGAACAGCACCATCCCCAGCAGGGACGAGCTGATCCCTCCCGGCCGCTGGTGCCCCGTGGCGCGGTCGCGGAGCGCCGTGTCGCTTGCTGCCATCGCTAGTGTGCTCCCGTGGTCGACGTGGTGGTCGCGTCGGCGTGCACCGCCAGCTCATCGGCGTGGTGCAGGTCGAACAGCGGTCGTTCGGAGTGGATCTCGGGCAGG
>WNGE01011311.1_pt1 | contig 12817 bp, 18 predicted proteins | sample 5400651 | NCBI WGS metagenome assembly WNGE01 (sample SAMN13153370, study PRJNA577476) | soil metagenome | isolation source: 60 cm soil or saprolite under grassland replicate 2 | place: USA:California | collected 2016-06-15 | reverse complement strand
GATCAGCCGCGATCCGGCCGCGCGCGCGGCCCGCGAAGCCCGCGAGCCGCGGCATATGCCGCAATTCCTTCAGCGCGGTACAACCCCGCAGGGCGCCGGTGCCGACGAAGAAGAGTTCGAGGGCTAAGTTCCGAGTGGCTCGAATGCCGCGCGATAGCCATCGCGTTGCGTCGTGTCCGGCGGCCTCGCTGCACAAGGACGCGCCCGCCATGCGCCTTCGCGGTCTTCAAGTTGATTACGAGCTCGAACTTGGTCGGCTGCTGAACCGGCAGGTCCGCCGGCTTGGCGCCCTTGAAAATCGCCGCAGTGTAGACGCCGAACTGCCGGTAGACATCGGTGATGCTCACACCATAGCTCAGCAGTCCGCCGGCGACCCCGGAATATCGATGGGTTCCGAGCCGGGTTGATGAGCACGAATCACGCGCGACCTCCTTGATCGAGTAGGCGGGATTGCCTGACTAACTCACTGTGATACGCACGTCGTGGGCGGGCTTGCCGAGTTCAGTCCTTCTTCTCCGGCGTGGCAGGCGCGTCCCTGCGGTGGTGCCGGCCACCCTGCATCATGGTGCTGCAGCGATCCATCATTTGGCTCATCTGCTTCATCATTCCCAGCATCTGCTCCGGTGGCATTGGCCCCTGCGGCATTTGCCCGGGGGCCATTTGCGCAGCCGCATAGACGGGTCGTGACGACGAGCGCAGCGGCGGCGAGGCCGGCTTTCCAAGAGATTGGGCGCATGACGGACCTCCTTGGTCGATGCTGCTGCATACGACCAAAACGCGGTCGGTCATATGATCAGAATCATATGCTAGCGATGCACGAGCAGAATTTTGTTCTTGAACCGCTTGATCTCTCTCTCTTGGCGGCCAAATCCGCCAGGGCGCGTTAGAGCGCTTCGTGGGTCAGCCCCCAGCTCCGCGGCTAAATCCTTGAGCGTTCCATGCAGCAGGACGGTGCGCTCGTCCGCTCCGGTGTTGAAAGCGAGGAAATGGCGCACCCGATCGCGGGCCGAGCGAATATTGCGCTGCTCGAGCCAGGTGAGCTGCCATCCCAACAACACCAGCATGATGATGCTGATCTCGAGCACGAGGTTTGTAGACGCCAGCTCGAAGGCCATGGCAGCCGTGAAATGTGCTCCCTTGCGGAAGATCGAGCGGGCGAGCGCGACGGCCGCATAGGAGCACGACGACGAGGCCGCGCCGAGCCCGAGCGCCGTGGCGATCGAGGGCAGGCTGTCATCTGGCAACAGCCGCCCCATCTGCCGATGCGACACGACGCCTGCACCACAGCCGAGAGCGCGAACCCGAGAATCAGCGGCCAGAGGATTTCCCATCCCATGGCGAAGGCCATGCTCAACGCGTGCGACAGAGCATCGATGATCATGTCCTTGCGATTCTATGACATGCTTCGTTCAGGCCAACGCGCCTGCAGCGATCACGTTCCGATCCCGTCGGGGTGGATGGAGCGTCCGGGCTCGCACGCCGACTCAGGTTCAATTCGCGGGCCGCGCGACGCCTTCGTACATGAAGGCGAACGGGTTCTGTCGCTGCATGTATCCGATGTCGAGCTCTTCGATGTGAAATCCCGCCGCCGTGATGAGATCGTCGATCTTGCGGTTGAGATGACAACCCCCGCCGAGGTATTTCCAACAAGGTGTCAGGCGATGTTGCCACCATGCCACTCCGCGGTCGGGCGCGAGCCCATGCTCCACGAACAACAGGCGGCCATCCGGGCGAAGGACGCGCCGCATTTCGCGAAGCGCCGGGATGACTTGCGGTATCGTGCACAGCGTCCACGTCGTCACCACCGTGTCGAAAACATCCTTATCGAATGGAATGATTTCGGCCGATGCTTCCACCAATTCCGCTCCGGGCGCCGGTTGCCTGCCGGCCCGTCGCAACAGCCCGGCCGACGGATCGATGCCGTAGACGCTCGCCACTTGCCCGCCATAGAACCGCAGATTCAAGCCCGATCCTATCCCGATCTCCAGCACACGACCGCGGGCCTGAGACACCATCCTCCGCCGGTATTCGATGAGCCGGCGGTTGGACATCGCGAGATGGGTAAAGCATGGCAGGACATGATCGCGATACAACGCCATGACGCTTCACCGCGCTGGCCGGCCGATGCGATATTTTGATGCGTTCCCGCCCATTGCGGAAACCGCGGCTCAGCATTGATGCGCGATGAATCCACTGATCTCATCCGGGCCGGCGAAAATGACGTCGGCGCGGTCCCCCATCATTCCGGCGCCCACGAGGGCCGGCGCTCCCTTCTGCGGACCGTCGTCGCTGACATCCGTTTTGAAGCGCAAGTTGCGCTCCCAGAAATCCCGGACCTTCCCATCGGCAGTTGAGACCTTGTAGGTGTCGCCGCAATGCGTGATCGACCGCACGCGCTCCTGCGGATCGAGCTTCTTCAGGTTTGGCACCGCTCCGCCGCCCATCATCATGCCACCCATCTGATTGCCGCCTTGCGCGGTTCTGGGCGCGCGGCTGGGTTGCGTGGCCTCTTTGAGAAACGCGAGCAGATCGGCGCGTTGGCGGGCGTCCTTGATACCGGGAAACGTCATCGTGTTGTCCGGAATGAAGTGCTGTGGGTCCTTGATCCATTCGTCGAGCGTGGCGTCGGTCCAGACGATGCCGGATGACTTGAGCGCCGGAGAGTAGCGCGGGAAGCTCGCCAGCGATCCGGCCTTCCGATTCCAGACTTTCGCCAGGCTCGGGCCGGTCATGTTTCGATTTGGCTCGAGCGAATGACACGCGACGCAGGCACGGTACAGGCGTTCGCCGCGCGTGGCGTTGCCAGGCTCCGCCATCGCGCGGTGGGGCAGCGCGGTCAGCAGCAAGATCGCAGTTGCAGAGAGAGCAATGCGGTTCATGGTCGACCTCCTTCGGCGTGGCGGGTCGTCACCCATCTGACGATTGCAAATGCGGCAGCCGGCACAACGATCCACTGCAGCAGAGGCGAGAGACCGATTTCAGGTCGGCGATGGAAACGATCGGCATCCAGTCGGAATAGGCCCAGGCTGCGCGCACGAAGACGTTCAGCCATTCGCTGAAAGCCGTGTAGGCGAGGCCGAACGCAAGTGTAAGGATTGCGGTCGGCCAGAATCGCTTCTGCGGCCAGCGCTGATCGCCCGCGAGCAGGAGGGCAAGCATCAGAGTGCTCACGGCGATCAAGAGATCGCCGAGCGTGCAATGACCGACGGCGAACGCCTGCTCCCTCAGGGTCCCGGCTGTCCAAATCGCGTAGAGGCAGGTGAAGGACTTCCCAGAGAAGATTGCCGGCGAGAATCACCGCAAGATAGACTCGCAGACCCAGCAACCAGAGCAGCGCTGGAGGCTGCCTCTCAGCTACGAGCGCAGGTACTTTATGCATGCCGCAATCGCGAGCACCAGAAGTACAATCACGAGAAGCCAGACAAGGCCCATGCCCCACATCATGCCCATCGGCATTGTCGACATATCCATCATCATGAACGTCCTCCCATCGCGTGCGCAGTTTGACCGTACCATGACGCACGGCTTCCCTTGCCGGTTCCGCCGCTATTGGTTCGTTTTCGTCAGCAAGACACAGAAATTTTTCCATGATGTCCTGCGCCTGTCCGCGCGGCCGTTTTGCCGAACTGTCAATGGTGCCAACAGCGACGTGGCTCTTTCCCTCATGCGACGCGCCTCGCGCATCGCCACGAATTCGTCCTCGCTTACGCCCTCGCGCACATGGACATTGCGTGCCTTCTCCTCACCGACGGTCGTCTCCCAGGCATAACTGTCGCGGCCGGGCGCCTTGTAGTCGTGGCACATGAAAAGCCGCGTCTCGTCGGGCAGCGAGAGCAGGCGCCGAATGGAGCGGTAGAGCTCGCGCGCGCTGCCTCCCGGGAAATCGGCACGCGCCGTGCCGTAGTCGGGCATGAATAGCGTGTCGCCGACGAAGACGGCATCTCCGATCTTGTAGGACACGGACGCCGGCGTATGGCCGGGCGTGTGAAGGACTTCGACCTCGAGCGAGCCGATGTGGAAGCGCTCCCCGTCCTCGAAGAGATGATCGAACTCGCTGCCGTCGCCGCTGACGTCCGGCAAGTTGAAGATCGGACCGAAGATCCTCTGCACCTCGCGTATGTGCTCACCGATACCCACTTTCGCGCCCGTCTTGAGCTTGAGGTAAGGGGCGGCTGACAGGTGGTCGGCATGGGCGTGGGTCTCGATTACCCAGGCAATGATCAGCCCCGCCTCTTCGTTTGCCGCAAGGATCCTGTCGGCCGAGTGCGTGGCCCCTTCCCCGGAGCGGGGGTCGAAGTCGAGCACGGGATCGATGACGGCAGCTGTCCTCGTCTGCGGATCGCCGACGAGATAACTCACCGTATTGGTCGCCTCGTCGAAGAACGCCCGGATTTCTGGCTTCGGAGCTGTGATCATAGCAGGACCTCGCTTGAACCGAGCTCGTGCTGACGATGTCGATGGCTTCGCATTGGAGGCCAGCTTGCGCGCCTCATGCCGCCATGCTTGTTTCGGGGCCTTGCTCGACGGGGGCACGCACCATATTGCCCCACTCGGTCCATGAGCCGTCGTAGTTCCTCACGTCGCGATATCCCAATAGATACTTCAGCACGAACCACGAATGGCTGGAGCGTTCCCCGATGCGGCAATAGGCTATCGTCGGCTTGTCCGCGGTGATTCCTTTGTTCTGATAGAGCGTCGCAAGCTCGTCCGCAGATTTGAAGCTGCCGTCATCCTTGCAGGCCATTCCCCAGGGAATGCTCCTCGCGCCAGGGATGTGGCCGCCGCGCTGACAGGTCTCCGGCAGCCCGGGTGGCGAAAGGACTTTGCCGGTGAACTCGTCTGGGCTGCGTACGTCGACGAGAGCGTGGCTCTTGGTCTCAAGAGCGCGCTGGACCTCGGGCAGAAACGCCCTGAGCGACATATCAGGCTCCATCGCCCGATAGGTCGCCGTGGCGACTGCTGGCACCTGTCTTGTGAGCTCACGACCCTCGGCGATCCATTTCTTGCGGCCGCCGTTCATCAGTCGCACGTCCTTGTGGCCGTAGATCTTCATCTGCCACAGTGCCCAGGCAGCGAACCAGTTGTTGTTGTCGCCATAGAGGATCACCGTCGTATCGTTGCCGACGCCTGAATTGGCCATCAGGCTTTCGAAGGCGTCTTTCGGTATGATGTCGCGTTCCACAGTGTCGCAGAGCTGCGTTGTCCAATTCCAGGCTATAGCGCCTCGGATGTGACCCTGATCATAAGCCGTCGTGTCGACGTCCACCTCGACGACGCGAACGCTGGCATCCATGGCCTGTTCAGCGACCCAAGCTGTCTCGACGAGCATTTCAGGATGTGCGTATTGACTCATACGAAGCCTCCTACTGTTGTGCTTGCATTTGAACATTCACCCGATCGCCGACAGCATCGGGAAGGTGTCGAGCAGCCAGAAGGAAAATGTCGAGAGGCGTCCGGTGATCATTGCGGCACCCATGAGGACCATGACTCCGCCGGCAAGAAGTTGCAGGATTCGACCAGCGCGACTGATCGACTTGAGCCTTGCCAAGAGGGCGTCGGTGAATGCTGCCGCCAGCAAGAACGGCACACCCAGGCCGAGAGAATAAACGGCGAGAAGTGCTACGCCATTTGCGACCGTCGCCGAGGCTGCGCTCACCGTCAAAATCGCCCCGAGGATCGGGCCGATGCACGGTGTCCAGCCGAAAGCGAAGGCCATGCCGAGAACATAGGCCGCAATCGGCCGTCCGCCGACGAGCGCCACGTCGAGACGGAAGTCGCGTTGAAGCCACAACGGACGTAAAACGCCCAGCGTGAACAGCCCAAAAGCGATCACGATCGCGCCGCCGACGATGTTGAGTTCGTGGCGGTACGAGAGGAGCAGCTGGCCGAGCATCGTCGCGCTCGCGCCGAGGAGCACGAACACGGTCGAGAATCCCAGCACGAAACACAAGCTCAAGGTGACCGCCTGCAGCCGCAGGATCGCAGCGCCACCCCCAGATCGGCTGGTGATCGATTGACCCGCCACATGAGACGTAGCCCGGAACGAGCGGCAGCACGCAGGGCGACAGGAACGAAATGCCTCCTGCCGCAAACGTCGCGATCATTCCGGTTGTCGAAACTTCCGTCATCGCTTTACTGCCGCAGCCTCCCCTGTACGGTCACCGGTACCTCTTGCCTCCTGAATAAACCCTTGCAGCGCCTTCAGGTCGACTGCGCCGCGAAGGATCTGGCTGCCGGCCACGAATCCTGGCGTTCCATCGATCCGCAGCGCCCGCGCGAGCGCCAGATTTTTCTCGATTAGTGCCGCGATCGTCGGGTCTGCCATGTCGGCTTTCAGGCGATCCGCATCCAGCCCGACAGTGGCGGCGACCTCCGTGATTTTGCTTGCGTCTATGGCTCCCCGAGCTTGAAAAAGGGCTCTGTGAAAGGCGAGGTATTTGCCCTGCTTATGGGCGGCAAGCGCGGCCTTGGCCGCAAGCGTGGAATTTGGTCCGAGAATCGGAAACTCTTTGTAGACGACACGCAGTTGCGGGTCCGCCGTCTCCGCCTGCATCATCACCGGCACCATCTGGCGGCAATAGGGGCAGTTGTAATCGAAGAATTCAACGAGCGTGATATCGCCGTTGGGATTTCCGCCGACAGGACTATTGGGGTCGCGAAAGACTTCGTCGGCGCGCGCTTTCAGGGCGGCTTGGACTTCCGTCGCTGCTTGCGCAGCGTGCTGCGACTCGAGACGACTAATCGTCTCCGCGATGATCTCGGGATGCTCGAGGAGATAGGCGCGCACGCGCCGCTCGAATTCATCTTTCGCCATGGCGCCAGCCCACTGGGTGCCGCTAGGCGCCCATGGGAAAACCGGGTGTAATGCGAACCATGCGCCGACCACGGCAAGCAGGGTCAGCAGCACAAGCAACCAAGGAACGAGTCCTGGGAAACGCTTCGGTCGCGCTTGCGGTGTCAATTCGCTCATCGGATCTCCCGGCCCACGGGGCCTGAGGGTTGCGGATCAGCGGGCGGCAGGCGAAGGAAGCGCGGCCATGTGATGGTCTCGCAGGTACCGCTCCAGTGCTTCGCGTCCCTTGTTGTAGAACGTGTAGGACAACGTAATGGTGTTGACGTGCTGACCATCGGCGTCGTCGGCGATCGCCGGATCGACGTAGAAGAGAACCGGGAACTCCTTGCGTTCTCCCGGCATCAACAGCTGCTCGGTAAAACAAAAGCATTGAATCTTGTAGAAGTACTTGCCGATCTCGAGCGGGGCCACGTTATAGATCGCCATGCCGAGAACGGGTTCATTGCCCAGATTGACGGCCGTGTATTCGACCTGGTGTTGCTCCCCGAGCCGGACTTCAACGGGCGCCGGTGCGTTGAAGCGCCATGGCAGGTTCGACGCCACGTTGGCATCGAAACGCACGGAGATTGGCGGACCGGGAATGGCGCCTGGCGCCTCGCGTGCGACCTGCGTCGTTCCTCCCAGTCCGGTGGCTTGGCAGAACAGGCGATAGAGCGGGACGGAGTAATAGGTCAGCGCTCCCATGAGCGCGATCACGACCATCGAGCTCGCGACGGCGATCAAGTTTCTGCGCCGGCGATCCAAGTCCGCAGACGCCAGCCGCAAGTTCAGCGATGACTGAAAAGGCATCCGCATGATCAGAACCATCCCTTGATGCGGTCCCACAGGCTCGGCTTGGAGTGGGGGTGCGGTCTCTCGACGTCGTTGACCAGCGCATTCACGAACAGCACAAGATTGGTCGGCTCGAACTTCAATCCGTGGAAATTGGCCCGCCAGCGCCCTTCCTTGTCGATCACGTGCGTCACGATGCCGTGGATCTGGTATCCGTCATTCGCCTTGTCGAACCGGTGTCCGAACTGCTCCGCCAACTTGCGCGTCGTGTCCTCCGCTTGGTCCGGCGCCGTGGTCAGGAACATCCAGTTCACGGGATCGAGCCCGTGCACGCGGCCGTACTCGGCGAGGACATCGCCTCGGTCTCTACTCGGGTCCGTCGTAATGGTGACGAACTCCACCTGCTCCTTCATTGGAGACTGATTGACCATGGTTTGGATTTCAGCGATGCGCTCCGCGTGCAACGGGCATACGTCGGGACAATTGGTATAGATGAAGTGCAGGACAACGACCTTGCCGCGCAAATCGGCCAAGCTGACGATGCGTCCATGGGCGCCCTGCAATGTGAAGCCGGGCGCGTCCTTGTCGATCGACTGGAAATATTGCTCCCTGCCGCCGAGCGTCGTCTCGAGCTCCTTGAGCGAATGGGCCGATGCGACCGGCACAATCGCTGTCAGCGACAATGCGAGTGCGACTGTCCGCAGCAATGGCATTCATTCCTCCAGCATCCGAGTGCCGACGGGCTTGCGCCAAATTGCGCTACCGCGTTCAGCCTCCCTTCTCCGGCCTGGACGGAGCATTCTTTCGCCATTGATCGTTCGGGCGACGATCAGTCATCATGCTGTTGCAGTGATCCATCATGTCGCTCATCTGCTTCATCATGCCCATCATGCCCCCCTTGTCGTTTTTGTTTCCCATCATTCCATGATCCATCATCGAGCCGGATCGTCCTTGACTCATTTGGGCATAGAGGGACGGCGCTGCCATAACGCCAGCGACCAGCGTCGAAGCGACTAGGAACGTTGTCGTGACCTTACGCATGGGAGTCTCTGCTTTCGTCGATCGACTGAACTTGTCTTACTTGGGGTGACTGCGTTTCACTTGGCCCTTCCTGACAGCAGTTAGAACCTGCCGCCGATACCATCTTCGGAACCCCGGGCGCAGCCGGCGATGTCGACGCACCTGCCGCATCACGTTGCGACGTGGATTGCTTTTCGCCGGAACGGCACAGCATGCACGCACCAAGCCCGCACATCACCAGGCACGGCAAGACGCTTATAAGAATAGGCGCGATGTCGGCGGCAACCAGCCAACTCCAGTTGAGCCCGATGCCGGCCAAGAGGACGCCGGCGCCCAGCGCTAAAAGCACCCACCGATTGCCGAGATAGTAGCGGGCGATATGCAGCCCCTCGCGCCACAGCGGCGACTCGGCCGTTGTCGTCGATTGCGGTTCAGTCATGAGATTTTCTCCTTCATGGTTGCCGGTTTGTGCCGTTCGTCGAAACGCCGAGGCCGCGCCAGTCGCAGAGCGGCGTTGTAGCCAATTGTGCTCCCGGTTTGAGCGCGCCGTTGTTTGCAATGACGCACCTGACGAATTCGACCATGTCGGGCGCGTCCCACTCGGCAGGCCCGATGAGCCGGCCGATCTCGCGTCCCTCTCGGTCGATGATGAGTGTCGTGGGGACGCCGAATACACCGAGTTGCCGCGTCGCGCTGCTCGAACCGTCGAGATATATAGCGAGCTCTTTGATACCCACCTCGGCGAAGAACTTGCGCACGGCATCGATCGCACGATCGATCGACAGCGTCGTGACTTCGAAATCGGGGCCGCCGAGTGCGGCATTCAATCGGTCGAGGGCGGGCATCTCCTTACGGCACGGCACGCACCAAGTCGCCCAGATATTGAGCAACACGACCTTGCCGCGGAAATCGGCCAGGCTTCTCGATTGACCTTGGTCGTCGCGGAATTGGATCGCGGCGAGCGGTTTGGGTGCGTCGTGGATAACCCAATTCTTCGCGGGCTCCTGCGCGGCTGCCGAATGCCAAATCGCAGCGACGACCAATGCCGCCGAGAAAGCGGCAACCCAGCGCTGCGAATGAGGCCACAACAGGAACGTCATTGTTGCTGAAGGCTCCTGATCAGCGGGAGGATCGTTCCTTCAAGGGCCTGCGCCGTAAGCGGGCCGACATGCTTGTGGGCGACGCGGCCGGTCTTCGTGATCACGAAGGTTTCCGGGATGCCGTAGACGCCCCAGTCGATTGAGACGCGTCCATTGAGATCGGCGCCTGTGCGCGTATAGGGATCGCCCATGGTGTTGAGCCACCGCGCGGCATTATCCGGCGGGTCCTTGTAATTGAGGCCGTGGATCGGAACGATGCCCTCGGCTTTCATTTGCACGAACAGTGGGTGCTCTTCCCGGCACGCAACGCACCACGAGGCGAACACGTTGACGAGCGAGACCTCGCCGCGCAGGTCGCCGCTCGACAGACCAAGCGCGCGCCCCTTGACCGGCGGCAGACTGAATTGCGGCACTGGCTTGTCGATCAGCGCCGAGGGGAGGTCCCGGGGATCGTGGTTGAGCGCCCAGCTGAGCATAAGCGCGAGCGCGACGAAGATGATCGCTGGAATTAAATAGCGCAGCCGACGCGGGCGCGCTGCGACCTCCGCCGCTGCTGCATTACTCGCCATTCGGATCGGCGCGGAGGTCATAGTCTGTTCGGCCGGCGATGCCGGCCTCTCCTGAATAGAGATTCGACGAGAAGGACCAATCCACCGACTGCCACGAACACGACTAGCAGGCCTCCGGCGGTCGCGGCGTACATCGCCACCTGGCTAGCCAAGTCGAAATCCCTCATCGGCCACGTCATTTCGAGTTCCTCGGCGATCATTCGGTGGCATAGACCGTGGGGCGTGCACCGTCCTTGGTCACGGCGTAGATCGTGAACGGGCCGTGCTTGCGACCGGTCATGCCGGGGGATCCTTCCGGCATGCCGGGAAGGGTGATGCCGGCGATCGCCGGCCGTTCGGACAACAGCTTGCGGACGACGTTCACCGGCACGTGACCATCGACGACATAACCGTCCACGAACATCGTGTGGCAGCCCTGAAATCTTTCTGGAACGCCCGCCTTGCTGCTGATCTCGGTAAGATCGTTGGTCGGCTTGACGTCGACTTCGAAGCCGTTCTTGCGCAGATAGGCGGCATAGCCTTCGCAGCAGCTGCATTGCGGATTCTTGTACAGGGTTGCGTGGAGCGGCTCGGCCGCTGCCGGCAACGGAACGGCGACCATGGTGAGGATGGCAGCTTGGCAGAATGTCCGTCTGTTCATTGCGGTTCTCCTTCGGAAAGACGATGCAGATTCAGGCGACGCGGAGGACGGTCATCATTCCCGACACCTGGTGATCGGTAACGTGGCAATGCAGCATCCAGTCACCAGGATTGTCCGCGACGAACGCAACGTCGACCGTCTCTTTCGGCGGCACCAGCACGGTATCGGCCCACTGCCGATGCGGCACTGGCGATCCATTGCGACTGAGCACGCGGAAGCTCATCCCGTGCAGATGCATGGGATGCCACCAGGCGGTTTCGTTGCGCATCGTCAGCACGACACTTCGTCCGCGCTGGAGCGTAAGGAGCGGCGCCATGCCGGCGTGACCGTCGCCGGTCATCGACATGCCGTTGATGGCCCAGCTGGCGCCGCCTCGCATTCCCATTCCCATCATGGCGCCGCCGCCCATCATGCCGCCCTGCAGCCGCAGCTGGTGGCGTTCGGCGCTGGCGAGGTCCGGCTCGGGCAACGGATTGCGCGGCAGGGACATCGCGACATCGAGCGGATGCGGGCGAACCGGCGGCTTGCCCTCGTAGGCAAGCTGAGTGAGCCAGTAGGAAAGCCCGTCGTAGAAATCGTCCATCACCCGATAGCGCCGCCCGGGTTCCCCTTGCATGTCGAGCACGACGTCGATGCGCATAGCCGGGCCGAGGAGCAGTCTGCCGGCTGGCGGCTCGTGCGGTTCGCAGGGCTGCCCGTCGATCGCAATGACCACGGGACGATGGCCCTCGAAGCGAAGCGCCATGATGCGCGCGAGCGCTGCGTTGACCAGCCGCAGGCGGATGCGCTCCCCCGCACGTACTAAGACTTCTTCGGAGACCGCGCCGTTGAGCGTCACGGTGTTGCCGACCCGGCCGGACATCGCGGCTTCCATGGCATTGCCGAAGCCGGATGCAATCAGCGCGTCGGACGTAAGTCGCCAGTCGGCGAGCATCCAGAGAAAGTCGCGATCGACGGGGACGGGTTCCGGCTCCTCCACGATCAGCGCGCCGGCCATTCCCCGCCCGAGCTGCTGCAGGCTGTCGGCGTGCGGGTGATACCAAAACGTTCCTGCATCTGGCGGCGTGAACTCGTAAACGAATTGCTCGCCGGGCTTGATCGGCGGCTGGGTGAGACCTGGCACGCCGTCCATCGCGTTCGGCAGTCGGATGCCGTGCCAGTGCACGGTGGTGTCCTCCGGCAGTTCATTGCGCACGACGATGCGAACCGGCCGGCCTTGGCGGACACGGATTTCGGGACCCGGCACACGTCCGCCGTAACACCACACGGCGGTGGATGGATAAGAGGCACCGACGAGCGGCACCCGACCCGGCCTCGCAACCAGGTCGAACTCCGCGGCCGGAGAGCTAAGAGCTTTGCGAGAGAGCGATGCCGCTGCCGCTGCGCTCGCCACACCAGCGAGGAATGAACGGCGGCTGATCGCCGAAGGAACCATCATGTACATTGCAACGCAATCCTGGCCGGAGATCGAGTTGTTGTGCGGGCTCGCGAAATCACGCGCCGCTCAGGCGTGCCGCCGCGGGCAACGCTTGCGCGCCGGGCGCACGCGCACCAAGACCGCTTCGCCAGCCGGCGAAGCGGCTCAGCTCAGGATGGAACGTTTAGGAGGATAAGGATCGGGCGGCGCAGTATGGCCGCTCGCAGATAGCTCAACGCAAGGACCGATCGTTCCAGCTGGAGCCGAAACGCATCCGACAGCGGCGGGCAGCAATGCGAAGACGTTGGCACAGAAGAAGTTGGAGCAGGCTGCCATTGCCTCGTGGCCGGCACAACCGTCGCACTTGCCGGGCATGGGGGTATCCGGCGTCACGGCAGCGGCTGCCGCGGGCGGCGTCATGATGTCCATGGCGATTGCCTGCGCCGA
>WNGE01007066.1_pt1 | contig 12817 bp, 10 predicted proteins | sample 5400651 | NCBI WGS metagenome assembly WNGE01 (sample SAMN13153370, study PRJNA577476) | soil metagenome | isolation source: 60 cm soil or saprolite under grassland replicate 2 | place: USA:California | collected 2016-06-15 | reverse complement strand
GCTTGTTTTGGTAGTGCTAATCGGTCTGGCTGTTTTGGTGGCTGCGTTTCGGCACAACGAGCCGGCAATAGAAAACAACAGCGTACTCGCGCTGCGGGTGGCCGGCTCCCTGCCGGATTATGTGCCCCCTGACCCACTGAGAAAAATCTTTGGCAATACCGACCAATCGCTTTCCGATTTCATTTTGCAATTCAAGAAAGCCAAGGTAGATGATCGAATCAAGGAAATCATTCTCGAGATTAATATGTCAGGTGCAGGTTGGGGCAAGTCTGAGGAGATTCGCGACGCCATCGCAGACTTTCGTTCCTCGGGCAAGCCCGTCTACGCCTACATGGAATTCGCCACGGACAAGGAGTACTACATAGCCACTGCGTGCGACAAAATTTATCTGGCGCCGCCAGGAGAGTTGTTCATCAACGGCTTGGCTGCTGACGTGCTGTTCTTCCGCGGCTCGCTCGACAAGCTTGGTATTTATCCCGACATGGTTCAGGTCGGAAAATACAAAACTGCCGTCGAGACGTTTACCCGCAAGGACATGTCGGACGCGAACCGCGAATTCATGAACGCGCTGCTCGACGATTTGTTCAATCGCTATGTTGAGGCAGCTGCGAAAGCGCGCGGCAAATCGGGAGAAGATATGCGCGCCATCATCGATGATGCTCCCTACAGTTCCGCCCGGTCTAAGGAAATGGGACTCATCGATGGAGTTGCGTATCGCGATGAGATCGAAAAGGAATTGAAAACCAAGTTGGGCTATAAGGAATCTGATGAACTTCGTGTGGTAAGGGGCTCGACCTACAGCCAGGTGGAACCCGAATCGCTGGGCCTCGATAAGGGTGAAAAGATTGCGGTAATTTATGCAGCCGGCAACATCGGTTCGGGAAAATCCGAGAACAGCCCTGGGGGCGAGCAGTCGATTGGGTCCGACACTCTGTCGAAGGCGATCAAAGATGCCGGCGAGGACAAGTCCATCAAGGCAATTGTTATCAGAGTGGATAGCCCGGGTGGTTCAGGGTTAGCATCCGACATCATCTGGCATGCGGTGGAGGCTGCGAAAGCAAAGAAGCCGCTTGTAGTTTCGATGAGCGACGTGGCTGCTTCAGGTGGCTACTACATTTCCACCGGCGCGCACAAAATTGTTGCTGAGCCTTCGACCATTACGGGCTCGATCGGAGTCTTTGCTGGTAAGCCGGTGCTAAAAGGCTTCTACGACTGGCTGGGAATCTCAAACGAGTACCTTCTTCGCGGCAAGCAGGCAGGCATGTTCCGTGAGTCGGAGAAGTTCACTCCCGAAGAGCGAACCAAATTTGAAGAACTGGTAAAGCGAACCTACTACGAAGACTTTGTTCCCAAGGTCGCGAAGGGTCGCAATAAGACACCCGAGTATGTCGACTCCGTAGCTCAGGGCCGCGTGTGGACTGGAGCACAAGGTATGGAGCGCGGGTTGGTGGATGAGTTTGGCGGTCTGGATCGCGCCGTCGATGTTGCTAAAGACCTCGCAAAAATTCCTAAGGATAAAGGCGTGCATCGTGTGATCCTTCCCTACCCGCGCACGTTCCTCCAGGAGTTGCTCAGCCAGGGCGACGAAACGCAAATACAAGCGAAGCAACGTCAGGCCGTACTCGCGACATTGCCGGATGATGCGCGCCGAGCAGTGCGTTACATGACACTGCTCGACCGGATGAAGAGCGGTGAATCATCCCTGATTATGCCGTTTGATCTGGAAATCAAATAGCCTTCCGCAGATTACGCAGATTCCACAGATTTCAACCGACTGAACGGGAGTGTGGGTGCCCTTCAAGTTTCCTGCGTTGATATCTTCTCTGCGTAATCTGCGTAATCTGTGGATACTACTTCGAAATTCGATCGAGCCCGTTCATGTATGGCCGCAGGGCTTCGGGAATGACAATTGTTCCATCCGGTTGCTGAAAGTTTTCCAGGATCGCAATCCACGTTCGGCCCACCGCCAGTCCTGATCCATTCAACGTGTGCACAAACTCAGGCTTCGCTCCGCCTGCGCGTCGAAAGCGTATTTGCGCGCGGCGCGCCTGAAACGTTTCATAATTGGAACATGAAGAGATTTCGCGGAAGGTATTCTGCGACGGTAACCAAACTTCGACGTCGTAGGTCTTGGCGGAGCCAAAACCAAGATCCGCCGTTGATAGCACGACTGTACGATAGTGCAGGCCAAGCTTCTGCAGGATCGTTTCTGCATCACGTGTGAGTGATTCGAGTTCGTCATATGAATTTTCCGGTAAGGCATATTTCACCAACTCAACTTTCTCGAACTGGTGCTGGCGAATCAAACCGCGAGTATCACGACCGTAGCTGCCGGCCTCCGAACGAAAACAAGGGGTGTAGGCGACCCATTTCAGCGGCAGTTGAGTCGCGATGAGAATTTCTTCCCGGTGATAGTTAGTTACCGGCACTTCAGCCGTCGGCACGAGATACAACTCGCGCTCATCTCTTAACTTGAAAAGATCTTCTTCGAATTTTGGCAGCTGGCCGGTGCCGAATAATGCTGCTTGGTTGACTATGAAAGGCGGCAACGTTTCCTGGTAACCATGCTCTCGCGTATGAACATCAAGCATGAAATTGATCAACGCTCGTTCCAGCCGCGCGCCTTCGCCGTTGAGGATGGCAAAACGTGAGGCTGAAATCTTCGCAGCGCGATCGAGATCAAGAATTCCGATCGCAGTTCCCAGGTCCACGTGATCTTTGGGCTCGAAGTCAAACTCCGGTTTCCGACCCCAACTACGAACCTCAGCGTTGTCCGATTCATCTTTGCCGACTGGAACGCTTTCGTGCGGAATGTTGGGCAACGTCGAGAGTAGGTCGTGCATGCGAGTTTCCGCTTGCTCGCGTAGACGGTCCAACTCGGCGATGCGTTCCTTTAGCTGATTTACCTCTTCGCGACGTGCTGCCGCCTCTTCTCGTTTCCCTTCCTTCATCAAAGCGCCAATTTCGCGGCTGGTAACGTTTCGGGCGGCATTGAGTTGGTCTGACTCGGCAATAATTCGCCGGCGCTCGCCATCGGCTTCAGCGAAGCTATCCAGAACTTCAGACGCAAGACCGCGCGTCTCGAGCGCAGTGCGCACCTTTTCTAGATTTTCTCGCACGTAGTTGAGATCAAGCATTTGTTCTATTCCCGCAAAATGTGGTAAGAGAGTCGTCTTCGGCTCAATAAGAAACGCGTCACGCTAACGGACGCAAGAGATGTGTGTCAAGAACAACTGGCTTTCACAAAGTCCATTGCGAATCTCATTAACACCTCGCTTAAGCGAGGTGGTTCAAACTTGCCGATTATGTCGCTGAGCCGTTTCAACGGCTTATGGGAAACCGTTGAAACGGTTATTCATTTCTCATTGGGTCTTCAGTTCACCTTGATGAAGCAAGGTGTGAATGAGAACATCAAACACTAATGCCACAAAAAGTTCGTAAAGCAGTTTTTCCTGCCGCCGGTTTGGGCACTCGTTTCCTGCCCGCCACCAAAGCGTCGCCGAAAGAGATGCTGCCGCTGGTCGATAAGCCTCTGATTCAATACGTGGTCGAGGAGGCAGTCGCATCGGGGATTGAATCTGTCATCATCGTAACTGGTCGCGGGAAAACTGCAATTGAGGATCACTTCGATGTTTCGTTTGAACTTGAGAGACTTCTGGAAGAACGCGGGAAAGCAGCTGAGCTGAAGGCGATGCGCGCGATTTCGGATCTGGCGGGCATTAGTTATGTTCGGCAACGTGAGGCGCTCGGCCTTGGCCACGCCATACTGCAAGCGCGCGACGTTGTGGGTAACGAGCCGTTCGCCGTGATGTTGAGCGATGACATTATCGACTCCGAAACGCCGGCACTGAAGCAACTGCTCGATGTCTACGAAAAGTATGATGCTCCCGTACTCGGCACGATGCAGGTATCCGGTGAAGCGATTTCTCGTTTCGGCGTCATCGATGGCGAGGAAGTAGCAGACGGTGTTTATAAGATCAAAGATATGGTTGAGAAGCCGTCCTTTGCTGAGGCGCCGTCGGATCTGGCGATTATCGGACGCTACGTACTGACGCCTGATATCTTCGAAGAGATTGAAAAGACACGCCCGGGCGCTATTGGCGAGATTCAAATCACAGACGCCATGCGTTCACTCCTGAAGAAGCGTCCATTCTATGCCGTGCGCTTTGAAGGAACGCGTTACGACGCCGGCGACAAGCTCGGTTTCCTGATTGCCACAGTCGAGTTTGCACTGAAGCACGAGGAACTGGCGATTGAGTTTAGAGAGTACTTGCGTTCTCTGAAGTTTGCTTGAAACTGATCGAAAGAAATTCGGACACTCAGAATGATTCGAGACAGGTAATCTCAAGGGTCAGTTCTCTATGCTTTGTGACTAAATCACTAAATCTATGTCTGATCAAAAACAATTCTCCGGACGCGCAGCCATCGTCACGGGCGCCACGCGCGGCATCGGTCGCGCCATCGCGCTTGAACTTGCCCGTCGTGGCGCTGACGTCGCTTTCAACTACGCCAGAAGCGCCGACGCGGCTGAGACGCTGACTAAAGAACTCCAAACGCTTGGCGTGCGCGCCCTCGCGTCTCAATGCGACGTAGCAAACACTGAAGCGGCGGCGGAGATGGTTAAACAGGTTAAGGAAGCTTTTGGTGGGATTGATTTTCTGGTCAATAACGCGGGCATCACGCGCGATAATCTCATCCTGCGCATGAAGGAATCTGATTGGGACGAAGTCATCGACACAAATCTGAAGGGCGCCTGGAATTTCGCCAAAGCTGCGCTCCGGACAATGCTACGACAGGAAGCCGGCGGATCGATTCTGAACATCTCTTCCATCAGTGGCGAAGTGGGAATGGCGGGACAGTCAAATTATTCGGCGTCCAAAGCCGGAATGATTGGCCTCACCAAGGCGCTCGCCAAAGAAGTGGCGAGCAGAAGAGTCACGGTGAATGCTCTCGCCCTCGGCATGGTCGCGACCGACATGGCCGAAGCACTCGATGAAAGCTATCGCGCGAAAATCATTGAGCAAATTCCGCTGGGCCGCTTCGCTGAAGCGGATGAAGTCGCGCGCATTGCCTGCTTCCTGCTTTCCGATGACGCGCATTACATCACCGGCCAGGTGATTCAAGTCGACGGTGGGCTGGCGATCTGACAAGCCTTTCAATAAACTGTTGAGAGTTGAGTTGTGAATCTCGACCGTAAGCGCCTCAGGTTTTTACTGCCTCCCAGCTAGTTCTCCCTGAGGGACTCCTCTGCTAAGCCTTCCTGCTATTTACTGTTCGCCGTTCTAGTTTTACAATTCCCCAAACAACAAATGAATAAGGCTGGAGAGGAAAGGACTAGTGTTGTGATCACTCTCAAAGTCAACGGCAAGCAATTGAACGCCGACGTGGATCCCGCGACACCACTGCTGTGGGTGTTGCGCGAAACGCTCGGGCTAACGGGAACGAAGTATGGCTGCGGAATGGCCTTATGTGGCGCCTGCACGGTCCACCTTGACGGTGAAGCCATTCGTTCGTGCGTAAAGCGGGTCTCGGACGCGGCCGGCAAAGAGATCACAACTATCGAGGGACTGTCTCCGGACCTTGGTCATCCCCTGCAAAAGGCCTGGATGGAAATCGACGTGCCGCAATGCGGTTATTGCCAGTCTGGCCAACTCATGAGCGCAGCGGCACTGCTCGCTGAGAATTCAAACCCTTCCGACACCGACATCGACGAAGGAATGGCAGGCAATATTTGTCGCTGCGGCACCTACCCGCGAATTCGCCGCGCCATTCATCGCGCCGCTGAGATCAAAGCTCAGGGAGGTGCAAGGTGAGTGCGACAAACATCAAGCGCCGCGATTTTCTGAAAACGGGCGCCGCGGTCGGCGGCGGTTTACTAATTAGTCTCTACCTTCCCGAGTTCGCAAAAGCTCGTGTGACAGCCAGCTCACCTGGTAAATCTAAGTTTGTCGAACCCGCGACGTTTGCCCCCAATGCGTTTATCCGCATCGCCACCGATGACACCATCACCGTCATCATTAACAAATCCGAGATGGGCCAGGGCGTCTATACGTCTCTACCGATGCTCATTGCAGAGGAACTCGAAGCCGACTGGAACAAGATCAAAGTGGAATCGGCGCCGGTCGATCAAGCGTATGCTCATCCCGTCTTCGGCATTCAGATGACTGGCGGCAGCACGAGCACGGCGTCGGAGTGGGAACGATTTCGTAAAGCAGGAGCGACCGCGCGCATCATGTTGATCGCCGCCGCCGCGCAGAATTGGAAAGTCGGCCCGCAGAGTTTACGTGCTGAGAACGGTAATGTGATCCACGCTCCCAGCGGTCGCCGGGCTTCTTTTGGTTCACTTGCCAACCTGGCAGCGACTCTGACGCCACCTAAAGACGTACCGCTGAAAGATCCGAAAGATTTCAAACTGATCGGCAAGCCGACACGACGGCTCGACACGCCTGCCAAACTTAACGGCAGCGCCCAATTTGGTCTCGACGTCCAGATTCCCGGCATGATGACGGTAGTCATACTCCGGCCGCCGGTATTTGGTGGCAAGGTTCTGAGTCTTAACGCGGAAAAGGCGAAAGCGGTCGCCGGAGTTAAGGACGTCTTGCAGGTGCCTGCCGGTGTCGCGGTGATCGCGACTGGATTTTGGCCGGCAAAACTCGGGCGAGAACAGCTGGAGGTCAAGTGGGACGATGGCCCAAACGCTGGTCTTTCAACTGCCGGCATGCGACAGCAGTATGCGACGTTAGCGAAAACTCAAGGGCTGGTCGCTCGCAAAGTAGGCGATCCAGCCGGGGCTCTGGCCGGCGCCGCCAAAACAATAACGGCGGAATACGAGGTGCCATACCTGGCCCACGCGATGATGGAGCCGCTGAATTGCGTAGTCGATCTGCGCGCCGATCGTTGTGAGATTTGGACAGGCACACAATTTCAAACTGTCGACCGCATGGCTGCCGCCACCACGGCCGGCCTCAAGCCGGAACAAGTCCAAATTCATACGACGTTGCTGGGAGGCGGTTTCGGTCGCCGTGCAAACCCGGCTTCGGATTTCGTTATCGAGGCTGTGCAGGTCGCGAAAGCGGCGAAGGTTCCAGTTAAAGTTGTCTGGACACGTGAAGATGATATTCGCGGCGGCTGGTATCGCCCGATGTGGTACGACCGCCTGAGAGGTGGCGTTGATGCTAACGGCAATCCCATTGCGTGGACCCACACAATCGTGGGCCAGTCGATCTTGCAGGGGACAATGTTTGAGCAGTTCGGCATAAAAAATGGAATCGATGGTTCATCAGTTGAAGGGGCGGCGGACTTGCTCTATGGCATCGCGAATCTCCAAGTAGATCTTCACACACCAAAGATTGGCGTGCCGGTCCAGTGGTGGCGCTCAGTCGGCCATTCGCACAATGGCTTTGCGGTCGAAGCCTTCTTTGACGAACTGGCCCACGCGGGCGGTAAAGACCCGTATCAGTTACGGGGCACTCTGCTCGCAAATCAGCCAAGGATGCGTGCGGTGCTCGATCTCGTGGCGCAGAAATCAAGTTGGGGTAAACCTTTGCCCGCTGGTAGAGGCCGCGGCATTGCAACGCACTTTTCTTTCGATAGTTATGTGGCCCAGGTTGCCGAGGTGTCTGTCGAGAAAAACGGAGAGGTGCGAGTGCATCGTATGTTCTGTGCCGTAGACTGCGGCCAGGTGGTTAACCCTGATACGGTGAAAGCACAAATGGAAGGCGGGATAATTTTTGGCCTGACAGCCGCACTCAAGGACGAGATCACGCTTGAACAAGGTCGAGTCAACCAGCGTAACTTTCATGACTATCCGATGCTGCGTATTAACGAGGCTCCCGAGATTGAAGTTTACATTGTGCCGAGCACGGAAAAGCCAACTGGCGTAGGCGAACCAGGCGTGCCACCGGTCGCGCCGGCAGTCGCGAATGCGATCTTTGCGGCAACGGGCAAGCGGGTTAGGCGATTGCCGATACGATTGAGCTGAGTGGTTAAGGTTAACATGCACTATAGCTATCCGAAAAAAGCGGGGGCAAGCCCACCTTCCCGACCTGTGAGGCTTCATAACTTGCTGCGCGGATCTCGGCTTGAATGCCTCTTAAGCCACGAATCAGAACTCAACTCTGATCAGCTCATGGTCCGGAAGGCGGGCTGGCCCCCGCTCTTCTGCATTCCCATTTACGGATCGAGAAAAATGACGAACACAAAGTCACTTGAGCTTATAAGCATCGCCCTGTCTATTATCGCGCTCGTCTTAGTTCTTACTTTACTTCCAACTCCGGCAAGCGGCGCCTTCCAAACCAACGATGCCCGCGCGCGCGAACTCTTCGTCTCCATCGTTCCCGTGCTCAAGCATCCGCGATGTCTCAATTGTCATGCTAACGGCGACTTCCCGCGTCAGGGCGATGACAGCCACGTGCATACGCAGAACGTACGGCGTGGACTCCACGGTTTCGGCAAATATGGTCAGAGGTGCAGCACCTGCCATCAGGAACAGAACGTCGCCGGTCCAAACATGCCGCCCGGCGCGCCCCACTGGCAGCTGCCGCCCGCCGACATCCCAATGATCTGGGAAGGCAAAACGCCCGGACAGATTTGTCGTCAGATAAAGGATCCGAAACAGAACAATGGGAAGACGATTGCACAAATCGTCGAGCATGTTACGTCAGATAAGCTTGTGATGTGGGGCTGGAATCCGGGCGAAGGACGAACGGTGCCACCAATGGCCCACGATGAATTCGCGCGCCGGTTTCACGAGTGGGCCCGCAACGGCGCCGCTTGTCCGGAGTAGAACGCGGTATTGTCTTCGACTTGAATATTTCGCGCTGTGGCTGCGAGGAAAACGCTACGAGAATTTGGAATAGAAACGAAGCGATGGAATTGTAAACTAAGCTCTACAATTCTCTTGACCGTAGTATTTCTCTTAAGTATTCTCCCCTCATCTAACGCTCTTAAGTTATCGACCACTTTGTTTCCCGGGGCGCCATTGCGCTCTATTCTGTCCCGACTTTGCTCGCCTTTAATTAACGAAGTTAGAGTTTGGTTTACTGATTTGAATTCCCCGGTCGCCGAAGCCGCCCAGAGGTTCGCGACAAAACCGTTCACCCCCCTACCAAAGGAGAAACACCATGCTACGCACTAGATTTCTAATCCTTTTTTTGGCGATAGTTATCGTCTCAGTTGTTTCCTTAAGCGGGTGCGCTAACGTAGAAGAGAGCAAGGGCCCGGCCGTTGCAAGCAACCCTGCCAATGCAGGCAGCGGCAAGATTCCAGTCACCACAGCTTCAGAAGAAGCGCGCAAAGAATTTCTGCAAGGCCGTGATCTTCAAGAGAAACTGCTCATTCAGGATTCAATCCAACATTTTGATAAGGCAATTTCGCTAGACCCCAACTTCGCGCTGGCGGAGTTGAACCGGGCCAATGTCAGCCCAACCGGAAAAGAATTTTTCGATCATTTGAAGAAGGCGGTGAGTCTTTCCGACAAAGCTTCCAACGGCGAAAGGCTGCTGATTCTTGGTAACGAGGCGGGCGCTAATGGCAACGCCGCGAAGCAGAAAGAATATCTCGATCAGCTGGTCGCCGCCTATCCAAACGACGAGCGCGCCCATTTCAACCTCGGTGGTTACTACTTCGGACAGCAGGACATGCCGCAGGCAATCGAGCACTACAAAAAAGCAACTGAGCTCAATCCTGCCTACTCGACTGCCTTCAACATTCTTGGCTATGCCTATCGCCAGAATGCCGATTACGCAAATGCCGAGCAGGCTTTCAAGAAATACATCGAGCTGATTCCGAAAGATCCGAACCCATACGACTCCTACGCGGAGTTGCTTCTGAAGATGGGCCGGTTTGACGAGTCGATCGCGCAGTATCAGAAGGCGCTGGCGATAGATTCAAACTTTATCAACTCCCATCAGGGGATTGCCGCGGCGCTGATGTATCAGGGCAAGCCTGATGAAGCTGCTGCTGAATTACAGAAAATTACTGACAAGGCGAGGAGTGATGCTGAGCGCCGCACTGCGCTGTTCGCCTTGACTGTCGTTGACGTCGATAGCGGCAAGATGGATAAGGCGTTGGCGGAAGTGGACAAACAATACACCCTGGGCGAGAAGACCAACGATATTCCCGCAATGACGGGCGACTTACAACTCAAAGGAAACATCATGCTGGAAATGGGCAAACCTGATGAGGCCAGGGCGCTCTTTGAACGCGGCCTGAAGATGACCGAGGACTCAAATCTCTCGCAGGAGATCAAAGACAACGCGAAACTCTTTCATCACTACAACCTGACCCGAGTTGCGCTTGCGAAGAAAGATCTGGCAACCGCAAAGACGGAAGCAGAAAGTTTCCGAAAAGGAACCGAGACTTTGAAGAATCCCTTCCAAACAAAACAGGCTCACGAACTCCTCGGAATGATTTCTCTTGAGGCGAAGGACTACGACAACGCCGTGGCGGAACTACAACAGGCTAATCAGCAAAATCCTTACGATCTTTATCGTCTGTGTCAGGCCTATCAGGGTAAAGGCGACATGGGAAAGGCGAAGGAGTTTTGCACAAAGGCCGCCAACTTCAATTCCCTGCCGCAGATTAACCTTGCTTTCATCAGGATGAAGGCGGCGAAAACGTAAACGGCCATAGCAGAAGCCCGAGCAATCACCGTGAGCTTTTCCTTGGGCCCTGCCCTCTGATGTGCGGTAGTGGCTATTTGCCACCGGCAAACCTTTTTTCCAATCCGGGGCTGCGACCCAATGAAGGCGTAGCCCCCAACCATTCTTGAGCAAAATCGGAAGGTCGCAGACAGTCGCAGACCTTCTACATATCGGATCGCGGTCTTCTGCTGTCTACTGTTGACTGTTGACTGTTGACTGTCGAATGTTGACTGTTGACTGTCTACTGTTGACCGTCGACTGTTGGCTATCTCCTCCACTTTACTATTCACGATTTACAATTCAATATTTCACCTTCCGGCTGTCTACTGTTTACTGTCTACTGTTTACTCATGAACGATTCGTGGCCCATCCTCAGATTCCCAGAATGGCAAGACACTCTTGCCACGCTCCACATGTGGACACAAGTTGTCGGTAAGATTCGGCTGCGGCAAACACCGCTGGTGAATCACTGGTGGAATGTGCCGTTATATGTGTCCGCACGCGGTCTTACGACCTCCCCGATGCCTTATCGCGATGGCCGTATTTTTGAGATCGAATTTGATTTCATCGACCACCAGCTTCTGATCGAGTGCAGCGACGGCTCGACCACATCGCTCGCGTTGCGTCCGCAATCCGTGGCTGACTTCTATGCGGAAGTGATGACGACTCTCCGCGGCCTGGGAATCGAGATCAAGATCTGGACGATGCCGGTTGAGATCCCAAATCCGATCCGTTTCGAAGAAGACAAGCTCCACGCTTCCTACGACGCGGAATACGCTAATCGCTTTTGGCGTGCGCTGGTGAAGATGGATGAAGTCTTGCAGGAATTTCGAGCGCGCTTCATCGGCAAAGTGAGTCCGGTGCACTTCTTCTGGGGCAGCTTTGACATGGCGGTAACTCGCTTCTCGGGCAGACCCGCTCCCGAGCGTCCAGATGCTGACTTGATCACGCGCGAGGCTTACTCGCACGAAGTAATCAGTCACGGCTTCTGGCCGGGAAACAAGGAGATGGAAGCGGCGTTTTATTCCTACACAACTCCGGAGCCGGCCGGACTCGCGGACACGATCGCGCGGGGAAAGATTCTTCCCGCGCAAACATTCTACAGTTCAGGGATGAAAGAATTTTTCCTGCCGTACGACGACGTGCAGAAGTCCGACTCACCGGAAACGACGCTGATGGATTTCTGCCAGACTACTTACGAAGCCGGCGCTAACCTCGCGGGCTGGGACCGCGCTGCACTTGAGCGATAAGAGTCTAGTCCTTATCCTCAGTCTCTTCCGTTAAACGGGTAGCCTTCCTCAAACACGGCCTTGAGGGTTATCTCGAGGATCGAGTTCTCCAGAATCGCGAGTCCAGTCAGCAACGTGCGCAACGACGCCGGGCTTTGTCGCATCTAAAACACGTGATGAAAAAGTTGACTGTCGCTGCGGTCGTTCTATTCGCGTTCCTCATGCTGGGAAGCCTGACGGGGGTGTCCGCAGCCGCCGAAGGAATAGCCGGTAGATTTGCTGATAAGGTTGTCTTCTTCGTTCACGTCGCGCAGCTTTACACAAAGGAACCGGACAAGAAACTGGCCATGCCGCTAGCGGATGTTTCCACGAAGCAGATAGCCAACACCTGGCATGCGTGGAGGCTACGTTGCGAACATTGGTGAAAACTCCCTGGGCGGTCAGACGATTTCAGTGATCGGCGCCGGCGGCCGGGTTTATTATTACGCGCACCTCGATGCCTACGCGCCGTACCTGGCGGAAGGCGAATATGTCACTACACAAACGCTGCTCGGCTACGTTGGCACCACCGGCAATGCCGCCGGCACGCCACCGCATCTTCATTTCGGTGTCTACCAGCCGGCGCGTGGCGCCATGGATCCCTTGCCGTTGCTCAGCGATCGGCCTCAGGGAAAGAAATCCGCCGCCGAAGCTCAACCGGCGGGCGCGAAGAAGCGACGTTAGAAGATCGTAGTCACGGAACACAAAGTCAGAACCGGGAGCGGTAGCGACCGGGTCATGGCACTCAAGTTGGACTTTACTCGTATCGATTAGATTAGGAACAAACTCGGTTCGGTTATCCAAGTTGATCTTGAGACCCATTCGCTATCGAGGCTGTTTGAAAACTAAAAGTTGATCAGCATCGAAAGAAGAGCGGGGGCAAGCCACCCTTCCCGACCTCGAGAC
>WNGE01013147.1_pt1 | contig 12824 bp, 14 predicted proteins | sample 5400651 | NCBI WGS metagenome assembly WNGE01 (sample SAMN13153370, study PRJNA577476) | soil metagenome | isolation source: 60 cm soil or saprolite under grassland replicate 2 | place: USA:California | collected 2016-06-15 | reverse complement strand
TCGCCTGCGTGGTCGCGTGCCTGCGCGGCCAGGGCGCTGCCGATCGCGAGCCGCTCGGGCTGCGGCTCCAGCAGCTCGCGGGCGAGCTCGGCGATGAAGGTCGGGATATCGCCCAGCTGGCCGAGGCGGCCGAGGCGCTGGAGCGACGGCAGCTGGTCGTCAAGCAGCCCTTCCTCGACCACGTCCACGGCAAGCTCCCACGCGCGGCCCTCGACGGCCGATGCGAGCTCTTCGAGCGGTGATGGGGACTGGCTCGCCGCCACTGTGCAGGAAAGATCGGGTCCCGGCGGTTCCAGCTTGAGCCGCTAGACTCTTTTGGCTTTGTAACCCGATCCGGCGGAACGGTCGGGTGGCGGTGCCGGCGTGACGGAACGCCGGTTCCACCCGAGCCCGCCGGCGCAGTGCAACAACCAAGAGAAAGGATCCAACGTGTCCGTCGTCACCATGCGAGAGCTTCTGGAGGCTGGAGTCCATTTCGGCCACCAGACCCGCCGCTGGAACCCGAAGATGAAGCGCTTCATCTTCGCGGAGCGGGGCGGCATCTACATCATCGACCTGCAGCAGGCGCTCGAGCGGCTCGAGGAGGCGCACAACTTCGCGCGGAACCTCGCCGAGCGGAACGGCACCGTCCTCTTCGTCGGCACCAAGAAGCAGGCGCAGGACGCTGTCGAGGAGCAGGCCAAGCGCGTCGACATGCCGTACGTCAACCACCGCTGGCTCGGCGGGCTGCTCACCAACTGGCGCACGATCTCCGACCGCATCGAGCGCCTCCACGAGCTGCGCCGGCTCCGCGACGAGGGGCAGCTCGAGCTGCTGCCGCCGAAGGAGCGGATCGCGATGCAGGGCGAGCTCGAGAAGCTGGATGCGAACCTCGGCGGCGTCGCCGACATGCGCAAGCAACCGGACGCAGTGCTCGTCATCGACCTGCGCAAGGAGCAGCTCGCGGTGCGCGAGGCGCGCCGGCTCGGACTGCCGATCATCGCCCTCGTCGACACGAACTGCGACCCTGACGAGGCCGACTACGTGATCCCCGGCAACGACGACGCGATCCGCTCGTGCAGCCTTGTCGTCCGCGCGATCGCCGACGGCATCGCCGCCGGCAAGGCGCACGCGACTCCCGCGGACTTCTCGCCGCCTGCGGAGGAGGCACCCGAAGAGCCTGTAGCCGAGGAGGTCGCCGAGGCTCCTGAGTACGAACAGGTCGCTCCCGCGGAAACCGTTGAGGCCGAGGCCCAGCCGGCGTCCAAGGGCGCGGAATGAGCCAGGTGCAGATCTCCGCCGGCCAGGTCAAGGAGCTCCGCGACCGCACGGGCGCCGGCATGATGGCCGCCAAGCGCGCGCTCGAGGAGACGAGCGGGGACATCGAGGCGGCTCAGCGGCTCCTGCGTGAGCAAGGCATGGCCGCCGCGGGCAAGAGGGCGGGCCGCGCGACGACCGAGGGCAAGGTCCTCTCGACGATCTCCGGGAACATGGGAGTCCTGGTCGCGATCGGCTGCGAGACGGAGCCGGTCTCCAACACCCGCGAGTTCCTCGACTTCACCGAGGCCGTCCTGGAGGCGGTCGAGTCCGGCGGCGCCGAGGCCGCGGAAGGCTTCGAGGAGCAGCGGCTCGAGCTCGTGGGACGCCTGGGGGAACAGGTAGAGATCCGTGGCGCTGCCCGGCTCGAGGCGGCGGAGGGCGAGCTGCTCGCGGAGTACGTGCACCGCCCCGCGGAGAAGATCGGCGTCCTCGTCAGGACTCGCGGAGCGGAGCCTGCGTTCGCCCGTCGGCTGGCAATGCACATCTCGTTCGCAGCGCCGCGCTACAGGACCGCCGACGAGATCCCGGAGGAGGAGGTCGCCGAAGAGCGCGCGATCTACGAGCAGCAGCCCGACGTGCAGAGCAAGCCCGAGGAGGTGCGCGGCAAGATCGTCGAAGGGCGGCTGCGGAAGGAGTTCCTCGCGGTCGCTGCGCTGGCCGAGCAGCAGTGGATCCACGAGACCTCGAAGACGGTGGCGCAGGCGCTCTCGGAGGAGGGAGCGGAAGTGCTCGAGTTCGTCCGCTACGCCCTCGCAGAGTGACGGAGACGGTCCCGCACGAGAAGCCGGCCGAAGGCGAGGCGGCGGTCTTCCACCGTGTCCTCCTGAAGCTCTCCGGCGAAGCGCTGATGGGCGAGCGCGAGTACGGGCTCGATCCGCAGCGGATCGCGGCCATCGCCGACGAGATCGAGGAGGTCCGGGAGACCGGGGTCGAGCTCGCGATCGTCGTCGGCGCCGGGAACATCTACCGCGGCATCGAGGCGGCGGCCGAGGGCATGGACCGCGCCACCGCCGACTACGCCGGGATGCTCGCGACGCTGTTGAACGCACTCGCGCTCCAGGACGCCCTCGAGCGCCGCGGTGCTCACACGCGGGTGCTCTCCGCGCTCGCAGCGGCCGAGGTCGCCGAGCCGTACATCCGCCGCAGGGCAATTCGACACCTCGAGAAGGGCCGCGTCGTCATCTTCGCCGCGGGGACGGGCAACCCGTTCTTCACCACGGATACTGCGGCCGCGCTGCGTGCCCTCGAGACCAGCGCCGAGGCGATCCTGATGGCCAAGCACGCAGTCGAGGGCGTGCTCGACGGCGACCCGCGCACCGATCCGGACGCGCGCCTGATCCCGGAGATCACGCACCTGCAGGCGATCGAGCGCGGCCTCAAGGTCATGGACACAACGGCCTTGTCGCTGTGCATGGACAACAACCTGCCGATCTACGTCTTTGCCCTCGAGCCCGGGAACATCCGTAAAGTCGTCTCCGGCGAGCACGTCGGAACGCTCGTCTCGACTTAGACGGAGGTTCCAAGGCGTTCGCTTGCGACGCCGACCAAGAGGCCGTGGCGGCTTTGCCGACGCGGCCGTCTAACCCACTGTGTGGGAGCCGCAAACGGCCGGGACTGAGATAGCCTCTCGGCCCATGGCGATCGATGACCTGATCCAGGACGCGACCCGGCGGATGGACAAGTCGGTGGAGGCGGCCCAGGCGGAGTTCGGGACGCTGCGGACCGGCCGTGCGTCGCCCGCGCTCCTCGACCGCGTCCAGATCGACTACTACGGCCAGCAGACGCCGCTCAAGCAGCTCGCCACGATCAACGCGCCCGAGCCGCGGATGATCACCGTCCAGCCGTTCGACCCGAGCTCGCTGAGCGCGATCGAGCGGGCGATTCAGGAATCCGACCTCGGCCTGACGCCCTCGAACGACGGAAAGCTGATCCGGCTGCCGATCCCGCAGCTCACGGAGGAGCGCCGCAAGGAGCTCGTCAAGGTCGTGCGCGGGATGGCCGAGGAGGGGCGCGTCGCAGTGCGCAACGTCCGCCGCGACGCGATCCACCACCTCAAGGAGCTCGTCGACAAGAGCGAGGTCGGCAAGGACGAGGAGCACCGCGCGGAGGAGCGCGTCCAGAAGCTCACCGACGACCACACGAAGAAGATCGACGAGCTGCTGGAGCGCAAGGAAGCCGAGATCCTCGAGGTCTGAGGGGCTGCACACGCCAGATTCCGTAGCGGTGGACGAGGAACAGCGCGGCGAAGAGGCTCGTACCGTCGCGATCATCATGGACGGAAACGGGCGTTGGGCCGAGCGGCGCGGCCTCCCGGTCGCCGAGGGCCACCAGGCCGGGACGCGCGCGTTGCGTCGCACCGTCGAAGCCGCGATCGACCTCGGTCTCGAGCTGCAGGAGCAGATGACCCGGCTCGAGGAGGAGACCGCGGCGAACGACAGGCTCAACCTCTGGGTCGCGCTCGACTACGGCGGCCGCGCCGAGATCGTCGAGGCCGCCCGCCGGCTCGCCGAGGCGGGGATCGACCCCTCCGAGATGGACGAGAACGCCCTGCGCGCGAACCTCTACGCGCCGGAGCTGCCCGATCCGGATCTCCTGATCCGCACCTCGGGCGAGCTCCGCATCTCCAACTTCCTCCTCTGGCAGCTCGCGTACTCGGAGCTCGTGTTCACCGACACCCTCTGGCCGGACTTCGGCCACGCGGAGCTCGAGCAGGCGCTCGCCGCCTACGCCAATCGCCGCCGCCGCTTCGGCGGTAGATGAGCTCTTTCTGGTCGCGGATCCTGGTGGCCGTGATCGGCCTGCCCGTGGTGCTCGGGCTCGTCTGGCTCGGCGGCTGGTGGCTGTGGGCGCTCGCCGTCGGTGTCGGCCTGATCGCGCTCCACGAGTTCTACGGGATGGCGCGGCCCCTGCGACCGCTGGTCCCGGCAGGCTACGCCGGGCTCGTTCTGACGCTCCTGGGCGCGCAGCTCGGCGGCACCATCTGGATGGTCGGAGGCTTTCTGTCGACGATCGCGCTCGCCTTCCTGTTGAAGGGCATCTCGGACACTCGGCAGTCGCTGACCGTGGCCGTTGCGACCACGGTCCTGGGCACGGGCTGGACCGGCTTCGGCCTCGCCTTCATTCTCCTGCTGCGAGGGATCGGTCAGCACGGTCGTCTCGCGGTCTTCGCCGTGCTGCTGGCCGTCTTCGCGGCCGACACGCCCTGATCGGCCGGCACAAGCTCGCACCCGTCCTCTCACCGGGCAAGACGTGGGAGGGGCTCGTCGCGTCGACGGTCACCGCCGTGCTGGTGCCGTTCTTCGCGCTCTACCACCAGGACTTCCTGACGATCGGCGAGTCGCTCGTGCTCGGAGCCGTGGTCGCCGTGGCTGCGCCCGTCGGCGACCTCTTCGAGTCGGCCGTTAAGCGCGACCTCGGCGTCAAGGACAGCGGCCGCCTGCTCGCGGGTCACGGAGGGATGCTGGACCGGCTCGACGCGCCGCTGTTCGCAGCCGTCGCCGCGTACTTCACGATCCTCGCGTTCACCTGATCTGAGAGGCAGAACCGGCCGTACACTTGGATTGATGAAACGCGTTGCGGTGCTGGGCGTCACGGGGTCGATCGGACGTCAGGCCCTGGAGATCATCGAGAACCACCCTGAGCTCGAGCTCGTGGCCGCCGCGTCCGGCTCGCAGCCGATCGACGGCCTCGCGCCGCTGACCCAGGTCGGCGGCGATCTCACGGAGCTCCTGGGCCGCGCGGAGCCGGATGTCGTCCTCAACGCGGTCGTCGGCTTCGCCGGCTTGCCCGCGACGCTCTGGGCGCTCGAGCGCGGCGTGACGCTGGCGCTCGCGAACAAGGAGAGCCTCGTCGCGGCGGGCGAGCTGGCGCTCGAGGCGCGGGAGCGGGGAGGAGGGCTCCTTCTCCCCGTCGACAGCGAGCACTCGGCCGCCTTCCAGTGCCTCGAAGGCCGTGCGCCGGAGCAGATCGACTCGCTCGTCCTCACCGGGTCCGGCGGGCCGTTCCGAGGCCGCACGCGCGACGAGCTCGAGGACGTGACTCCCGAGGAGGCGCTCGCCCACCCGACCTGGCGCATGGGGCCGAAGATCACCGTCGACTCCGCGACGCTCGCGAACAAGGGGCTCGAGCTGCTCGAGGCGCACTTCCTCTTCGGCCTGCCGTACGAGCGGATCGAGGTCGTGCTCCAGCCGACCTCGATCGTGCACGCGCTTGTGCGGTTTCGCGACGGCGCCACCCTCGCGCATCTCGGCTATCCCGACATGCGCGTGCCGATCTCCTTCGCGTTGACGTATCCCGATCGCGCCGCGACGCCGATCGCGCGGCTCGACTTCTCGCAGGGCCTCGTGCTCGAGTTCGAGCCGCCGGATCTCGAGACGTTTCCGCTGCTCGCGCTCGCGCGGCGGGCCGGCGAGCAGGGAGGAACCCATCCCTGCGCGTTCAATGCCGCGAACGAGGTGGCCGTCGCCGCGTTCCTGGTAGGCAGGCTCTCGTTCCTGGGCATCGCGGCCACGGTCGAGGAGGCGCTAGCCGAGGTGGAGGGCGCGCCTGCACGCGATCTCGACGACCTGGTCGAGGCCGACGCCGTGGCCCGCAGGCTCGCGGGGAGAGGACTACCGGTCGCATGACCGTTCTGATCGCGATCGCCGGGCTCGGCTTCCTGATCCTGATCCACGAAGCAGGCCACTTCTTCACGGCCATGGCCGTGGGGATGCGACCGCGGCGCTTCTACGTCGGCTTTCCGCCGGCGCTCGTGAAGACGAAGCGCGGGGGCGTTGAGTACGGCATCGGCGCGATCCCGCTGGGCGGCTACGTGAAGATCCCCGGAATGCATCGTCCGGCTCCCTCGGACCTGGACGTGCACTTCGGGTCGGCGCTCTACGAGGCGCCACAGCTACTGCAGTCGATCGAGCGCGTCAAGCGGCCACTCGCCGAGGGCGAGTTCGATTCGGCCCGCGCCGCGCTGGCAGAGCTCGAGGCGGCCCTCGCCACGACGCAGCTCTCGACCGGCGCGCGCCGCCAGGTCAAGCGCGGGCTAAGCGAGCTCTCCGACGCCCTCGGCTCCGACGCGTACTGGCGCCAGCGCACCTGGCGAAAGCTGGCCGTGATCGCGGCCGGCCCGCTGACCAACCTCGTCTTCGCCATCGTCCTCCTCGCGGCCGTCTACATGATCGGCATTCCGTCCGCAGCCTCCCGACGCGTCGACAGCGTCGATCCGAACACGCCCGCGGCACAAGTGGGGCTCAAGTCCGGCGACACGATCGTCGGCATCAACCGCATGCCCACGCGCACGTTCGCCCAGGTGCGAAACGCGATCCAGCACAGCAAGGGCCGCCCGCTCGTCATCTCGGTCACGCCCGGTTATCGGGAGCTAGGGCCTGTGCGGCCGATGAAGCAGAACGGCACCTACATCCTCGGCTTCCGTCCGGCTGTGATCCGCTACAAGCACTACGGCCCGGTCGCCGCCCTACACCTGGCGAGCGGCGACGCGTGGCTCGTGACGAAGACGATGGGGAACTGGCTCGTCCACGTCACCTCGCCCGCGAACCGGAAGCAAATCTCGACCCCGGTCGGGATCGTGCGCACCTCCAGCGAGGCGGCGAGCAGCGGCTACCGGGACTACTTCGCGATCCTCGCGCTGATCAGCCTCTCGCTCGCGCTCCTGAACCTGCTGCCGCTGCTGCCGCTGGACGGCGGCCACATCGCCTTCTCGCTGGTCGAGGGCGTGCGCGGCAAGGCGGTCGGCCGGGCGGTCTACGAGCGCGTCTCGATGGTCGGGATCGCCCTGATCCTGTTCATCTACGTCATCGGCCTCTCGAACGACGTGGGAAAACTGACCGGGGGCTAGACTCCTCGGCGTGCCGAGTGAACGGCAGATCCACGTAGGAAACGTCGCGATCGGCGGCGGCGCGCCCGTCGCCGTCCAGTCGATGACGCTGACGAAGACGCACGACGTCGAGGCGACGACGGCGCAGATCGCCGCGCTCGCCTCGGCCGGCTGCGAGGTCGTCCGCGTCGCCGTTCCGAAGACCGAGGACGCCGAAGCGCTGCCGAAGATCGTCCGCCTCTCGCCGATCCCGGTGATCGCGGACATCCACTTCAACGCGAGCCTCGCGCTGAAGGCGATCGAGGGCGGCGTCGCGGCGGTCCGGATCAACCCGGGCAACATCGGCGGGCCGGACAAGGTCGCCGAGGTCGTCCGCGCCGCGCAGAGGGCCGGGATTCCGATGCGGATCGGCGCCAACTCCGGCTCCCTGCCGAAGCATCTCGCGGACGTCGCGCACCGCGACCAGGCGGAAGCGCTCGTCGAGGCCGCGCTCGAGGAGGTGCGCCTGCTCGAGAGCCTCGGCTTCTACGACTTCAAAATCTCGGTCAAGTCGAGCCACGTCCCGACGATGATCCGCGCCTACCGGATGCTCGCCGCGAAGGTGCCGTACCCGCTGCATCTCGGCGTCACGGAGGCAGGCACGCCGTACTCGGGCTCGATCAAGAGCGCCGTCGGGATGGGCGCGCTGCTCGTGGACGGGATCGGCGACACCGTGCGGGTTTCGCTGACTGCCGATCCGGTCGAGGAGGTTCGAACGGCCTTCGAGATCCTGAAGGCGCTCGGGCTTCGCGAGCGCGGCCCGATCATGATCGCCTGCCCTTCGTGCGGCCGCGACAACGTGGGCGTGCAGACCCTCGCCGAGACCGTCGAGGAGCGGCTCCGCAGCTACTCGCAGCACTTCGAGGTCGCCGTGCTCGGCTGCGCGGTGAACGGCCCGGGCGAGGCAGGCGACGCAGACTTCGGCATCGCCGGCGGCCGGGACGTCGGCTTCGTCTACGCCCACGGCCGCGTGCTCAAGAAGGTCTCGTCGGACATCCTGATCGATGAGCTCTTCCACGAGATCGACAAGTGGATCGCCGAGGGCATGCACCGCCCGAAGCGCCTGAAGATGGCCAAGCCCGCGGCGCTCGCCATGGCCGAGGCGAGCCTGATCCCGCTCGAATAGTCTGCCGGGGCAACGGTGATCGCCCGGGCTTCAGAGCTTTTTATTCCGACCTTGCGCGACGATCCCGCCGACGCCGAGGCGGTCTCGCACAAGCTGCTCGTCCGCGGCGGCTTCATTCGCCAGGTCGCGGGCGGGCTCTGGACGTTCCTGCCGCTCGGCTGGCGCGTCCACCGGAGGATCGAGCAGATCATCCGGGAGGAGCTGGACGCCTTCGGCGCGCAGGAGATCCTCATGCCCGTCCTCACGCCGGCCGAGCTCTGGGAGGCGACAGGGCGGATCTCGATCCCGGAGCTCTTCCGCCTGAAGGACCGCACGGGCCGCGACTACGTCCTGCCGCTCACGCACGAGGAGACGGTCGCCTTCCACGGGCGAGAGATACGCTCGTACAGGGATCTGCCGCAGATCTGGTACCACTTCCAGACGAAGGACCGCGACGAGCCGCGCCCGCGTGGCGGTTTGCTCCGCCTCCGCGAGTTCATCATGAAGGACGGCTACTCGTTCGACCGCGACGAGGCCGGGCTCGACCAGAGCTTCCGCAAGCACTCGGAGGCGTACAAGCGGATTTTCGAACGGTGCGGGGTGGAGGCGCACGAGGTCGCCGCCGAGTCCGGGATCATGGGCGGGAGCGGCAGCAGGGACTTCCTCGCCCCCTCCGGGTCGGGCGAGAACACGCTCGTGACCTGCGAGAACGGCGATTACGCCGCCGACCTCGAGATTGCCGAGGGTCGGCCCTCGTCAGCGGACTTTCCAGAGGAGCTACCCGAGCCGCATGAGGTCGAGACGCCCGGGCAGCGGACGATCGAGGGCCTCTCGCAGTTCCTCGGCGTCGACCCGCGCGCGACGGCGAAGGCGATGCCCGTCGTGGCCGACGGGCGCGTCGTTCTCGCCCTGGTGCGCGGCGACGACCGGCTCAACGAGATGAAGCTCCTCCAGGCCCTCGGGGAGGACTTCCGACCGGCCGAGCAGGAGGAGATCCGCCAGGCCTTCGGGGCCGCCGGCGGCTCGATCGGCCCGGTCGGCGCCTCGGTCGAGGTGATCGCCGACGAGACGCTGCGCGAGGGCCAGTACGTGGTCGGCGCCAACCGCGACGACGTCCACCTCCGCGGTGTCCAGGCCGGCCGCGACTACGAGCCCCGCTTCGCGGATCTGCGAGAAATTCGCGAAGGAGACGCATGTCCCAATTGCGGCGGGCATCTACATCTGCAGGTGGCGATCGAGGTCGGACACATCTTCAAGCTCGAGACGAAGTATTCGGCGCCGCTGGGGGCGAGCTTCCTCGACGAGGACGGCTCCGAGAAGGCGCTGGTCATGGGCAGCTACGGGATCGGTCCGGCCCGGATCATGGCGGCTGCCGTTGAGCAGCACCAGGACGAGAATGGGATCGTCTGGCCGCGTTCGATCGCACCGTACGACGTGCACGTGATCGCGCTCCCGGGAGTCGAGGAGCAGTCGGACAAGGCGGCTCGGGTGCTCGACGAGGCGGGCGCCGAGGTGCTGCTCGACGACCGCGATCAGCGCGCCGGCGAGAAGTTCGCCGACGCCGACCTGCTCGGCTGCCCGCTGCGCGTGACGGTGGGCAAGAAGACCACGGAGGACGGCGCAGTCGACGTGCGCGACCGGTTCACCGGCGAGGAGCGGCGCGTGCCAATCGCCGAGCTGGGAGGCATCCTTTAGTGGCGAGGCGGCGGCGCTTCAGCGAGGAGCCGTTCGGCCCGACGATCGAGCGACTGATGGGGGAGACGGGCGTGACGTACCGCGCGCTCGCCGACAAGACGAAGCTCTCGGCCGGCTACCTCAACCACCTCGTCCACGGCAACCGGCCGGTGCCCTCCGACAAGGTCGTGCGCCAGCTGGCGAAGGCGCTCGACGTCGAGGCCGAGCACTTCCGCGAGTACCGGCTGCGCGTGATCACGCGCAAGCTCGAGGCGATGCCTGATCTGATCGACCGGCTCTACAAGCGCCTGGGAACCTAGGCGACGAGCTCGACGTGGGCGCCTGGATTGCGGACGCGCCAGATCCTCAGGTAGGACTCGACCTCCATCCGCGTCCACGTCTCGTTGGCCCTCGCCGGGATCGCGGCGGAGCTCTCGCGGCAGTCGTGGCAGCGCGGCGAGCCCAGCCGGAACAGCACGAGCTCGATCTGCTCTCCGCAGCAGTAGCAGCGCCCGTCCTGCAGCCGGCGCGCGGCGGCCTCGGGATCGACGGGGTGGCCGACGCCGACGCCGACCATCGTCGGCCCGAGATGTCGGACCTCGCACTGACAACGGCGCAGAAAGGAGACCAGCTCTGGCGCCACCGACGGGTCGTGGAGTTTCAAGCGCACCATTTTGCGGTTCCGTACAGAAAGTCTGATGCGCGTGTCGGCTGTCGCCCACCCGCGAAAGGCCAGGATGGCGGTTAGGAGGGCTGGATGCTCGGCTTCTGCGGCAGGGCGTCCGCGGCGTCCAGGAGGAGCGCCGTGAACTCGAGCGTGTCCAGCAAATCCGCTGCTGAACGGGCTTTCGGCAAGTAGGCGCCGGCGCCAGCGTCGTGCGCCTCGACGGCGTCGATGTCGGATTCCGCGCCGGTGAGGATCACCATTCGCGGCACGGAGCCCTCGCAGATCCTGCGAGTCACCTCGAGACCGTCGAGATCAGGGAGATCCGCGTCGATCAGGACGATGTCCGGAAGGAGCTCGTTCGCGAGATCCAGGGCCTCTTCTCCATCGAAGGCGACCCCGACGAGCTCGAAGCGCGGATGCGTCGCGAGCATCGTCTGAACGGCGTTCGCGAAGAGCGGGCGCTCATCCGCGAGCAGGACGCGAATCGTATCGGGGGCGGCACCCGCCTGCACCCCACAAGTATCCCGCATCGGCAACGCTGAGGGAGGACAGTTTTAGCTAACCAGGAGAACAGACTTGTTTGGGTCAAGCACGTGCGAGTTATGAGCCGACAACAACTTCGCGCAGCCTGCTGAGGCGTCGCTTGCGATGCTGTCTGAGAGGCCGTGCGGCTCAGCCGCGCGGCCGTTCCGCTAACCAGGCGGTGCGGTACAGTGATCGCGCGACGGGGCGTGGCGCAGCCTGGTTAGCGCGCTAGTCTGGGGGACTAGAGGTCCCGAGTTCAAATCTCGGCGCCCCGATGAGAAAAGCCCCGCTCAGGCGGGGTTTTTCGCGCGGGTTGGCGTCGGGCTCGCCAATCGCGCTCCGCTCTGTGAGGCCGAGCCGGCCCCCGTCGGCTCGACCAGCCCGTGGCGGTAGGCCCAGTTGACAGCCTGCGTGCGGCTGCTCACGTCGAGCTTGCGATAAATGCTCGTGAGGTGGAACTTCACCGTCTGCTGCGCGAGCCAGAGGGCCCGGGCGATCTCCCTATTTGACTTCCCTTCGGCAAGCGCTCGCAGAACGTCGAGCTCGCGCTTGCTCAGTCCCGTCTCCTCGACGGCGGGATGAAGCCGGCTTGCGCGTCCGATCGCCTTCGCCACGGGCTTCTCGAGCGCCTGTCGTAGGGCGGCGGCGAGCTCGGCCGGATCGACGCTCTTCCGGATAAAGGCATCCGCGCCCGCTTCGAGTGCCGCCTCGACCACCTCGTGGGAGTCGTGGGCCGAAAGGACGATCGTCCTCACCCAGGGGCACCGTTTGCGTAGGAGCTTGATACAGGTGATCCCGTCGATTCCGGGCATCAGCAGGTCGAGGAGCACTAGGTCGGGGCCTGTCTGGTTGATAAGCGGGAGGATCTGGCTGCCCGATTCGGCTTCCGCCACGATCTCGAAATCGGACTCGTTTTCGAGGGCGAGCTTGATCGCCTCAAGCATCAAGCCGTGGTCATCTGCAATCAGGATCTTCAGCGGCCGCATGAGCGTGTCTCCTTCCGGGTGCTCTGGCAACCGGGCGACGGTCACTGCTGCCCCGTCTGCGGCCGACGAAAGCGGTTGGGTGACGATTCCGGCGCCTGAATTGCTCCATCTGCAACATTCGATGCACGAAATCCACAGAACATGCGCCTCGATGTGGAAAACCTTCCACACCCTGTGGAAACGGTTCAGCTCTCCGAGGCGCGGGTCGAGTCAAGGCGCGGAGAGTGCCCCAGGCAACTAGCTGGGAATGACCACGTCTGCCGAGGCGCCGAAGACGAGGCCCGCGTGCACGTCCTCCACGCCCGCGAGCGAGGGGTGCTCGAGGTCGATCTCGACGTCGCGCCAGCGCTCGAGGCCGAGTGCCCCGGCGCCCTCGTCGGCGCCGCAGCAGAGCAGCGTCGAGACGGAGAGGACACCCCGCTTTCCCGTGCGCCGGCGCGCGATGCCCTCGAGCTCGCGCAGCTCTTCCAGCGGGTCGATCCGGACGTTCGAGTCCGAGCCGATGCAGATCCCGATCCCGCGCTCGCAGATCTCCTCCACGGGGCAGAAGCCGTCGCCGAGATTCGCCTCGGTGGTCGGGCAGACGCAGACGCGCGCGCCGGCGTCGGCCAGGAGATCGAGCTCGTGCGCGTCCGCGTGGGTCGCGTGCACGACCGTCGCGTGCGGGCCGAGGCAGCCGGTCTCGGCAAGCAGCTCGATCGGGCG
>WNGE01017851.1_pt1 | contig 12827 bp, 16 predicted proteins | sample 5400651 | NCBI WGS metagenome assembly WNGE01 (sample SAMN13153370, study PRJNA577476) | soil metagenome | isolation source: 60 cm soil or saprolite under grassland replicate 2 | place: USA:California | collected 2016-06-15 | reverse complement strand
GCACTGGCGGCGTTCTGCGTGATGCTGGGCGATCCCTGGTCCGTGCAGTCGGTTGGGGCGTGGCTTTCGGTTGCGGCGGTCGCCGCCGTGATCTGGGCGGCGCGCGCGACGGAGCACCTTCCCAGGCCGGTGCGGCTGCTCGCCCCTGCCGCGGCCGCGACCCTGCTCACGGCACCGATCACCGCGTACAGCTTCGGCACCGTGGCGCCGATCGGGGTTCTCGCGAACCTCGCGGCGATCCCGCTCGCGGGCCTCGCGGTGCCCGGACTGATGGTGGCGCTGCTCTTGTCGTCGCGCTGGCTGGCGGCGGGCGCCGGTTTGTGTCTGGCGCTGCTCGATGTGGTCGCACAGACCGCCGCGGCGCTGCCCGGTGGACACTTCATCATGATCGCGGGACCCGGCGCCGCGGCGCTCTGGCTGGGCGTGCTCCTGCTCGCGTGGTGGCTCTGGAATGCACCGCGCCGGCGCTGGCTCATTGCCGCGCGCCTCGCGCTCATCAGCGCCCTCATCTCGTGGACCACGCTTTTCCACGCCTTTACACGCCTTTCAGATTGTTCTTGCCTTACCGTAAGTTTCCTGGACGTCGGACAGGGCGATGCGATTGCGTTGCGCAGTCCGGCGGGACGGTGGCTGTTGATCGACGGTGGGCCGCGCGGGCCGCAGGGCGATGCCGGCCGTCGCGTCGTGGTGCCGTTTCTCCGGAGCCATGGCGCGACCCAGTTGACGGCGATCGTCGCGACGCACGCGCATCTCGACCACTTTGGTGGCTTGCCGGCCGTGCTCGACGCGTTCGATCCGGCGTTCGTGCTCGAGCCGGGGCAGCCGGTGCCGGATGCGGGCTATCTCGAGTTCCTCGGCGCGGTCGAGGGCGACGGCGCCGAGTGGCGGCCGGCGCGCCGCGGCGACAAGCTCGAGCTGGACGGCGTCACGATCGAGGTGCTGAGTCCGGATTCGGCGTGGGCGGTCAGCCAGACGGACATCAACGAGGAATCGGTCGTGCTGCTCGTCAGCTACGGCGGCACGCGACTGCTCCTCGCGGGTGACGCCGGCGTTCCGACCGAAGCGCATCTCGCGGGCCAAGTCGGGCCGGTGACGTTGCTGAAGGTCGGGCATCACGGCTCGCGCGGCGCGACGTCCGACCGCTGGCTGGACGAGCTGCACCCGGCCGACGCCGTCATCAGCGTCGGGGCGAAAAACCGTTACGGGCATCCGGCGCCCGAGACGCTGGCGCGGTTGCGAGGACATGGCGTCACCGTGCTCCGCACCGATGAACAGGGCACGATCACCTTCACCGTCTCGAGTCATGGCACGCTCGCAATCACCGACGTCCGTCATCACGATTGAGCGCTTCATCATGGAGCAGGAGCGGCTGCACCCCGAAGCCACCGGGGAGCTGTCGAACCTCCTCTACGATCTCTGTCTCGCGGCGAAGATCATCTCGCGCCAGGTACGCCGCGCCGGCCTCACCGACATCCTCGGTGAATTCGGTGCGATCAACGTGCAGGGTGAGGTGCAGCAGAAGCTCGACGTATTTGCGAACGAAACCGTGCGGCACAGCGTCGAGCACACGGGTCGGGTGTGCGTGGTCGCGTCAGAGGAAGACGAGCATCCCATTCCGGTGCAGGTGCGCGCCGACCGGCGCGGCGGGAAATACGTCCTCATGTACGATCCGCTCGACGGCTCCACCAACATCGGCGTCAACGTCTCGATCGGTACGATCTTTTCGATTCACCGGCGCAGCGTGACGAAGAAGGGTCCGGGCACGCTCGCCGACTGCCTTCAGAAAGGCCGGGCGCAGGTCGCCGCCGGCTACATCCTCTATGGCTCGAGCACGATGCTGGTGTACACGACGGGGCAGGGCGTGCACGGCTTTACACTCGATCCCACGATCGGTGAATTCCTGCTCTCGCATCCCGACATTCGCTCGCCCGATGTCGGCACATACTACAGCGTGAACGAGAGTCACTGGAACAAGTGGGCGCCGGGAATCCAGCGCGTCGTGGCGGCGTTCAAGAACGGCGATGGCGCAAAGGTCGAAGCGAAAAACGCGCGCTACATCGGGTCGCTCGTCGCGGACATCCACCGCAACCTGATGTCGGGCGGCGTCTTTCTCTATCCCGCCGACGCCGTGTCGCCGCAGGGGAAGCTGCGGCTGCTGTACGAGGCGGCGCCGTTGGCGTTCGTCGTCGAGCAGGCGGGGGGTGCCGCGACCGACGGGACGCGCGACATCCTCGACATCAAGCCAACCGAGCTGCATCAACGCACGCCGCTCATCATCGGCTCGAAGCGAGACGTCGCCTACGCGCGCGCGGTGCTCGGGGAAAAATGACGCCCGACTGGCTGGAGCATCCCATCGCCGACACGAGTGCCCCGGGCGAGTGGCCGTTTACCCGCGGCATCTATCCCACGATGTATACCGGCAAGCCGTGGACGATGCGCCAATACGCGGGCTTCGGGACGGCCGATGAGACGAACGCGCGCTTCCGCCATCTGCTCGAAGCCGGGCAAACCGGCCTGTCGGTGGCGTTCGATCTTCCCACCCAGATGGGGTACGACTCCGATCACCCGATGGCGGCGGGAGAAGTCGGGCGCGCCGGCGTCGCGATCGACAGCGTCGAAGATCTGGAGCGGTTGTTTCGCGGCATCCCGCTCGATCGCGTCTCGACGTCGATGACGATCAACGCGACGGCCGCGATCCTGCTCGCGATGTACGTGGCGGTGGGAGAAAAGCAGGGCGTGCCGCTCCCCAAGCTGCAGGGCACGCTGCAGAACGACATCCTCAAGGAATACATCGCGCGCGGCACGTACATCTATCCACCCGAGCCATCGCTGCGGCTCGTGGCGGACATCTTCCGGTTCACCGCTCGCGCGAAGATGAGCTTCAACCCGATCTCGATCTCGGGCTACCACATGCGGGAGGCCGGCGCGACAGCGGTCCAGGAGATCGCTTTTACGTTCGCGAATGGTCTGGAGTACGTGCGTCGTGCGTCGTCCGTCGGAGTTCCGGCCGACGAATTGGGTCCGCGGCTGTCCTTTTTCTTCGCGGCCTATACCGATCTGTTCGAGGAGATCGCGAAGTTTCGCGCGGCGCGCCGGCTGTGGGCGCGTCTCATGAGGGAGAAGTTCCACGCGTCCGACACCGCCGCGCGGCTGCGGTTTCATACCCAGACCGGCGGCGCGACCCTCACCGCGCAGCAGCCGCTCAATAATGTCGTGCGCGTGGCGATTCAGGCGATGGCGGCTGTGCTCGGCGGTACGCAGTCGCTGCACACGAACTCCTACGATGAAGCGCTCGCGCTGCCGACCGAGCGGAGCGCCACCCTGGCGCTCCGCACCCAGCAGCTGCTCGCGCACGAAACGGGGGTTCCGGACATCGTCGACCCGCTCGGCGGCAGCTGGTACGTCGAGGCCCTGACCGATAAGCTCGAGGCCGCCGCCAGGCAGCTGGTGGAGGAGGTGGAGGCTGGTGGAGGTGCGGTACAGGCGATTGAGCGCGGGTTCTTCCAGGAAGCGATCGCGCGCAGCGCCTACGAGCAGCAACGCGCCATCGAAGCCGGCAAGCAGGTCGTCGTCGGTGTGAACGAGCACGTGACGGGCGAACCGGTTCCGCCGATTCCCGCCCCGGACTACTCGACGCTTGCCGAGGCCCAGCGCAAGCGTGTGGCGGAACTCCGCGGGAAACGGGATCCGGGAAACGTGAAACGTGCACTCACCGCCCTCGACCTGGCCGCACGCGTCCCTGCGGCTCCGCTGATGGAGCCGATTCTCGATGCCGTCCGCACCCGCGCCACACTCGGCGAGATCAGCGACGTCTTCCGCGCCGCCTGGGGCGTGTACGACCCCCGATGAACCCGGCACCACCGCTCCCTGACGGCATCACGACCCGCAGGATCGTGGCCCGCGCAATCGTGGCGCTGCTGTTCGGCATCGCCATCGGCTATGCCATCGGCAAGAGTGTGGAGGGCGATGCCGCGCGCGGCCGTGCCCTCACCATGAAAGAGTACGTTGCCGACTTCGGGAGCTACAGAAACCATCTGATTGGGAATGAGAATCCCGTCTGGGCCATGATCATCGCCGGAGTGGTCATCATGGTTCTTGTCTTCGCGATCTACGAGCTGCTGGTTTGGCTCGTCGACAGGTTCCTGCGTCTCATGGATCGCCGGATGAACACGGCGGACCAGCCAGGACCGCCGCCGCCGTGGTAAGGGAACCATGAAGATCATTTACAGCGTGCTTGTTGTGCTGATCGCGGGCGCCGCCTGTTCGGAGATTGCCTGCGGCTGCACGCCGCGCATCAACGAGGCGGTCGTGTGGGGCCAGGTGACAATCGACACCGGGGGGCCCGCGTCGCGCGCCGCGATGTTTGCAGAGGCAACGCCAACCGGTGTGGCGTGCGTTCAGGGAACGCTGGTGAGCTGGGGCCGTGCTGATTCGCTCGGCCGCTATCGCCTCACGGTTTTTGGCGCTGGAGTTGGGGATTCAGGCTGTGTCTTCGTGGGAGCGCTCTTCCCGCCCGAGGGGCCGAATGCGCGGGATACTGTGCTCGGCCCGTTCAGGTTGAGATTCATGGACAGTATCCCGTTCGATAGCGCGCACGTGGATATCGTTCTTCCACCCTAACAGCACCCACAACGGCCCTTCTGACGATGAGGAGCTCCGAATGAGGACTGCCGTGACTTTGCTAGCCGTCTGTGCGCTCGCCAATTGCGCCCCGAGGGCGACGGGGGAGGGCATCGACCGAGAACGGATGTTCACCGTCTGGTCCCGAAAAGATGTGAGCCACTTCAGCGGCGTTTTGCCCACCGCTGTGGACTCGGTTTGGCGGATCGTCCCCATCGCGTTTCAATCCCTGCATTTCCCGGGCGCTCCATCGGTATACCCTGTGGTCGAGCGCCAGGAACCAGTGCGTTGCACCGGCACGGGCAAGCTGGAAGCGATCGTGTTCCACATTCTGCAGGACAGCGCGCGCGTTCACCCCTAACCCAGGAAAACCACTGTGCTGAATTGCTTGCTGGCCGTGACGATGATGTTGAGCGTGCAACGTCCCGAGACCGGATTTCTCGACCGCTCCATCGCGCTCGGCGGTAGGAGTTATCACTATCAGGTCTACGTGCCGGCCGATTACGCCACGAAGCCGAGCTGGCCGGCGATTCTCTTCCTGCATGGCGCCGGCGAGCGGGGCGATGACGGGCTCCTCCAGACCAACGTCGGCCTGGCTCCCGCGATTCGTCAGAATCCGTCGCGCTATCCCGCGATCGTCGTCTTCCCGCAGGTCACGCGGGATTCTCAGTGGGTGGGAACGCCCGGTGACATGGCCGTGGCGGCGCTGCAACAGACCATACGGGAATTCCACGTCGATCCGCGCCGCGTCTATCTCACCGGCCTCTCCATGGGCGGTCATGGCACCTGGTATGTGGCCTATCAGCATCCCGAGCTCTTCGCGGCGGTCGTACCGATCTGTGGCTGGGTGCGGGAATTCCCGCAGTTTCGTGGCTCGGTCCCGGCTGTACCCGGAGATAGCGCCGCAGTCATGCCCAACCTGGTCCAGCGGCTCGGCAAAACCCCGATCTGGATCTTCCACGGGGAAGTGGACCAGGTCGTCAACGTAAGCGGCTCGCGCGAACCAGCGGCGGCGCTCAAGGCGGCGGGTGCCGACGTGCACTACACGGAGCTGCTCGGCTTGAATCACAACTCCTGGGATGCCGCGTACGCATCCGATGAGTTCGTGCACTGGCTGTTCGCCCAGCGGCGCTGAACGAGTTGTGAGAGTTGAAAGGACTCCTCACGGAGACCTTGATGCGGCTGTTCATCGCTGGTGTCGCGTTCGTTGTCTGCACAACCGCCGGCCTCGCACAGGAGCCGAGTCGCTGGACGGTCTCGGTAGGGCCGGAATGGGCACAGACGACTCCCAGCACGCACCTATGGGGCGCACGACTTCGTGCGGAGTATGATCTCACCAAGCCCAGTAGCGTGTTCGGGTTGCGACTCGAAGGTGGGGCGCGGTGGGGGCCGACGCAAAGCTACTTCTACGAGTCGGGATCGCGCAGCCAGGGCGGTGTCGATCAGACAGCGGACCTCATGCTTGGCCTTTCGGGCGCGATCTCACCGCTTGCACGGGCGCGCTTCAGCCCGTACGTCACGATGGGCGTGTTTGGTCGGCAGTCGTGGAGCCAGGGCTCAATGTTCATCCACGATTCGACCCTGCTGTCCTGGGATGTTCCGAACTTCAGACGCTCACGAGGTAATATCATTGGCACGTTGGGCGTCGGACTGCGAGCGCGGCTTGGCGGTCGCTCGTTTCAATTGGAACTGCGCCGCATCTACGGGGATAATGGGCTGACCTTCGGAACACGCCTTCCTTTCTGATCTGACGAGCAGATGCTTTCACCAGCAGACCCGGCGCGTCGGCCACATGGCCAGCGGGCCGTTTGCGTGCCAACTTTCAGCACTCTCTTCACGAGGAATCGCTGTCATGAACCGGCGTGAAGCACTCCTTCTGCTCGCCGGGACGGCCGCGCTCCCCGATCAGCTGCTCGCCGTGGGACGCGCTGTCCACAAGAAGGTGCGCAGTGGATCGCTGCGCGCGTTGACTCCCCAGCAGAATGAGACCGTCGCCACCATCGCCGAGCTGATCATCCCCAAGACCGACACGCCGGGCGCGCGCGAGGCGGGCGTGCCGGCGTTCATCGACGTCATGCTGGCCGATTGGGGGGACGACGATCAGCGCCAGATGTTCACGGCGGGGCTCGCGAACGTGGATGAACGGAGTCGCACGGCGTTTGGGAAGGATTTTGTCTCGTCCACGCCGGCGCAGCAGGCTGAGATCCTCGAAGATCTGGACTACGAGCTGGCGCGCCTGCGGGACACCAAGTCCGACACGTCCAAGAATTTCTTCCAGGCCGTGAAGTGGCTTACGCTCACCGGCTACTACACCTCCGAAATCGGCGCGACGAATGAGCTGCACTACCGCGTCGTGCCGGGTCGCTACGAACCCTGCTACACGCTCGAACCATGAAAACGTACGACGCCATCGTGGTCGGGTCGGGCATGTCAGGCGGATGGGCGGCCAAGGAGCTGACCGAGCGCGGGCTGCAGACGCTCGTGCTCGAGGCGGGGCGGCCGATCGTTCCCGAGCAGGACTACGTCGAGCATGTGCCGATGTGGGAGATGAAGTTCCGCGGCATGGGCGACCGCAAGCGCCTGTCCAAAGAACAGCCGATCCAGCAACAGTGCTACGCCTGCGATGAGATGGCCTACAAGTTTTTCGTAAACGACCTCGACAACCCCTACACCACCCCCGACGGCAAACCCTTCTCCTGGATTCGCGGCCGTCAGGTGGGCGGACGCTCGATCATGTGGGGCCGCCAAGTGTATCGCTGGAGCGATCTCGACTTCGAAGCGAACGCCCGCGAAGGCATCGGCGTCGATTGGCCGATCCGCTACGCCGACATCGCGCCGTGGTACGACTACGTCGAGACGTTCGTGGGGATCAGCGGCCAGGCGGAAGGATTGCCGCAGCTGCCCGACGGCAAATTCCTGAAGCCGATGGCGCTGAATTGCGTGGAGCAGTCGGTCCGCGAGGCGGTGGGCCGCGCGTGGCCCGGCGAACGGATGGTCACGATCGGTCGCTGCGCGGTGCTGACCGAAGCGCACAACGGCCGTGCCGCCTGCCACTATTGCGGCCCGTGTCATCGCGGCTGCATCACGCGGTCCTACTTCTCGAGCGTGAACGCGACGCTGCCTGCCGCCCAGGCGACCGGCCGGCTGACGCTTCGTCCGTACAGCGTCGTGCACAGCATCACGTACGATCGCAAGACCGGACGCGCCACGGGCGTGCGGGTGATCGATGGCCAGACGAAGCACGCCATCGAGTTCAAGGCCCGGGTCGTCTTTCTGTGCGCCTCGACGATCGAGTCGGCGCGGATTCTGCTGCTCTCCGGGATCGCCAACTCGAGCGGCCAGGTCGGCAAGAACCTGATGGATCACATCATGGGCGGCGGCGCCAACGGCCGCATGGACGGACCAGCCGACCGCGATAGCATCGGCAATCGGCCGAACGGCGTCTACGTGCCGCGCTTCCGAAACATCGGAAAGGGCAAGTCTGCGTTTCTGCGCGGCTATGGGTTCCAGGGTGGCGGGGGACGGTCCGACTGGGGACGCGGCACCGAGCAGGCTGGCTTCGGGGCCGAGTACAAGAAGTCGCTCCGGAAACCTGGTCCCTGGGGCATGGGCCTGTACGGCTTCGGCGAAATGCTGCCGAAGGAAGAGAACTTCGTCGAGCTGGACAAGAACAAGGTCGATGCCTGGGGTATTCCGGTCGCCCGGATCAGTTGCGCGTACGGCGCAAATGAGCAGGCGCTGCTCCACGATATGTCCATCACCGCCGCGGAGATGCTGGCCGAGGCCGGCGCGCACGACATCCAGCCGTATACCAGCAATAACCCACCGGGACTCGTGATTCACGAGATGGGTACGGCGCGGATGGGCAAGGATCCGAAGACCTCGGTACTCAACGCGCACAATCAGTGTTGGGATGTCCCGAACGTGTTCGTCACCGACGGCGCCTGCATGGTGTCGACGGCGTGTCAGAACCCATCGATTACGTACATGGCACTCACCGCGCGCGCCGCTGCCTATGCGGTGGACGCGATCAAAAGGAACGAGCTATGACATCGATCGAACGTCGCGAATTTGTGAAAACGCTCGCCGCCGCGGGCGTGGCCATCGCGGTCCCCCACGCACGACGCACCACGCACGACGCACGGCGTTTGGAGAAGGTCGGGATCCAGCTCTACACCGTCCGCGATCAGATGAAAGCGGACTTCGAAGGGACGCTCGCCCAGATCGCAGAGATCGGCTACAAGGAGGTCGAGTTCGCCGGCTACTTCGATCATTCGCCGGCCGATGTGAAGGCGATCCTCGACCGGCACGGACTCTCGTCCCCCTCCACGCACATCCCGTTCGAGAACGATGATAAATGGAAGGCGGCGCTCGACGCGGCCAAGACGATCGGGCACGAGTACATCGTCATGCCATGGATTCCGCAGGAGCGGCGCAAGACACTCGACGACTGGAAGAACTTCGCGCAGGTCTTCAACCACGCCGGACAGGCCGCGCACGATGCCGGAATCCAGTTCGCCTATCACAACCACGATTTCGAATTCCCAAAGATGGACGGACAGGTCCCCTACGACGTGCTGCTCCAGAACACCGATCCCAAGCTCGTGCAGCTCGAGATCGATCTCTACTGGATCACCAAGGCCGGTGCGGACCCGCTGGCGTATTTTGCGCGCTGGCCCGGTCGGATTCCTCTGGTGCACGTGAAGGACTCCGCCGGCCCGCCCGAGCATAAGATGGCGGACGTGGGGCAGGGGAAGATCGACTGGAAGCGTATCTTCGCGAAACGGGATCAGGCGGGCATCAAACATTTCATCGTCGAGCACGATCAGCCGCCGCAGCCGTTCCAGGACGTCGCGGTGAGTTATCGGTACCTCAGCCAACTGGAGTTTTGAAATGCGTTGGAATGTTGGACGGTTGGAAGGTGACCTGGTAACTCGCCGGGACGCGTTGCGGACCGCGGCGGCCGCCGTCACGGCGTCGCTGCTTCCAGGGGCCACCGTCCAGCCGTCCAACCGTCCAACCGACCGCCTCAAGCAGTCCGCCAGCCGCTGGTGCTACCGGAGCATTGCTCTGCCGGATCTGTGCAAAGCCGGTAAGGCGATGGGTCTGGCGGGCATCGACCTGCTCGCGCCCGAGGATTGGCCGATCGTCCGTGAAAACGGGTTGGTCTGCTCCATGGGATATGCGGCGATCCGTAACGATTTCATCCCGCGAGGGTTCAACGATCCCGCGAACCACGATCTGCTGGTCGGCGAACTCGAGCGCGCGCTGCCTTTGGCACAGCAGCATGGCGTGCCCAACCTGATCGCGATGTTCGGCAACCGGCAAGGCCGGAGCGATGCCCAGGCCACCGACGCGTGTGTCACGGGGCTCAAGCGGATCGCGCCGACCGCCGAGCGCTACGGCGTGACGATCTGTGTCGAGCTGTTGAACAGCAAAGTCGATCACAAAGACTATCAGGGCGATCGCACCGCGTTCGGCGCGAACATCATCGAGGCCGTTGGGTCGCCGCGCGTCAAGCTCCTGTACGACATCTATCACATGCAGATCATGGAAGGCGACGTCATTCGCACCATCCGCCAGCACGCGGGTCACATCGGCCACTTTCATACGGGCGGCGTCCCCGGGCGCCACGAGCTGGACGACACCCAGGAGCTGAACTATCGTGCCATCGCAGGGGCCATCGCGGACACGGGGTTCCCGGGGTATCTCGCCCACGAGTTCGTGCCGACTCGGGAGCCGCTGACGTCGTTGAAGCAGGCGGTCGAGCTGTGCTCCGTGTAGTGTCCCCGGAGGCAATCGCCGAGTCTTGATGGGAGCCTATGCTCCCAACCAACACCCGCCCGCTCGCGCGGCTCGTCCTCCTGAGCCTGATGCTGACGTTTATCGTGGCCCGTCTCGTCAGCATCCTCATGATCCTGTTCCACAGGCAGGACATGTATCTCCATGTGCGCGATACACATGTCCATCACCTCAACTATGGCATCTTCCTCCTCGTCGGCGTCGGCGCCTACCTGCTCTTCAGTCCCCGCTCGGCAGCCCCGACGCCCCCCGCCGCCGCAGTGATCTACGGGATCGGCCTCGGTCTCACGTTCGACGAGTTCGGGATGTGGCTGCACCTGAACGGCGATTACTGGCAACGCGCCAGCTTCGACGCCGTGATCGTGCTGGTCGCGGCCCTCGGCCTCGCCGGCTTCGCCCCGCCGTTGACCCGCTGGCGTCGCTGGCAGGTTGCCACCGCCCTGCTCGTCCTGCTGTTGCTCGCCGGGACCATGCGACTGGCAGCCCGCGTCGAGCCGCGGCTCCAGAGCTGGGAGCAACGCGCCCGCTCGTAGCGCTTGCCAAGCCACGCGACCTGAATACCGTTGAGCACCATTCATCGGAGCATCGCGTGGCGTCTGGCCGGTTCGAGCTGTTCGTCGGGATCGCGATCGGGATCGCGATCGCATCGTTGTATTTCCTGGTCTGGAAACTTCGGTATAGCGCCTCGATTCGGGAGGACGCCGTCCAGCGTAGTCTCGCCGTGACGGCCGGCAAGGTGCACGAGCAGCTCGTGCCCTATCTCCCCGAATTCGGGTTCAACCCCAAGGACGCCCGGTTCCTCGGCAGCCCGGTCGATCTGATCGTGTTCGACGGGCTCGCCGCGGGCGACGTGCGGCGGATCGTCTTTCTGGAAGTGAAGACGGGCGGCGCATCGCTCACGGCGCGCGAGCGCCAGGTGCGCGACGTCGTCGAGTCCCGTGAGGTCGTGTGGGCTGAGCTCCGGCTCACGCGCAGCGAGGGCTAGGCGCTATCCGGCGATTTGCTACATTGGAAGCTCCTCGAACCAGGAATCTTTCGTGCAGAGCATCCTCGGGGGTGCGGTGATCGTCGCGATCGGACTCGTGTGGGGCCACTCGGTATTTCGCGGCGACTTCAATGTGCTCAGCATTCTCTTCGATGGCTTCGGCGTCTTCTTCATCATTCGGGGATTGATGTCGGTCTATCAGGCGAAACAGCAGGAATCGGTCTCGGCGCCACCTCCGCCACCCCCGGCAAGATGACCGAGGGCGCGAAAACGCCCGTCGCGTATCTCAAATCGCTGCTCGCTGACCGGCGCGCGGCGATCGGTACCGTCCGAGACGTCGTCAACAAGCATATTTCGGCAGGCTACCAGGAGGCGATGAATTGGGGCGCCATCACGTGGGAAGTCCCCCTCACGCGCTATCCCAAAACGCCCAACGGCCAGCCGCTGTGTTACGTGAGCCTCGCTGCGCACAAGAACTTCTGCACGCTGTATCTGATGGGCGCCGCCGAAGGCCGCGGCGATCTCGTTGCCGGTCAGCGCGTGGACGACGTAGGAGCCCAGCAGCGCCGTCCCGATGCCGGTCACCTCGGCCGGTCCGTAGCGGCGCAGCCAGCGTGTCAGCCGCGGCAATTCCATGGGCCGAAGTTGCCCGCAGCGGGCGCATCGTCAAGCACCGACCACCAAACCCGATTAGTTTCGAGTCATGGCCAAGCGCCGCCAGACCTACGAGTCCGACGACATCACCGTCACCTTTGACCCTGATGTGTGCATTCACTCCGGCGTGTGCGTCCTGGGATTGCCGGACGTGTTCGACATCAAGCGCCAGCGGTGGATCCGGCCGGAGCTGCAGCCGGCCGACGTCGTTGCCGCGCAGGTGATGCGGTGCCCGTCCGGTGCCTTGCAGTTCGTGATCTCGGGGGGGGCGGGACTCGTCTTCAAGGGCTCGGGGTTCTACGCGACCGATTACAAACGGCCGGCGGGAACTACCGAAAAGGCCGACACAACGGCGGAGAAGGCCGAAAAGACCGAGAAGTCCGACTCGAAGCCGTCGCCCAAAAAAGACTCTAGCTCCGACAAGTGACGGCACTCGAGACGATCCGTGCGGCGCTGGCGCAAGCGGCGTCACAGCTGGGCGCGTCTGATGTCGAGGTCGCGCTCGAGCGCCCGCGCGATCCTACCCACGGTGATCTCGCCACCAACCTCGCGCTGACGCTGGCCAAGACGTTGGGGCAAAAACCGCGCGCCCTCGCGGAGCGGCTCATTGCGGCGATCGATCTGCCGCGGGGCCTCGTGCGCAAGACCGAAATTGCGGGGCCCGGGTTCATCAATTTTTTCCTGGTGGGAGAGCAGGTCGTCGGCGTGCTGCCGTCTATCATCACGGGCGGCAAGGAGTATGGAAAGAGCGATGTTGGCCGGAAGG
>WNGE01008440.1_pt1 | contig 12827 bp, 11 predicted proteins | sample 5400651 | NCBI WGS metagenome assembly WNGE01 (sample SAMN13153370, study PRJNA577476) | soil metagenome | isolation source: 60 cm soil or saprolite under grassland replicate 2 | place: USA:California | collected 2016-06-15 | reverse complement strand
CAAGACACCAACGTCCCCGCTCCGGCCAGACAGGACCGCAGTCCTGAAGACGAGCAGGACACCCCCGCCCCGGCCGTGCCGCACGCCGCGCCGGAGCCCGCGCTCGACTCCCCGCAGGTCGAGGACTCGCATGCACGAGTCCGCGCCCTGCTCGCGGCCGAGACCCCCGAGACGCCGGTCACCGGCGCCCAAGTCCAGGCCGAGACCGGCCTGTCCCGCTCCCGCGCCTACGCGCTCCTGCGCCAGGAACGCGCCCGCCTGCCGGCCAGTCCCAACGGCCACCGCCCACAGCCAGCCCTGGACCTGGAAGCACCATGAACCACCCGCGCACGGTCGGGCCGTGCCTCTGCCCGTGGTGCCTCGCCTGGCAGGCAGAGAAGCGCTGCCCCGACTGCCAGACCGCCATCATCCCGGCCGACTGGGCCTGCTGCTGGCCCTGCGAGCAGGAACGCGCCGACGCCGCCGAGCTGCTCCAGCGCTGGTGGACCCCATGAACCCGCAAAAGGCCCCCGGAGACTCCGGGGGCCTTTTGCTTGCCCAGGTGTAGCGATCGCTGGTTTGACGCTTAAGCGTCAACACCCACGAAGCGAAGGGTGCCCCCCGGGGGGGGGGGCTCTCGTGGGCTGATACGACGACCGTGGAAGCTAAGCCATCTATCGGCCTCAACCTCTTTGCGTGTAGTGTCTCACCCTCATCATCGTGGGATGGAAGGAGCGGACAAAGTGCGGGCGGTCAGCGAACAGCGAGCGATAGTTGAATACGCACGTGTTCACCGCCTCGTCAAGCAAGACGAGCTTATGCCCGCCGACACTGACTTTAGTACCAACGTATTGGATCGGCTTCGACGTGCGGAAGGGCGCTCTGCCTTATGGCGCAACCGGACATGGCGCCTAGGTGACGTCGCACTTGTCTCAAGCAACGACTATCAAGACGCCGCGCGCCTCTCTGGAAATAGAGCCATTACTGGCCGACATGGTTGGGCCGAGGAGATTGAAAGTAAAGAGCGAGCCCCCCGCTACGACGAAAACCGACACAGTTGGCAGGTTGAGCCTCTAGTGCGACTAGACGGCGCGGTAGGACTATTCGTCCTAGACCTGGAGAGCCGGATCATGGGAATTACCAATTACTCTGGCCGTGATCTCTCGCTCCCAGGCTTTTGCAAGACGATGACGGATCTTCTTAATGACGTTGAACGCGACCGCCGCAGGGAGAGTGAGATATACGCTTCGGTCGAGTGGTTGGTTGAGCAAGTTGAGGAACAAGGTACCTTCGCGCAATGGCTAACCACTGTTGATCGGGTCACGAAGATTACTGCCAGCTTTCACTTGCCAAATCCGACGCCTAGGCACATACTACAACCTGCGTTCGATCTGCTCGACGGATTGAATGCCACGAAATCTACCCTTAGCGCAGAGTCCTCAAAGGCTGGAGGACTCGACCCAAACGGGCACCCTCTCATGCAAGGAGCCCTAGCCATGCAAGAGGACGATTACGGAGACGTACGCGCTGTAGGGACCGTGCCCGCAGGAGATGAGTCCAAGTACAACTCTCGGGACCATCACGCTCGCGAGAGGGTGGAGCAGCCTGAACTGTCGCTGTCAGGGCTCATTGCTATGCTGTTACGGGTATTAGCTAGTCACCTGGAGCGGCGTGCCAGAGAGCGAGGCGACCAATGAGCAAGCAGCCGAGCTACAAAGACTTAGGATTCTGGCGATCTCTGTCAAGGATGCGAATCGGCGAGCTATTGGGTGCATGGGACTTCTGGTCGGCCGCGCTGCTGGCAGTGCTGGGCAGCATCTTCTACGTTCGCTCACAAGCGTCAGTTCCAGCACATGTAGGCGTAGCCGGCGACTTCTTGTCGATCGCAGCCGCTTTGTTTGGCGTGGTGCTGGCTGGTCTAGCCATCGTGGCTGCGCTCTTGGGTGATCGCTATGCAAGGTTCTTGCGGCGCGCTGGCAGTACGTCATTGGACGTCCTTAGTCAATTCGTGGTTGTGGCGGGTCTGCTCGTAGCCTCCATTGTCCTCACTATCGCGTATCGGGCATCGGCCGAACCGGTCTCGAAGGCTTCTCCGATAGCAGAGCAATTCTCTTTTGGCGCTACATTCTTTCTTTTTCTGTGGTCACTATTCGCGTCACTGCAATTGGTCAAGCTGATCTTCGGCCTAGCCGTAACAAACGTGGAGCTAAGTCTACTGAGCGGCGACGAGCCCTCCACCACGGATCAGCAAGGCTCTAGCGCTCATTCGTCGAGCTGGCGCCGAAAGTAGCTGTAGCCCTTACTTACGGCGCTAGACGTACAAGCCATCCCGTGCGCGGGCGACGTTCATTGGTGACAGCAGCAGAGGAGGGGGTGCCGGGGGAGGACCCTTCCTCCCCCGGCTTACTGGCCAACGCTCTTCACCGTGGCGCCGTCGCCGCGACGCAGAGTCGAGCGAGGTCCAGATGCGAATGTCCCGGATCACCCCGCAGCGCAGGTCGAAGCGTGCGCCCATTCGCGTCTTGACCGAGCGCCTTGCGTCGGCCATCTCTGACCTCACGAATCCGTGAGCACCAGACATTGAGTTTGGTGCTCACGGTATTGCGGCCTGATCACCCCGTTGATCATCCGGACGACCGGAACGGCTCCCTCTCGAGCCGACGCGACCGACGGCCCTACCCGCCTGAGCAGGGCAGATCCTACGGGAGCCGACCTGTTGGACGGCGCTCAGCAGCCTACGGATCTGGCGGTTGGGGGTTCGAGTCCCTCGCGGCGCGCCACCCACGGAGAACCAAAGCCGCAGGTCAGCCCGGGCCTCAAGACCCGGGCTTCTTACTACCTCGGCTTGCTTTGCTTGCCTTGTGTCAACGATCCGGTCAACGATTAGCCAGATTTCATGGACCGGGCAGGGAGGCGAGCAGTGACGATCCGGCAGCGGCGCGGCGGATGGCAGGTCATCATCTACGCCGGCATCGACCCGGTAACCGGTCGCCAGCGCCAGATCACCCGGCAGGTCAACGGCGGCCGACGCGAGGCCGAGCGCGAGGAAGCCAGGCTGCGGGCCGAGGTCGCGGCGGGCAAGCATCGCGGCACCGGAGCGCGGACGATGGCCGAGCTGCTGGACGTGTGGTTCGCATGGCGCACCACCAACGGCAAGCCGCTCTCGCCCGCGACGCGCAACGACTACGAGAGCCTGGTCAAGACCAAGCTCAAGCCGGCCCTTGGGAGCCTTCGTCTGCCCCAGGTGGACGCGGCGATCCTCGACCGCTACTACGGCCAGCTCCTTATCAGCGGGCGCACCGTACGAGTCCGCGACGGCAAGGACCCGGCCACCGGCAAGCCCAGGTGGCGCACGCAACAGGCGCCGCTCAGCCCAAGCCGCATTCACCAGGTCCACGCGGTGGTGTCCGGTGCGCTCGGGCTGGCCACACGCTACGGCTGGATTCCGTTGAACCCGGCCACGCTCGCGGAGCCACCCTCGGGCAGAGGCAAGCGCCGCCGAGTGCCGTCCACCGACAACGTGCGCGAGGTCATGCGCGTGACGGCCGAGCGTGAGCCGGAGCTGTACCTGTTCCTGCGGCTGGAGGCCATCACTGGCGCGCGACCGGGTGAGGTGGTCGCGCTGCGCTGGCGCGAGATCGACCTGGACGCGCCCACAGTGACAATCAACGGCAACATCGTGCACACGCGCGGACTGCCAGGCGGCTACGTCCGCAAGCCACCCAAGAGCGACCACGGTGAGCGCGTGTTGGCGATCGACGCGCAGACGGCCGAGCTGCTGCACGCCCACCGGGCGCGGTGCACGGCGCGGGCCGAAGCCTGGGGCGGGACACTGGCCGAGGACGCCTACCTATTCGCCAAGGATGAGGCCGGGCACCATCCGGTGCGCCGCGACACGATGGGCAAGCGCTTCGGCAAGCTCGCGGCCGAACTGGGCCACGGCTACACGCTGTACGGACTACGGCATTTCATGGCTACGCAGCTCGGCGCGGTCGCCACAGCGGCGACCGTCCGCGAGCGGATGGGGCACGGCAGCCTCGCCGTGACTGGCATCTACGTCCACCAGGTCAGCGAGGCTGACCGCGCGGCTGCGCGTCACATGAGCTATCTGCTCGACGAGGAAGAGGTCAAGCATAATCTCGAAAAGTAGAGCCGTTCCCACCCGTCCTGCCCCATCTGATTGTTCGCGGTCTTCCCCCAGACCTCGCAAGGGTCGCCGCATGGCCGCCCTCCTGCATGCCTAGTGCCTCAGTTGGAACGGCTACACCCGCGGTTTGGCCACAGCCGCAGCGGCTGCAGGGATGGTCCTCGGGGCCGGACACGCCCAAGAGCGTAGCCTGATAATCTCATCGATGGAGGTCTCATCCCCTGACCAGACCGCCAGGGGCCGCCGCTCTAGGGGGGACTTCGTGGTACTTGACACACTGCTAGGAGTACTGGCTGGCGGCGCGGTAACAACCGTCAGCACTTTGCTGGTTCAGAATAGGGCCGCAAGGACTATTGCACGGTCTGAAATCTATGTTGACCTCATCAGTCGAGCTCGCATCGATTCAGTAGTTGACGCCAGTTCGAAGTCAACCTACGAGGCGATCGTATATATGCGTAGGCGAGCCGCGTTGCTGCGACACGACGAAGGTAAGGCGGTCGTAGAGGCAGAGCAAACCCTGAAGACCCTGCGTCGAGTCCTCGCCGAGGAGCGAGAAACGGGAGTTAGGCAAGGCGAAAGAACGAAAGCTCTCGTACAGGAATATGAGCGGCATCTAAGAACGCTCGAGCGCCTGATCAGTCGTCGCCTTCGCTGGCCCAGTTAGGATGGCTCAGATGGGACTCCATTCTCCGTCAATAGCAGTACTGGGTGACACCAACATAGACGTGTGGTTTCTGTTGGACGAACGCCCGCGCTGGAACGACGTTATCCACTCCTACCGTACGATGCTTGTCGCTGGCGGTAAGGGTCTGAATATGGCTCTCGGCGTTGCCCGTCTCGGAGGCAAAGCTTCTCTCCTGTCACTCATGGGTGACGACATATGGGCGGAAACGCTCCTGCAACAGATTAAGGAATTGACCGTCCGATTAGGTGTATCGAGCGATAGTTCTGCCAGTGATACCAGTCGTGCCGGCGAAGTCATCCTGGATGATGTACTCACAATACCTGGATCAACTCCAATCTGCGGCGTTCTAACGAACCACGCGGTGGACGACCCGGCCTTCATCGGCACCAAGCGACTAACGCACTGGGATGGACTGGCACTTCCATCGGAATGGAGGTCCACTATCGCTCGGGCAGAGGTCCTAGTTGCGTGCTTAGCACCGCCCATAGAGCTTGTCTATGATGCAATCTGCGCAGCGCGAGAAAGTGGCGCCTTGGTGATCTTAAACCCAGGACCTCCTCCTAGAGATGTGATCGAATATCAGCGCCTAGCAGATATACTTGAGTACGTAGATGTACTCGTTCCGAATAGCTATGAGGCGCGACGACTCATTTCAATGAAAGAGGGAAAGTCAGTCGATGTATCCCCGGCCCAACTGGCGGAGCAGTTGCAAGAAGCAATCGACATAGAGCGCATCGGGCTGGTTTGCGTAACTCAAGGGCGGGCGGGTTTCGATGCAATATACTGTTCGACTGAGGAAAGTGCCGCAGAGGTAAATCGCCGCAAGCGGCACCTCAAGGGAAAGGTGCACGCCATAACGACTGATCCGGTCGGCCGCGGTGATGCCTTTTGCTCGGCTCTGGCTGTCGAGCTTGCGCAAGGCAAGACTGTGGAATACGCTCTCCGATTTGCCGCCGCAGCTGCCTCTGTTGCGATGAGGACCCCAGGGGGAGCGGCAGCAATGCCAAGTAGGCAAAACGTAGAGACTCGGTTACGGAGGCAGGAGTCGACGGTCGTTGAGGTGGTAGGTGGCAAAGAGTAGCTACTGGCACAGACATGCATGTTCGCCCAATGTTCGTCGCGGTATGATAAGGCTTAGGGATTAGTCCTTACGGGCGTCCGCAATCCAAGTACAAGCGCCGGTCGGAAGGATCAAGTGGAAGATAAACGGAAGGACACGGATCGCCGTCTTCTTATTGCTACTTTTGGCCCTCCAGGAAGCGGCAAGTCAACTATCTGCCATGCGCTGACGCAGTTGTTGAATGTTGAGTCTATGTCTCCAGGACTTGAGCTGCGGAAAATGGTCGCAAGTGGTGGAAGGATAGGGAGAGAGGCTGAGCAATTGATTTCAACTGGCGCCTCTGTTCCGGACACTATGCTCCGGTCCATGTTGACAAACCATGGGCTGGGAGCGCTCGTTCTTGATGGAGTCCCCCAAACAGTGGACCAAGTACATCTTCTAGCCGAATACGCGATGGATCGAGCCTACGACATGGTCGGTGTGCACTTGCTCTTGAGTGAAAGCATGTCGATGCGAAGAATCGCGTCGAGATTGTCCTGCAAACGGTGCGGTCAACCTACTGAGGATCTGCAGCCGAACTGCATGTGTGGAGAGCCACTCGTTCGTCGACGTGACGATGAGTTGGTGTCGGTCTTCACTGCACGTTTGCGTCGTTACAAAACCGACGTGCGATCAGCAGCAGAAGAGTTCGCAAGACTCTTCCCTTATCGTGAGTTTGACGCCACATTGAGTTCGAAACGGCTTGCTGAACGCATAGTCGCATGGCTTCGATATTTAGGATACATGAAGCTTTCCGGCCTCTCTCGATCCACATAGTTGTACAGCAAGTACCATCGTTTGTTCACTTTGTGCTCATCGATGAAGATGGTAATCGTAGGCAGATAAGATGAGATTGACGGTACGCAGTTGGCACAATGGCAACCTGAGGGTGCTGACGATCACCGAGCCCAGGAGTCTATGGGCAGCGGTCTTTTGTGGCTCCATGGAATCTGGGTCCGGCAAGAGGCTGCTCACTCCGGTGCGCTTTCATGCTGGTGATATCGAACTAGTCCACTCAGAACCTGCGCGTAATGAGCTGATACGGCAGACGCTTAATCTCAATCGGAAGATTGCTGCTATTGACCGACTCCGCTTGACAGACAGGGAGTTTGCGAAGCACTTTGATGGGTCCCGACTTTTTCTGTATGGAGATATCTCAAGGTGCGCTGGAGAGGGATTGGAGTTCAGTCATCAGGCGTTGGAGCTGCTACGTAGGAGGATAGGTCGGCAAATGATCGCGCAGATTGACTACGATCAGCGCCGGCTGCACCCTAATCTCGGTGCAATGCTCGATTCAATCGACTTTCAGACAAAACATAGCCCGAGCGCCGTGGCAACCGTGGTGTGCTTCCATACCATCCTCCAGCGCGTTGGGGTTGTGCCAACGGATGTAACATGGATGGTGAAAGGAGCCGGGGCCGTGGGCGGCCGGATCGTCAAGCAGGTGGCTGCCACATGCCGAGGGGTCTACGTTCAAGAACGGTTAGAGGAGCGTCGGGAAGCCCTGTTGAGCCTACCAAACGTGACAGTGGTTTCGGGTGAAGCGATCAGCAAGGTGCGGGCGGATGCAGTGGTGTTCGCAGCTGATTCGGGAAGTTTAAGTCTCGATGTCGCGCACGCGCTTGCAGTCAATGGTTCGGTCGCGGCTGTCGGAGGACCCGAGGCTGGGCTGGACCATAACCTCCAGGCAGTACAGAGCCTTACAGCCAGAGGGAAGTGGTTCGTGCCATCAGTCCTGTGCGGTAGCCTTGGGGTAGTTTCCAATTTGGAGGAGTGTCTGGGCATCGAGCCCAACTTAGAGGTTTACGCCAGGAGGCTGGAGTCGCGGGCTGCGGTCATGGCGGACCGAGCCGTTAGCACAGGTCGCCCGTTTCACCAGCTTTGTCTAGACATGTTGGAGGGGCGGCCGGCTGTGTAGCGCCCCTGTTGTGCATCGATTGCGCGGGTCGGAAGTATTGGGGGGAGTTTCAACCCAGGCTCGTTGAAGCCACCTATCCTCTTGGTCGAGCGCGAGGACTTCGCCGCTTTGCTACCCGAGCTGCCCGACGAGCTGCGCCTGGCCGTGGCTGCCTCGCCACAGTGGTCCGAGAGGGCTGCTGGCCATGAGAGCGTGGCCGCGGGGGGCCTCAAAGCACTTCGCCGGCTCATGGTCGCATCCTGCTCGCCGATTACCGTGCCCACCGCTGTTCCGGGGTTGGGCAGGCGAGATACAACGGTCGCCCGGACGGCACGCGGTTGTAGTACCGGCGCCACAGACTGCGCAGGAGGGGAGGCTGAGGACCATGGGGTCACGACCATCGGAAAAAGGGTCGTCCGACCGCTAAACTAGTACACTTTGAGCCCGTCTTCGTATCTTAAGAATGATCTAACGTCATCAAGTTAAGCCAAGCAGCAGACGCCACACTTTCAGCTAACGCTACAGCCTGTATCAGCCTCTCTACCTGCATCAACACCTCTGATCGCACTCACGCCTTAGCCTTCCGGCTCGACCTCGCATGCACTAGCATTTGCCTCTCCAGTCACCCCCTACTGCTACACTGCAATTCAGTACGACAGCAGTGCATCCGTGGATGCGCAAACGCGCGCCGGGCGCGGGGAAGGCGGGACCAATGGCCGGGATTTCCCCATCAGTTGAGCTGATCGACGACGCCGCCTGCGAGCTGATCGGGATCAGCCCGCAGCGGGCGGGCGAGTACGCCCTGGCGCTGGTGGCCGATGGGCTGGAGCTGCCCGCGGGCTGGAGCGCTTCCGATCCGTACCGCGGGCTGGTGGGCTGGGACGTGATCCTGGTCGCGCCGCGGTCGCTGAGCATCCTGCGCGGCGAGCTGGTGGACTCCTGGTTCTCGCGGCGGGAGTACCGGCTGTCGGTGGAGGGCGCCGACCCGGAGGCGGTGGCGTGCGACCCGGACCTGGAGCAGACCTACTGGCGCCAGGAGCAGCTCGCCCAGGCGCACGTGCGCGCGGCAGGGCAGGCCGCCGGCGAGCTGGCCCGGCTGCTGGATGCGGGGGCGCCGCGGGTGTTGGATCACCCGCTGGACTCCGAGGGGAACCTGCTGCAGCACGCCCACCTGGTGCTCGGCGCCCGCGCCTACGGCGGCTATCCGCTGGCGCCGGGGCGAATGGGGGCGGTGGCCCGGTGGGCGATCGGCGGCTACTACCGGCGCGTGCGCGAGCTGGCGGGCGGGCTGTGCGCCCCGTACCGGTGGGGTCGGCCAGCAGTGGATGGGCGGGTGGAGCTGGTGGGGCTGCCCGAGGAGCTGGTGGACGCCTTTGCGGGGCGGTTCCGGCCGCTGCGGGAGGTTTCAGCGTGTGATCGGCCGTTGCGGCGGGTGCTGGCACGGCGGGCAGGTCACACGTGACGGCGGATCTGACCAAGCTCGCGGTCGGCCGAGGGAACTACTACCTCAAGGAGATCGCCCGCAACCGCGAGGAGTACCTGTCCGGCAAGGGTGAGGCCCCCGGCGTCTTCCACGGTGGGAGCGCGCGCGCGCTCGGCCTGGACGGGGAGTGTTCGCCGGCGGCGTTCAAGCGGCTGTTTGCGTGGCAGGACCCCCGGACTGGGGAGCAGCTCGGCCGGGCTCCGCGGCAGGACGCCATGCCGGCGTGGGACCTGGTGTTCCGCCCCCACAAGGACGTGTCCATCCTGTATGGCCTGGGCGACGAGCAGACCTCGCGGCGGGTGGCGGTCGCGCACCAGGCGGGCGTCCGGGCCGCGGTCGCCTACCTGGACCGGCAGGTCGGCACCCGCACCGGCCGCCACGGTGCCGAGCATGTGGGGGGCGAGGGCCTGCTGGCGGTGGGGTTCACCCACCGCACCTCGCGGGCCGGCGACCCGCTGTTGCACACCCATCTGATCATCGCCAACCGCACCCGCGGGCCGGACGGTGGGTGGCGCACGCTGGACGGCCGGGAGGTGTACCAGCACAGGTTGGCGGCAGACAGCGTGTACCAGGCGACCTACCAGGTGGAGCTGTCGCGGTCGCTGGGGGTGCGGTGGGCGCCGGCGGACCGGTGGGGCAACCGTGGGATCGAGGGGATGCCCGAGGAGCTCCGGCGCAGCTTCTCCAAGCGGCACCAGCAGATCAGCGCCGAGCTCCAGCGCCAGGAAGCCGAGGGCAAGCACCGCACGCCCAGGCTGGTGCGGAAGGTGGTGCATGCGACCCGCCCGGCCAAGTCCCACGAGACCCCCGAGACCTTGTACGGCAGGTGGGAGCAGGAGGCCCGCGACTTGGGGGTTGAGCCGGAGCGGCTGGTGCTCGAGCTGACCGATCGGACGCGCGTCCGCGAGCAGGTGGTGGCGGCCGGGACCGCAGGACCGGACAGCGCGTCTGCAGACGCACCCGGCAGGACAGCCGGATCGGAGGGTGTTGCTGCAGCAGCACCGAGCGGGACCGCAAGACGGGACGGCTCTGCAGCGCCACCGGGCAGGACGCCGACAGGACTGGCCGACGTGCTCACGGCCACGGCAGGACTGCCCGAGCGGACGGTGACGACGGTGTTCGACCGGCTGGCCAGCCCCGACGGGCTGACCGCGCAGGCATCGACGTTTACGCGCCGGGAGGTGCTGTGCGCGGTCGGCCGCGAGCTGCCCGCCGAGGCCGCCGGCGCGGTCGGCCCCACAGAGCTGGAGGCGCTGGCCGATCGGTTCCTGGCCGAGCGGGCGGTCAGCGTGGTCAGCGAGCACGCCATCGGGGAGCGCCACTACGCCACCCCGGAGTTGCTCCAGGTCGAGCAGCGGCTGATCGACGCCGCGGTCAGCCGGGCGGGCGAGCAGACGGGCGTGTGCTCGCACGACGCCCTGCGGGCGACCCTGGCGGCGCATCCGACCATCGGTGAGGATCAGGCGGCGATGGTGCGTGACATCACCCAGGGCGGCCAGGGTGTGAGTGTGGTGGTGGGCAAGGCGGGCACCGGCAAGACCTACGCCCTTGGGGTCGGCCGGCACGCCTGGCAGCTCGACGGCTACCGGGTCCTCGGCGCCGCACCGAAACCAAAGTTGTCGCTTAGGCGTCAACCGCCCGCCACCGCGGCTGATACGAGTCGTATCAGGCAGGCCGATGAGCGCGTGTTGGACGAGCGCACCGTGCTGGTGGTGGACGAGGCGGGGATGCTCGGCTCCCGCAAGCTCGCCCGTCTGCTGGACCATGCCGCCGAGGCGCGCACCAAGGTCGTCCTCGTCGGCGATGACAAGCAACTCGCCTCGATCGACGCCGGCGGCGGCTTCCGCGGACTTAGGCTGCGGCTTGGAGCCGCGACCCTGACGGAGAACCGCCGGCAGGCCGAGCCGTGGGAGCGCCAAGCGGTCGAGCACCTGCGCGACGGCAACATCGACGCCGCCCTGAGCGCCTATCGGGAGCATGACCGGCTGGTGGCCGCCGAGACCCCAGGGCAGCTCAAGGAGACGATGCTTTCGGACTGGTGGCGCTCGTTCCAGCAGGGCAAGCGCGTCGTCATCCTCGCGTATCGCCGGGACGAGGTGGACCAGTTCAACACCGCCTGCCAGCAGCTCCGCGACACCAGTGGGCAGCTCGGCCCGGAGCGGCTGATCGTCAGGGATCGCAGCTTCGCGGTGGGCGACCAGGTGGTGTGCGGCAAGAACGCCCTCCCGTCGTTGGGGGTCGCCAACGCCACCCGCGGCCAGGTCGTCGCCCTGGACGTCGAGCAGCGGTCGATGACGCTCAAGCTCCAGGACGGCCGCACGGTGGTGCTGCCCCGCGAGTACCTGGACCAGCGGCCCGCCCGGTGGGTTGGCAACAACCCCGACCGGCGCACCGTCGACCTGGCCTACGCCTCGACCGGGCACAAGTCGCAGGGGATCACCGTGGACGAGGTGCTGCTCAGGGTCACCAGCGCCGAGAACCAGCAATGGCTGTACGTGGGGGGTTCGCGCGCGATCGGGCGGACCCGCTACTACAGTGTCGTCACCCCCGAGCCCGCCAGCCGCCAGGAGCGGGAACGCGAGCAGGTGGAGGTGCCCGGCGCCGACCCGGCCCCGGTCCAGCAGGCCGAGCAGTTCGCCACGGTCGCACGGCGCGACGGCAGCCAGCGGCTGGCCGCCGACACCACCGCGAGGCTGGATCTGCGAAGCATGGGCAGGCGCGACCTTCGCGCCCGACGCGAGCAGCTCGGCGAGTTGCTCACCAAGGGTCCACGCGACCAGTCGCGGTTGGTCGCCCATGCGACCATGCGACGCCAGCAGCACGAGCGGCGGCTCGCGGAGGCGACCGGCAGGCGGCAGGACGCCCGCGACCTCGTGTCGCTCCTGGAGCACGGCCCGGCCCGGTGGCTGCGGCGGGGCGACCTGGTTCGCGCCCGACAGCAGGGCGAGCAGGCCGAGCAGGCGTACCAGGTCGCCCGGCAGGCTGCCGACCGTGCCGCCGACCGCGAACGTGACCTGCGCCAGGCGCAGCAGCAGTACCACGCCCACCGGGAGGCCAACCCCGAGCTGGCCGCCGAGCACCGGGCGGTCATGCGCGAGGAGGCGTGGCAGCGGCGGGTGGCCGCGCGCGCGGTCGAGTTGGAGCGGCCCGCGTGGTCGCGGGAGCTGGGCCAGCGGCCGGCCACCGTCAAGGGTGGTCGCGCCTGGGATCGGGCGGTCGGGCAGGTGGTGGAGTACCGGCAGCGCTGGAGGGTCGAGGACGCTGAGCGCGCGCTCGGGCCGGAGCCGCACGGCACGGATGCCTCGCTGGAGCAGCGGCAGGCCAGGCGGCATGCCGAGCGAGCAGTTGGTCGCGTGCGCGAGCTGGCCGGCGACTGGACCGACCGAGACGAGCGGGGCGACCATCGGCGGGCGACCGGTCGCAGCGACCACCAAGGCGACGGCTGGAGCGACCACAGGCTGCGACCACGCGACCGCGACCGCGACGACCGCGAGCGCGCCATGTAGCTGGTGGTCGCACGACCACCCCGCCGCGACA
>WNGE01006628.1_pt1 | contig 12832 bp, 13 predicted proteins | sample 5400651 | NCBI WGS metagenome assembly WNGE01 (sample SAMN13153370, study PRJNA577476) | soil metagenome | isolation source: 60 cm soil or saprolite under grassland replicate 2 | place: USA:California | collected 2016-06-15 | reverse complement strand
GTAGAAATCGTTCGACACGTCGTAGTGGTGCGCGATGGCCTGCGCGTCGCGCCGCTTTGACCGCTGCCTCATGACGCCGCCTCCTTCATGCCGAAGATCGCGTCGAACACGATTCGCCGCCTCGCCAGTCCCAGCCCGAGAACGAGTCGCACCGCGAGCCGCGCCGCCGCCTCGGGCAGCCGCGCCAGCCGGCGTCCGAACCACCCGGGCTCGCCCGGGCCGTACAGCGCCGTGATCCGCGCCGCGTATCCGTCGAGCGGCGCCCCCGCCCTCAGGAAGGACTCCGCCGCTCCGGCGGCGAGAATGCCGCTCCTGATCGCCGGGCCTATCCCCTCGCCCGAGAGATCGCGCGCCAGCCCGGCCGCGTCCCCGACCAGCATGAACCGGCGGCCGGCGAGTCGGCGGGGGGCGCGGCGTCGCACCACGTACGCGTGCCCCTTGAACGGTTCGATGGGCATGTCCGCCGGCAGCCGCCCCGCGGCGCGCAGCGCCTGCACGAGCGCTTCGCGGCGGCGCGGCAGACTGCCGTCGTTCCCGCCCGTGCAGCCGATGCCGATATTGACAAAATCCTGCTTGGGAAAATACCAGCCGTAGCCGCGGAGATCCGCCTCCACGTAGAGCTCCGGCGCGCGCATGCAGTCGCCGAGCCGTTCGACCCACTCCGGCGGCAGCCGCGTCTCGCTCTCCTGGGCCGCAACGACTTCCTCGCTCTCGGACACCTCGCCCAGCGCCTTGGCGACCGGACAGTGATGGCCGCCCGCCCCGATGACGAGCGGCGCCTCGAAGCGGCCGCGCCCGGTCTGGACGGCGACCGTATCCGGACCCTGTAGGACGCCGGTGACGCGGATGCCCCAGCGCACATCGGCGCCTGCCGACGCGGCCCGGTCGAGCAGGTAGTGGTCGAACTCGCGGCGGATGATGCCGTAGCTCGCGGGCCCGCTCCAGGCCGTCTCGTGGCGGCCACCGTCGAACTCGATCACGCACGCGTCGAAGGGCTTGATGGTCAGCGGGTATTTCTCGGCGCTGATCTCGAGATCTCTCAGCGCCTCGGCTGTCACCCAGCCGGCGCAGATCTTCACCCGCGGAAAGACCGCGGCGTCGAGGACGAGCACGCGCAGCCCCGCGCGGGCAAGGCGCCAAGCGGCGGTGCTGCCACCGGGCCCTCCGCCGACGACGATGACGTCGTGCGCTGCCACCGCTAGCCCTTCCAGAGAGAGAGCAGGAGCCGGAGCTTCTGGAGGAAGGGCACGCGGAGCTCCTCGACCTCGGCGGCGACGGGCATGACCTCGAATATGGTTCCCTCGAAGTCCACGGCCTCGTTGACGTAGGCCTCGGCGAAGGCATAGGGCGTGGGGTCCTTCATGAGATGGAGAAATGTCTCCGGCGCCTTGATCACGACGGTGGTCACCGGCTGATCGCCAGAAAGCCGCACTTCAGATCCGTCCCAGAGCCTAAAGGCCACGGGCACGTGGAGGCGGCCGAAGACGCCCCGCAGGATGGCAGCCGCCCGAGCCGGCGTGGGGCTTGGAAGGAGCCGCGCGATCATGGGTGCCATGTCTCCCCTCACTCGGTGGTCAAGATGCTCAAACACCGCCAAGGTCGACCCGTAACCGGGCATGAACTATAGCAAACCGTGTGCCCCCGCTTCGCGGCTCGATGACACCGCTCACGCCGCGACTACATAAGGAGTTATCCCCTGCCGACGCCCGAGTGGCTGCCGCGAGCCGGCATGCCTTTCGGGTAAATTCTACTGGGTAATTTTTCCTCTGCTGTTCTTCTAATCCGGGCGGGAGACCGTTGTCAAGTGATCCGCGGGGTCCGGGCGGAGTCCCGGGGTGAGGCTTAGCCGCGGATCGTCTTCATCACTTCCTCGTTCTCGAAGGCTCTCGCCGGAGTGCCCTCGAAGATGATCTCGCCGCGGTCGATGGCGTAGAGCCTGTCGGCCACGCGCGAGGCTGTCATCAGGTTCGACTCGGCGATCAGCAGTGAGACGCCCATGGCCTTGATCTGCGTCACGGCCTCGATGAACCGGGTCACCACGACAGGCGCCAGCCCCTCGAAGGGCTCGTCGAGCAGAAGGATGGACGGACCGAGCGTCAGCGCTCGCGCTATGGCGACCATCTTTTTCTGGCCGCCCGAGAGATTCAGCCCGCGACGCTGCGTGAAGGCGCGGACCTCGGGAAACAGCGTGAGCACGCGCTCGTCGATGCCGCTGTCGCCCGCGGTGACCGCGGCCTTGCCGGCAGCGCGCGCCAGCGACTGGCTGATCAGGAAATTCTCCGCGACGGTGAGATCCGGGAAGATCCCGGCGTCCTCCGGCGAGTAGCCGATGCCAGCCAGCGCGCGCACGTAGGTTGGCAGCCGGCTGATGTCCCTTCCGTTGAACGTGATCGTGCCGCTCCGAATCGCCAGCAGTCCCATGATGCTGTCGATGGTCGTCGTCTTGCCCGCGCCGTTTCGCCCCACCAGGACCACCGACTCCGCGTCCCCAACCTTGAGCGAGACCCCGTTGAGGACATGCGCTGGGCCGCGGAAGGTGTTGATCCGCTGGACTTCAAGCATGGCGATGGGTTCCCAGGAGGTTGGCCGTGACCTGTTCGTTGTTCCGGATCTCGTCTGGAGTGCCGTCGGCGAGAATCGTGCCCTGGTGCATGGCGACGATGCGCGGGCAGTATTTGAAGACCACGTCCATGTCGTGCTCGACGATGACAGCCGTGATGCCTCCCGCCCGCACCACCTGCGTGATGATGTCCATGATGGGCGCCTTCTCGCGCGTGCTGACGCCGCTGGTGGGCTCGTCGAGGAAGAGCAGCTTGGGCTTGAGCGCGTAGGCGACGGCCACGTCCAGGAGCTTGCGCTCGCCCTGGCTAAGCCCGCCCGCGACCATGCCGGCCTTGCCCGACAGTCCGAACTGCTGGAGGATGCCCATGGCCTCGTCCCGGACCCCCCGGTCCGAGTCTGACAGCGTGAACAGCTTCCGGGTCTTGCCGTCCCGCGAGAAGATGGCCAGCGCCAGATTGTCGAGCGTGCTCAGCTGGTCGAAGAGGTTGACGAGCTGGAAGCTCCGCGCGATCCCACGGGCGATCTTCTCGTGGATGGTATCGCCTGTGATGTCGGCTTCCTGAAAGACGATGGCGCCCGAATCCACGGGGATGAGCCCGCTGATCAGGTTGATGAGCGTGGTCTTCCCTGCCCCGTTGGAACCGATGAGGGCCAGCACCTCGCCCTCCGACACGGTGAAGTCGACGTGATCCACGGCGTGCGTCTCACCGAAGTACTTGGTCAGCTGGGTCGTCTTGAGCAGGCTCATGGCGCGGGCTGCCCCGTCCGCCTCTGACTGAGCCGCGCCACCATGCCCATGATGCCGGTCGGCAGCGCCAGCACGAGCGTCACCAGCACGACGCCCAGGAACAGCTGCCAGTAGACGGTGTACCCGACGGCGAAGGTCTTCAAGTAGTTGAAGACTACCGCGCCGACGATGGGTCCGGCAAAGGTCTTGAAGCCTCCCATGACCGTCATGAAGACGATCTCGCCCGAGAAGTTCCAGACGAGGATGTCGGGCGTCGTGAGCCCGTTGAGCGGCACCCAGAGCGCCCCCGCCAGGCCCGTGAACACGCCCGAGATCAGGAAGGCGACCCAGCGGTAGTGCCAGACCTGCACGCCCACGAACTCGGCCCGCGTCTCGTTGTCGCGGATGGCCTGCAACGCTTTGCCGAACGGCGAGTGCACGATCACCCACATGACCGCGACCGCGGCAAGGAAGAGCACGAGAACATAGTAGTAGTACTTGTGCGCCAGGAAGGTCATCTTGTCCTGCCCCGCGCCGATGGACACTCCGAGCAGCGTGGGCGTGGGCACCCGCAGACCGTCGGTCCCGCCCGTCACCCAGAAGAACTTGAAGGCGAGGCTCCAGATCACCTGAGACAGGGCAAGCGTCAGGATGCCGAAGAAGATCCGCGTGTAGCGCACACAGACCACCCCGAAAACCGCCGCCACAAGGGCCGAGGCGAGGACGCCTGCCAGGAGCAGCAGCTCCATCGAGCCGACCTTCAGGTACTTGACCGCGAAGGCGGCCGCATAGGCGCCCACGCCAAAATATGCCGAGTGCCCGAAGGACAGAAGGCCCGTGTAGCCCAGCAGCAGGTTGAAACCCAACGCCGCGATGGCGAAGACCAGCCCGTACGAGAGCAGCACGGTCTGGTACGGCTCGACGATCCAAGGCAGGATCGCGAGCACGAAGATGACAGGCCCGACGGTGACGAGCAGCCGCCGGTTCGGCATCGGCAGAGGGCTCATGCGCGCCCGAACAGTCCGGCCGGCCGGATGAGCAGCACCACGGCGGCCATCAGATAGAGCACCGCCAGCTCGACCTCCGGAAAGAAGGCGATGCCGAGCTCCCGGACCACGCCCACCATCAGCGCTCCAACCAGGGCTCCCTCGAGGCTCCCGAGGCCGCCGATGACCACGACGACGAACGCCAGGATCAGGGCGTCCACGCCCATGCCGAGCACGGCGCCCTGCTGCGGTACCACGATGGCGCCGCCGAGACCCGCCATGAAGCAGCCCAACGTGAAGGCCTGGACGTAGACGCGGTTGACGTTGACCCCCATGGCCTGCGCCATGCGCATGTTCTGCGAGGTGGCGCGGAGGACGACGCCGAACTGGGTGCGGTAGATGAAGGCCCAGAGGCCCGCCGCCGCAAGGCCTCCGACGACGATGACGGCCAGGTTGTAGGTCGGGTAGATGGACTCTCCGATGTTGAGGCTCCCCATCCCCTCGTAGAGCGAGCTGACCGAGAGGGGGTACGGGCCCCAGATCAGCCGTATCAGGTCCTCCAGGATCGACAGGAGCCCGAACGTGATCAAGAGCTGGTACTCCTCGGGGCGCTGGTAGAGCGGCCGGAGCAGCGTCGGCTCCAGCACCGCACCGAGCGCGGCCGCCCCGATGGGTCCGGCGAGCAGCACGAGGTAGAGGAGCGGCGTCGGCGTCGCGCCGGCCACGAGCAATCCCACGGTCCAGGCCGCCACGAAGGCCCCGAAGGCATAGAGATTGCCGTGGGCCAGGTTGACGATCCGCATCACGCCGTAGATGAGGCTGAGCCCACCGGCGATGAGGAAGAGCACCGCCGCGTAGAGAAGCGAGTTGAGGACGTGAATCAGGAGCGTGTCCATGGCCCGATACAGTGCCCCAACTCAGGGGGCGGGATCAACCCGAAACTGCGTCGTTGCCACCTCGGGATTGACCCAATTGTCGCGCAGCCCGAGCGCCACCATGGCGGTGTACGCGCCCGGCTTGAGCCGCCCCTTGAGATTGACCACGAGCCGTGCGCCCTCCCTGTCCCGAGAGAGGCCGGAATCCGCCACTGTGCCGTCGGCGCCGACGATGACGTAGCGGCAGACAGGCACGTCGCCGCGCTCCTCCTCGGAAACCGGCTTGCCCAGCGGCTCCCGCACGACGCGGTAGTCCCGCAGGAACCGCTCGATGCGCTCGATCTCGGCGATGATCTCCAGCCGGTCACCGCGCGCGGTGAGCCGGGTGATGAAGGCGCGGCTCGGAAGGGCGAAGCGATCGAAGCTGCCGACCCCCATCGGGTTGCTGAAATCGCGGAAGGCCGCCAGCACTACCTCGCGCTCCGTCCACTTCTCGATCGCGTAGGGCCCGTTGGTGACGAGGAAGTGGCCGCGTTTGGCGTAGAAGCCCTTGAGGGAGGCCCAGCGTGTCTGGGCTTCGTCGGCGTTCACGAGCCGCTTGAGCGCAGGCGGGATGTAGGCCTGGGCCGCGAACGTCTCCACGAGCGCGGCCAGAGCCTCCTTGGTCTTCGCATCCCTGGCCAGGTCGAGCCACGGCACGCCGCGCTTTTTCGCCTCGCCCTGAGACAATGCCACGAGACCCCGCTTGGCGGCCTCGTCCATCAGCGCCAGGACGGGCCAGGGCACGGCGCTCCAAGGAGGCGCGCAGGCGGCCAGGTCGGCGTTCTCAAGGGCGCCGCCGTTGACGTAGACATCGATGACGGGAACGATGTACGTGAACGTGTTGTCGCTGAACTTCTTGACCTCGGCGTCCACCTTGACCACTCGGAATCCGACGAGAGCCTGGCGGAGTGTCGCCGTCGCGCTCTCCACGGCGGGATCGGCCGCCACCCGCCCGCCCCCTCGCCCACCCCAGCGATACGCGAAGCTGAAGGCAAAGGCGGCATCGGCGGGAGTCATGCGGGTGTTGTCGTGAAAGGCCGAGGCCACGAGACGGTAGGTGATGCGCGCCCGGGCGCTCGTGCCTTTCGGTGCGTCGTTCAGGAGCCCGGTGCCAGGCTCCGGGATCAGACCATTTTCCGGCAGCTCGATTTCAGACGTCGGCGGCCGAGTCACCGCTGCGGGAGTCACGCGGTTGGCGACCCATCCCGAAGCGTACGGCTCCGGGAGCAGGGCCGGGTCGCCCACGGCCGCCCACAGAAGGCGCCCCGCAGGATCAGTGAAGCCCCCGATCGGGTTCCACGCGGCGGCGGCTCGGCTCGAGATCCCGAGCCTGAGCCAGCCGTTCCACGGAAAGTCCTTGAGCTTGACGCTGCGGACGAAGATGGCGGAGTTGAATCCGGTCTGCGAGTCCCAGGCGATGTTCTCCACGCCCTGGGAGAACTCCGCGTTGAAGTACTCGCGGCGGACGGTGTAGCCCAGCACCACCCGCTCGCAGCCGCCCACGAGCCTCGACACAAGCTGGCGCGCGAGGTCGACCCGCGACGTCGGGCCGGCATAGGCGCCGGAACTGAGACGGCGGTAGAGCCCTTCCGCCGCCTGGCGGTCCGCGGCGTTAGCGACGGAGCCGGCCGTGAGCAGATAGGCGTGGAACCAGCCCTCCTTGAGCCATGGCGGGCCGAGCCAGCCATCCAGATTCAGGCTGTTGGAAGCCAGCAGGCCTTCAACATCGACCTCCTCGATCGCCGCGTCCCACCTGCCGCTCTTGGCTCCCGCCTTCACCAGCCTCTCGGCCAGCGGCCCCCTGGCCAGGATCGCGAGCGTGGCGTCCGATCCGGCCGGCGCAGATGCGTAGGCCTGCTTCGCAGATTGGGCGAGATCGAAGTGCTCCAGATAGTCCATGTCGTAGGGCGTGACGGGATAGGGATGCGGAACATACAGGCCCGGCGCCTGGCCGAGACTCTTGGCGATGCGGCGCGCCGCTGCACACCGGCTCTCGCGGTTCGCCACTGCGGGAGAAGCCGGGTTGAAGGTCATGACGACGTAGCCTTGCAGAGACTCGACGGGCTTCACGTCGGCCGGAGGGCGGCCTCCCGCGAAAGGATCGGCGCCGACATAGGCGTGGAGTGCGGCGCTCTTGAGCAAGGGTGCCGCCGCGGCGGGCGGCAGGGTCTGGATGCGGATCTCCTGCGGGTAGTAGGAAGGGTAGAAGGGCAGCTCGTGACCGGCTCCCGAGGGAGCGGCCCAGAGGAGACAGAGGCCGAGCAGGATGCAGAACCGAAAGCGCCTCATGAACATGAGAAAAGGGGAGGGGGGCAGTATCTGCCCCCCTCCCCCGAACCCGGGAGTCGAGTCGCTAGACCTTGACCTGGGGCCAGGTCTTGTCGATCCAGGTATAGGTGCGAGTCTCCTCGCCGCTCGGCGCCGGCCATCCCGGAGGCGCCGTGATGTTGCGGATGGGGATCGTGATGATCTTGGTCGGATCGAGGATCTGGAACGGATAGTCCGGCGAGTTCACGCTGAACCCGGTCATCGCGTCCTTGTAGCCCTGATGATTGTCCGGGCGGATGTGCAGATAGCCCGCAGGTCCGGAAATCGAGGCGCCCTCGAGCTGGCTGATGAGGGCCTCGTCGTCGGGCCAGCCGCCCGTCAGCTTGTTGGCTTTCTCGACCGTCTGCTTGAGCAGCATCATCGTCGTGTAGGCGCCTTCGGACTGGAAGTTCGGGTACTCCTTCCACCGTTCGAAGTACTTCTTGACGAACGCCGTGTTGGTCGGCCACCGGTCCTGCGGCGGGTAGTTGAAGTAGTAGTTGGAGTGGACTCCCGCGATGACCCCCTCCGGATGGTCCTTGCCGATCGCGTGCGGTGCCACGCCGAAGGCGATCATGCTCGTGAACTTCATCTTCTTGAACAGGTCGTAGCGCAGCGCCTGCTTGTACATCGCCACGTAGTCGCCGCCCCACACCGAGGAGACCAGCAGGTCGGGCTTGGCCGCGATGGCTTTGGTGATGTGGGACGTGAAGTCCGTCGTGCCGAGCTTCGGCCAGCCCTCCGACACCACCTGCGTGCCGGGCATCATCTTCTTCATGACGATGCTGAAGTGGGCGAAGGCGTTGCGCCCGTACGAGTAGTCGGGATGGATGTGGGCGATGCGTCGGACCTTGGGCCAGGTCATGGCGGTCGCGACGGCTGCCGTCACTCCGTCGGCCGACTGCATGTTGGTGATGCGGAAGATGTAGTGCGGATTCAGCACAGCCTTGTCGAAGAGGAAGTCCGTGCAGCCGTCCACGAAGATCGTGAGCAGCTTGAGCTCTTCGGCCACGGGCCCGAGCGCCGGCGTGTTGCCGCTGGAGATGACACCGGTGAAGAGGTCGATCTTCTCGGAGGCCTTCATCCGGCGCATTTCCTTTACGTTGGCGTCTGTGCCGGCCGCCTCGTCGGCCTTGAAGGTCTCGATCTTGCGCTTCCCCAAGAGACCGCCCTGGGCGTTGATTTCTTCGGCCGCCAGTATGTGCCCCTTGTACGAGGGCTCGCCGAGCACCGCAGCAGCGCCCGTGAAGAAGGTCATGTGGCCGACCTTGTACGGCGTGTCAGGGATGTTGCCCTTCGGCTGCGCTTCGGCGCGGCTGATGAGCGACGGGCCGCCGACCAGCGGCACGGCCGCTCCTGTCGCCGCGGCTCCGACCGTCACGCCCAGCGAGCTGAGGAAATCACGGCGGGATACTTCTGGGGCCATAAGGCGTCCCTCCTTCATTGGGTGGACAGTGTCGAGGCCAGTGGTGAGGCAAGCAGATATTAGCCGGGGCTCGGAGGAAGTTCAAGACGTAAGGGCGAGGGGTGGCTCTTCTCGGCGCGATGCGTCAGAGCCTCGCGTCTGCGGCCCTCTGCGCCTATAATCCTGCCCGAAGGCCATCCGGACATGGGTGCTATCACGCGATCGCTTCGGGGCATCGGAGCAGCCGTGGGATCACGGCCACGGCTTTTCGCCGCGGTCGCTCTCGGCGTCTTCGCTCTCGACATCCTGGTGCCGCCGCTCGTGCTCTCCCTCGCCCGCAAGCCGATGAGCGCCTTCGCCATCAACCCCTGGCTGCCTTCCCTGCCCGACTACCTCGCCTCCGGGCGCGGGCCGCTCCTGGAGCGGCTCGGCAAGGCGTGGGGCCTGGCGCTCTTCTGGTTCTCGGCCGACAACTCCTTCGGACTCGAGTGGGGCTTCGCCGTCACGACGGCGGACCTCGCGCGCTTCGTCTTGATGTCCCTCCTCGTCGCGGCATACTTCGCGCTCTGGATGGAGCGCCGCGCGGCGCTCCCCATCGCTCCCTGGGGACGGAGGGCCGGAGGATCGGGCGGAGTGCTGGGAGCGCTGGGCGGCATCTTCGGGCTCTCCACCGGCGGCTGCACCGTGATGGGCTGCGGCGCTCCGGTGCTCCCCGTCATCGGCCTCGCCTTCGCCGGCTTGAGCAGCACCACGATCAAGTGGTTGTCAGAGCTGTCGACGATCGGCACGTCGGCAGTCTTGATCGGTCTCGTCTCGGCAGTGGGCTGGCTCGGCTACCGGACAGGCCCCCGCTAGCGCCAAGTCGTCGTCGCGGGGTGTAGACTCGGCGGGTGATCACGCGCCCCTTCGGCTCCACCGGCGTCGCCGTGCCGGTCATCGGCCAGGGCACGTGGCACATGGGAGAGGACAAGCGGATCCGCAAGGACGAGGTCGCCGCGCTCAAGCTCGGCATCGAGCTGGGCATGACCCACATCGACACGGCAGAGATGTACGCCGACGGCGCCTCCGAGGAGATCGTGGCCGACGCTGTCGCGGGACAGCGCGACCGGGTCTTCCTCGTCACCAAGGTCCTGCCCTCGAACGCCTCCCGCAAGGGCACGCTCGCGGCTTGCGAGCGCTCGCTCAAGCGCCTGCGCACCGACCACGTGGATCTCTACCTCCTGCACTGGTGGTCCGACCGGCATCCGATCGCAGACACCGTGCGCTCGATGGCCGAGCTCGTGGCCTCGGGCAAGACGCGCTTCGTCGGAGTGAGCAATCTCGACGTCGAGCAGATGCGCGCCGCCCAGGCCGCCCTCGGCCCGGTGCGCCTCGCGTGCAACCAGGTCCTGTACCACTTGCGCGATCGCGACATCGAAAAGGACGTGCTGCCGCACTGCGAGCGCGAGCGGATCGCCGTCGTCGGCTACACGCCGCTGGCGCGCGGCGGCTTCATGCGCGGCGCGGTGGCCGATGTCGCCAAGCGGCTCGGCAAGACGCCGCGCCAGGTCGCGCTGAACTTCCTCACGCGCCGGCCGTCGCTCTTCACCATTCCCAAGGCCACGCGCCCCGAGCACGTTCGGGAGAACGCGGGCGCGCTCGACTTCACGCTCTCGCCCAAGGACTTCTCGGCCATCGAAGCGGACACCCGGAGGTAGGCGCCCGATGAGACTCGGCATCTCGCTGACGAGCCAGCACCACACCGACGATCCGCGAGAAGCGGCGCGCTGGATGATCGAGCGCGCGGCCGCCGCCCAGCGCGCGGGGCTCGATTCGCTCTTCGTGGGCGATCACCACGCGACACCCCACCCCTATTACCAGAACGTGCCCATGCTGGGCCGGCTGCTCGCCGAGTGGGGCGACAACCCGGCGGGCTGCCTCTTCCTGCTGCCGCTCTGGAATCCCGTCCTGGTCGCCGAGCAGGTCGGCACGCTCGCGGCCATCGCGCGCGGCCGGTTCATCTTCCAGTGCGGGCTGGGCGCCGACGAGGCGCAGTTCCTCGCCATGGGCGCCAACATCAAGCAGCGCCCCTCGGCCTTCGAGGAATCCTTCGGCCTCGTGAAGCGCCTGCTCGCCGGCGAGACCGTGTCGTCGCAGGGACGCTTCGTCGTCGAAAACGCGCGCGTCGCGCCGCGGCCGGCGGAGCCCGTCGAGTACTGGATCGGCGCCAGCGCGCGCGTGTCCATCGACCGAGCGGCTCGCATCGCCGACGGCTGGCTGGCCATTCCCGGCCTCACGTTCGACAAGGCGCGCGAGCAGGTGGCCTGGTATCTCGAGGGCTGCGCGAAATACGGCAAGAAGCCGACGGCGGTCGCGATCAGGCGGGACATCTATGTCGGCGAGTCCCCGGCCGAGGCTGAGGCGGTCGGCAAGGCCATGGTCAAGGCCGGCTATCGCGGCATCGATCCTGCCGCGCTGGTCTGGGGATCCGTCGCCGAGGTGACGGAGAAATTCCTCGCGCTCGAAGCCCTTGGCTATACCGATGTCATCGTCAGGCACCTGACGAACGATCACGCGAAGGTGCTGGGTTCCCTCGCCCGCCTCGCCGAGGTCCGCCGGGCACTCCGCTAGGCCTGAGCCGCTCAGGGACTCCGCGAGCCGAGGAGACCGGCCGCTACCCGCGCCTCGTAGTAATGGCCATAGGGGTGCAGGAGCGCCGTCTGCGCGAGCGTCCACGCGCGGCTTCTTCCCACGGCCCAGAACTCCGTGAGCCACCCGGCGCCCGGCGCGACCACATCCTCCGAGCGGACGACGCTCCTCACGCGATCGGCCGGCACGGGCGATTCGAGGTCGGAGCCGCGGAGCGTCTCGACCGCCGCGAGCGTGCGCCCGGTGACGGCGCCCAGATAGCCGCGGAGGGCCTGGAGATCGATGCGCGCGGAGAGATCGTCCACCTGGGCATCGGTCATGCCCGTGCCGACGTCGCGGCGCGGCACCGCGAGGCGCCCGATCCAATCGTCCAGCACCTGGGCCCGGTCCGTCAGGAACCGGTTGAGCGCAACGTCCTCGATCCGAGCGGAGTGCCAGAGGAGCCATGCCACGGTGTTGACACCCGGGTACGGGCGCGCGCGGAGCTGCGCGTCCGAGAGGCTGCCGAAGAGGCCGTCGACCAGCCCCGTGTGGACTTCGCCGTAGCGCGTCAGGAAGAAATCGACGGCATCCATCGCCGAAGTATACTCCGGCCGGAAAGGGGGATCCCGTGGCGCACTGTCCGCCCGCGCTGCTCGACGACATTACCGACGTGCTGGCCGAGCTCCGCCATTGGCCGGGCGTCGTCGAAAAATCACCCGGCGTCTTCTACGCGCGCCGAAACCCCTTCCTGCACTTCCATCTGATCAAAGACGGGCTGATCAAGGGCGGGCCGGTCGATGGCGAGCGCCGACGCGCCGACGTCAAGGGCCGCGCCGGCTGGACGTCTCTGGATCTTCCGCGTCCCATTTCTGCGGCGAAGCGCCGTGCCTTCCTGCGGCTGCTTGGAGCCCGCTACCGCGAGACGAAGGGCTCACGCCCCGTCAGCGCGCGTCGGCGATCGCGGTAACCCCGCCCGGGTTGTCGAGGGAGGAGAGGTCGCCCGGATCCTTGCCGAGATGGGTCGCGCGGATCACGCGGCGCATGATCTTGGCGCTGCGGGTCTTGGGCAGCTCCGCGGCGAACAGCACGCGCTCGGGCTTGAGCGCCTTGCCCATCTGGCGTGCGACCAGGTCGGACAGCTCGTCCCGGAGCTTCTCGCTCCGCTCGGTGCCGGGTCGCAGCACGGCGAAGCAGACCACGGCTTCGCCCTTGATCTCGTGCGGCACTCCGACGACGGCGGCCTCGGCCACCGCGGGATGGCTGACCAGGACCGATTCGACCTCCGCCGGGCCCACGCGCTTGCCGGCGATCTTCAGCG
>WNGE01012588.1_pt1 | contig 12833 bp, 13 predicted proteins | sample 5400651 | NCBI WGS metagenome assembly WNGE01 (sample SAMN13153370, study PRJNA577476) | soil metagenome | isolation source: 60 cm soil or saprolite under grassland replicate 2 | place: USA:California | collected 2016-06-15 | reverse complement strand
CGGCGCCGAGGGTGGGCGTGCCGGTTCCTGCCTTCGGCCAGGATGGGGATGGGCGCAGGCTGCCGACAGCCTACCGGGACGTGGTGGAGGTGCTGGCCGGTGCCGGGGTGCCGCTGCGCGCCAGGCAGGTGTGCCAGGCGGTGGGGGTGGGCGTCGAGCCCCGCCATCGGGAGGGGATGCGGATCAGGCTCAAGCGGCTGGTCGAGCGTGGCTGGCTGGTCGAGGCCTCCCCGGGGCTGTTCGCCTGCGCTGGGGGCGTGGCTGCCACGTTGGACGGCGACAGACGGCTGAGCTGACAGCGGCCGGTGCAGGTGAAGATGAAGGCGCGGGGCTCCTCCTCGTAGGTTTCGGGTGTCACCACCGGACCGACGAGAGGGTGCAGCTCTGTTGCAGGGACTGGGTGAGCTGCGAGGTTGGCGTGTCTGAGGGTGGTGGGTGAGGATCGTCTCCTTGGTGCGGGTGTGAGGAGACGGTATGGCGTCGTTGCTGGAGGCGTTGGCGGCACGAGAGCAGGCGGCCCGCGCCCGGGTGGAGGCGTTGCGGGCCGAGCTGGACCGGCTGGCCGAGCAACTGGCCGCCGAGCAGGCGCTGCTGGAGCGGCTGGAGGTCACCAGGCAGACCGTGGTCGAGGTGTTGGCCGGCGGGGCGCTGCCCGGCGAGGCTGCGGCGCCGAGGGTGGGCGTGCCGGTTCCTGCCTTCGGCCAGGATGGGGATGGGCGCAGGCTGCCGACAGCCTACCGGGACGTGGTGGAGGTGCTGGCCGGTGCCGGGGTGCCGCTGCGCGCCAGGCAGGTGTGCCAGGCAGTGGGGACCGGCGCCGAGCCCAGGCATCGGGAGGGGATGCGGATCAAGCTCAAGCGGCTGGTCGCGCGCGGCTGGCTGGTCGAGGCCGAGCCGGGGCTGTTCGCCTGCGCCGGGGGGGTGGCTGCGACGCTGGACGGCGCCGGCTGACCGCGGCTTGGTGCCGGCGAAGATGAAGGTGCGGGGCTCCTCCTCGTAGGTTTCGGGTGTCACGACCGAACCGACGAGAAAGAGCCCGATGCAAGCCTACGACGACGCCTCCCTGCTGTCCGAGGAGTCCCAGGACGCCTTCGGCGCTGCCCGTGCCGCGTTCGATGCCCTTGTTGCCACGCTCGGCAGCGCGGAGGCTGGCGGCTGGACCCACGACCAGGTCGAGGAGCATCTGGAACGCAACGGCCGGGAGGTGCTGCGGCTGCTGTTCCAAGACCATCTGGACCTGCGCGCCCTGCGGGAGCGGCACGCCGTCGCCCAGGGCCGCATCAGCCCGGTCATCGACGCCGGCGGCATCGTCCACCGCAACGTCGAGCCGGGCCACACCCGCCACCTGGCGACGGTGTTCGGCACGGTGCGGGTGACCCGCTGCGCCTGCCGCGCCGACGGCGCCCGCAACCTGTATCCCGCTGACGCGCACCTGAACCTCCCCGAGCGGCTGCACTCGCACGGGTTGCAGCGCAGGGCTGCGGTCGAGGCGGTGCGCGGCTCCTTCGACAGCGCCCATACCGCGATCACCCAAGCGTGCGGCAACGTGGCTGGGAAACGGCAGGTCGAGCAGCTCACCGTGGCGGCCGCCGCCGACATCGACGCCTTCTACCAGGCGGTCGCGCCGCAGCCGGCCACCGACGAGACGCTGCTGGTGTGTAGCGTGGACGGCAAGGGCGTGGTCATGCGGCCCGAGGCGCTGCGGGACAAGACCCGCAAGGCCGCCGCCGTCAAGGGCGCCGGCACCTACCGGACCCGGCTGGCCAGCGGCGAGAAGCAGGGCCGCAAGCGGATGGCGACCCTGGGGGTCGTCTACGACGCCGACCCTGCCCCCCGCCGGCCCCACGACGTCCTCACCCCGGCCATCACCCTCCACGCCGATGACGGTGGGGGTGGCCGGCCGCGCCGCACGGGCCCGGTCGCTACCGCCAAGTGGCTGACCGGCTCGATCGCCACCACCAGCGAGCAGGTCATCGCGAGCGTGTTCGACCAAGCCGAGCAGCGGGACCCGACCCACCGCCGCACCTGGGTCGTGCTGGTCGACGGCGCCCGCCACCAGCTCGACCTGCTCCGCGCGGAGGCGGCACGCCGCAAGGTGCCGATCCACATCCTGGTCGACCTCATCCACGTCCTCGAATACCTCTGGAAAGCGGCCTGGTGCTTCTACCAGGACGGCGACCCGGCCGCTGAACCCTGGGTCGCCACCCACGCCGTGCGCATCCTGGCCGGCGAGGCAGACGCCGTCATCACCACGCTCGGCCAGCAGGCCAGCGATGCCGGGCTCACTCCCCAGCAGCGCGGCGGCATCGACACCTGCATCGGCTACCTCACCGCCAAGAAGCAGTTCCTCGGCTACGACACCGCACTGGCGGCCGGCTGGCCGATCGCCACCGGCGTGATCGAAGGCGCCTGCCGGCACCTGATCGGCGACCGGCTCGACATCACCGGCGCCCGCTGGGGCCTCCAAGGCGCCGAAGCCGTCCTCAAGCTGCGCGCCCTGTGCACCAACGGCGACCTCCCTGGACCTCCCCCCTGAGGCAGGACACCTCCCTTGAGAGGAGGATGTCCGTATGGCAGACGAGGAGCACAGGCGACGACGGCAGTTCACTCAGGAGTTCAAGCATGACGCGGTGGACCTGGTCCGCAGCACCGGCCGGCCGATCGCCCAGGTCGCCCACGAGCTTGGGATCTACGACTCCACGCTGGGCAACTGGGTCCGCCAGAACCGCGTCGACCGTGGCGAGGCCGAGGGGCTGACCAGCGACGAGCGGGCCCGGCTGCGGCAGCTGGAGGCCGACAACGCCCGCCTGCGGATGGAGCGTGACCTGCTCAAACGAACCGTGGCCTTCTGGGTCAAGGAGACCTCGACGCCGTGAGCCGCTACCGCTGCGTCGACGCCCAGAAGGCCGCGGGGTTCCCCGTCACCGCCGCCTGCGCCGCCGCCGGGGTCTCCGTCTCGGCGTACTACGCCTTCACCGCCAGGCGCGCGCCGGCGGCAGCGGCCAAGCAGCTCGAGGCTGAGCTGGTCAGCGAGATCCGCGCGATCCACGCCGACTCCCGCGGCACCTACGGCTCGCCGCGGGTGCACGCCGAGCTGCGCCAGCGCGGTCAGGCGGTCAACCGCAAGCGCGTGGAGCGGCTGATGCGCACCCACCGGATCGTCGGGCACCGGCCCCGCCGCCGCCGTGGCCTGACCAGGCCGGACGCCGCTGCAGCGCACGCGCCGGACCTGGTGGGGCGGCTGTTCGACCCCACCCGGCCGGACATGGCCTGGTGCGGCGACGTGACCTACATCCCCACCGACGAGGGCTGGCTGTACCTGGCCAGCGTCATCGACCTGGCATCCCGGCACTTGCTCGGCTGGTCGATGGGCGCCCACCACGACGCCGGCCTGGTCACCGGTGCGCTGGACGCGGCGGTCGCCGCTCGTGGCCGTCGGCGGATGCCCGGCACGATCTTCCACACCGACCGCGGCGCTGAGTACACCGCGGGCGCGTGCGTGGCCGCGTGCGCGCGGCTGGGGCTGCGGCGTTCCATGGGCCGCACCGGCTCGTGCTTGGACAACGCCGTCGCCGAAAGCTGGTTCGCCTCGCTCAAGGTCGAGCTGGTCGACCGCGCCCACTACCGCACCCGGGCGGAGGCACGCGCCGCGATCTTCGCCTGGATCCACCACTACAACCGCCGGCGGCTGCACTCCACCATCGGCTACCTGCCACCTGTCGAGTGGGAACGCCGCTACGCCCTTGCCCACCCGCTACCATCGACCGCAGCCGCATAGCCCCGGTGTCCGCCTCCCGGGGGGAAGTCCAGTGCTGCCCTAGCAGCTGGCCGCCGCCCCGCACTCGGCGCTGCTACGTCTAGCAGCTGCGTTAGCGGCCAATCCCCGCGCTGGTCGGCCTGCAAGCCACCGCGGGACGGGACCCTCGCCGGCCTCAAGCTGCGGGGCCCGCACGACCTGCGCCACACCTTCTCGACCTGGCTGGAGGACGCCGGCATCCCCGCCCGCGTGATCGATGAGCTGATGGGCCACGCGGGTGGCCGCCGCACGGCGGATAGCAGCGCGATTGGGGTTCGCTACCGGCACACCACGCCCGAGATGGAGGCCCGCGCGGTCGCCGCGATCGAGCAGCGCCTGGCCGTCGCGCTGATCGCCGCCGGGGAGCGCCCGGCTCCCTAGCCAGCATTGCCCATAGCTGAGGTCTCCGGTTCGCGAAAAGCCCCCCTGACCTGGGAGAATGCGTGTGTTCAGGCAAGCATTCAACAACCCAGTTCGGGAGGGCTTTCAATGGCGAAGGCTACCAGGCTCATCCGGCCACGGACCGTGACCGGCGATGGTGAGGGCCTCGTGTCGCATGGCGGGTTGGTCTGGCTGGGCGAGGTCGCGGACCGCAGCGGCCTGACCGTCGGGTTCAGCCAGGTGCTGGCGTCAGCCCCACGCCGCGGCCACGACCCAGGCGTGACTCTCGTGCAGCTAGCTATCGTCTCGACGGTGACGGTGACATTCAAGAAGCAAGGGGGAGCAACCCGCCTATGAGACCGCTCCGATACTCGATCAACGTCACCCTCGACGGCTGCTGCGATCACCGGGTGATGATCGCGGACGAGGAGTTGCATCGCCATGCCGTCGCCAATCTGGAACGAGCCGATGCCCTGCTCTTTGGCCGGGTGACCTACGAGATGATGGAGGCGGCGTGGCGGCGGCCGGCGCGGACGGGAGCGCGGCCTGATTGGATGGTCCCCTTCGCCCGGACGATCGACGGGGCAAAGAAGTACGTCGTGTCGGGCACCCTGGACCGGGTCGATTGGAACGCGGAGCTCGTGCGGGGGGACCTGGGGAAAGCCGTTCAGCAGCTCAAGCGGGAGCCAGGCAAAGGCCTGTTCGTGGGAGGCGTGAAGCTCCCGCTGGCCTTGGCGGATCTGGGATTGATCGATGAGTACGAGTTTGTCGTGCAGCCCATCCTGGCGGGCCACGGGCCGACGTTGTTCGCCGGCTTGAGCGAGCGGCTCGAGCTGAGGCTCGTGGGCCGCCAGGAGTTCCGGTCGGGGGCGGTGGCTCTGCGTTACCAGCCCAGTCGAGTCACGGCTTGAAGGTCTCGGGTTCCTGCGTGAAAGAACGTGGTGTTGCAGGGGCGTTCTGGGTAACGGATTTGATCAAGTCGTAGTCCTCTCAACGCGGTCGTCTGAGTCTAGCCAGGATCGCCCGTAGCTGAGGTCGCTGGGTTCGCGAGAAGCCCTCCTGAGCTGGGAGAGTGCTTGCTGCTTACACACGCATTCATGACCCAGTTCGGGAGGGCTTTCAATGGGGAAAGCTACCAGGCTGGTCCGGTCACGGACCGTGACCGGCGACGGCGAAGGTCTTGTGTCGCATGCCGGGCTGGTGTGGCTGGGCGAGGTGGCGGACCGCAGCGGCCTGACTGCTGACCTCAGCGAGGTCCTGGCAGAAGCGCCGCGGCGTCGCCACGACCCGGGCGTGGGCTTGGCTCAGCTAGTGCTGGCGCTAGCCGATGGGGCTGAGTGCCAACTGCGCTGCTGACCACGTCGTCACCCTGGCCGCCGCCATCGACCAACTCCCCGAGGAATGGCAGGCTGGCCACCTGGCTGGTGACGACCCCGCCCTCGCGGTCCACAAGCTGCTGGTCCGCACCGACCCGGCCGGGGCCTCCCACTGGTTCGCCGAGGAATGCCGAGTGCGCAACATCGGCTTCTCCCTCGGCTACTGGATCGATGGTCGGGTCCGCGGCGCCCTCCTGCTCGTGCAGGAAGAGGACTGGGAACCCGCCCGCGAAGCCGGCGGCCAGATCCGCGACGGGGCACAGGTGGTCGAGATCACCGGGCTGGTCAACCTGGATGCCTGGCCGGCGGGCACCCGGCTGATCGTGCGCCGTGAACACCCCCATCCCGGCGCCCAGCTCTCGCTGTTCGACACCATCGAAGGCCTGCGCCACACCGCGTTCATCACCCACACGCCCAGCTCCGACCTGGCCGCCCTCGATCTGCGGCATCGCCGCCGGGGCCGAGCCGAACAGATCATCCGGGACACCAAAGCCTGCGGGCTCGCCCGCCTGCCCTTCGACGGCGCCGCCGACAACGACCGCTGGATGCAGCTCACCTTCTGCGCGAACGACCTGCTCTGCTGGGCACGGCGCATCAGCCTCACCGGCCCTCTGCGACGGGCCACACCCAAGACCATCCGCCACCGGCTCCTACACGTCGCCGCGCAAGTCAGCCCCCGCCGGCTCCGCCTCGACGCCACCTGGCCCTGGACGCCCGACCTCCTCAACGCCATCGACCACCTCAAGACTCGCCTCCGGCAGCCACCACCCTCCGTGTCGATCCAGCCGGCCATCCACCCCGGACTCTGAACCCGCTACGGGCAATCCGGGCTAGGCGTCCACGCACATGGCCCACAACGTAACCGCGACCGGGCCATCGACGACTGAGATAATCGTCGGGCCATGCAGAACCCGCCAGTCAGTACCTTCTGGTCCACCGGCCACGTGTCGGTACTCGTCCCCTAGGAGGGTATCTGGGGCTGGTGGGTCGTAGCTGAAGCCGCCATTGACCGATGCCTTGCCGGCAGGGCACTGCACAAGTTCGTTGATCCGTATTTCGTCGAAGTTGGTCACGATGGTGACGTGGCGCTCGACCAGCTCTCGGCCAGCCCCGGAGGCTCCTGGTGGACCGGCCGGACCCTGGGGCCCTGGCGGTCCTTGGGGCCCGGCAGGCCCCTGAGCGCCCGACGGTCCGGTCTGGTTCCAGCTCAGTGCCCGTTCTTGACGCGAGCACCGCTGCCCGGCATCGGAATTGATGACCCGGAGCGCGCCGGTTTGTCGGTGACGACAGCCATGGATGACACCTGCGGAATCGGGGATGCTGGCCCACCCGATTGCCGCCGTCCCCAGCATGACAAGCAGTGCAACAGCAGCGCTCAGTCTGCCCATCTGCCCCCCTTTGAACCAGTTGCCCCATGGCCTGCTTGGTCCTTGCCACCGTGGCGGCGTGGACCGGTAGCGTCTCGCCCGACCCGTGGACGTCATTCGGGTCTATCGCTTATCTGGTTCGGCATCAGGGTGGGGGACCTTGCCTGGAGAGCGGCATCAGCGTCGGCCGCCGACCCCCTCGGGGCGGCCCGCCGGCGACACGGCGCGAAGCCGGTTCGAGGCTGTTGCTGCCCGTTTGCTGCCCGAGCGGCCGACTCCTAGCGCCGAAAGTAAGGCGCCGGATCCGAAGACCCGGCGTGACCTGCATATATGGATGGTGGGCGCGGCAGGGATTGAACCTGCGACCTCTTCCACGTCAACGAAAACCCTGAGGCGATTTCTCACCACCGGTGACCAGCAGGAACAGTCTCTCAAGCAGGTCGCGTGGAGTATAGCCGATTGGATCGAGTAGCAGCGAGTGGCAACGGCTGGCATCGGCTGGCAAACAATCCGGATGAGTTTCAAGACTTGAACCGGACGAATTGACCGGCGCTTCTCTGCCGCAGAATGCAGTTGACAGGAGCTGCCTACTGTCCGCTGCGGCATCGTCACCGCCATGGTTCGTCGGTCTGGTGGCCTACTTGATTCCGTGGGGTGTGGATCCGGGTCGACGCACCGTACGCCGGGTACGGTATGGGCAGGTTCGCGGCTAGCGGCCTGCTGGGTCCACGAGGTTTGCAGCTGACGAGGTCGCGAACCCGACTCGGCGGAACACAGTTGTCGGGGGGTTCTCATGCGGCTCAGACGCCACGTCGTCGTCTCGATTCTTGTTGTCGTCGTCTTGAGCCTTCTTGTGGCGCTCACGGCCGGACTGCCGGCCGCGGCGGCGGCCGCGCCGCCCGCTGCGCACGTTTGGGTGACGACGCCCGACGGCGCTATGAAGATGAGCGACCGCGGCGCCGTGGACTTCCGGCCCGGCGGCTCCGACCCTCTCACGATCAGCGTCGACCCGACCCGCCGCTACCAGGTCATGGACGGCTTCGGCGCCTCGATCACCGACTCGTCGGCGTACGTACTGTCGCGCCTGGACGGGAAGACGCGCGCCGCCGCGATGCGGCGCCTGTTCAGCCGCACGGACGGCGACGGGCTGTCGTTCCTGCGCCAGCCGATGGGCGCCTCGGACTTCGTCGCGGGCGCCTTCTACACATACGACGACCTCCCGGCGGGCCGGACCGACTACGGGATGACCCGCTTTTCGATCGCGCACGACCGCGCGCAGATCCTGCCTCTGCTGCGCCAGGCGCTCGCGCTCAACCCGCAGCTCAAGGTGATCGGGTCGCCGTGGAGCGCGCCGGCGTGGATGAAGACGAACCAGTCGCTGATCGGCGGGCGGCTGATCGACGAGCCGCGGATCTACGCCGCCTACGCGCGCTACTTCGTCGAGTTCGTGCGGGCTTACGAGCAGGCCCGCGTCCCGGTCTACGCCGTCACCGTGCAGAACGAGCCGCAGAACCGGCATCCGAACGGTTACCCGGGCACCGACATGCCGGTGGCGCAGGAGGCCAAGCTCATCGAGGCGCTCGGTCCCGCGCTGCGCGCGGCCGGCCTGCACACGAAGATCCTCGGCTACGACCACAACTGGTCGGAGCACCCCGACGACATCGCCTCCACCCCGCCCGGAGAGGACCCCGAGACCGAGTACCCGACCGACCTGCTGAACAGCAGCGCGGGAAGGTGGATCGCCGGCACGGCGTTCCACTGCTACAGCGGCGACCCGAGCCGCCAGACCGCGTTGCACGACGCGTTCCCGGACAAGGGCATCTGGTTCACCGAGTGCTCGGGCTCGCACGGCCCGAGCGACCCGCCGGCGCAGGTCTTCTCCGACACGCTCAAGTGGCACGCGCGCAACCTCGTGCTCGGCGTGACGCGCAACTGGGGCAGGACCGTCGTGAACTGGAACCTCGCGCTCGACCCGGCCGGCGGCCCGCACCTGGGCGGCTGCGACACGTGCTCCGGCGTCGTGACCGTCGGGCCGGGGCAGACCGTCACCGAGAACGCCGAGTACTACACGCTCGGCCACCTGGCCCGCTTCGTGCGGCCGGGCGCCGTCCGGATCGCCAGCACGTCGTTCGGGACGACCGGGTGGAACGGCGCCAGATCATGGACGCCGCCTTCCGCAACCCCGACGGCTCGACCGCGCTGGTGGTGCACAACGAGAACGACGATCCGCGCAGCTTCGCCGTCGCCCAGGGCGGCGCGTCGTTCGCCTACACGCTGCCCGGCGGCGCGCTGGCCACGTTCACCTGGCCGCCCTCCCCGGCGCTCGACGATGGCCGCGTCCTGCTGGACGCGCTCGGGACCACCGCGACCGCCTCGCCTTCCGGCGACGCGGGGAACGCCGTCGACGACGACGCCACGACGCGCTGGACGACGGGCGTCGGCCAGGAGCCAGGCCAGTACCTCCAAGTGGACCTCGGCCGCTCGCAGCCTGTGCGCCGCGTCGTCCTCGACACGGGCGCCGACGCGGGTGACTTCCCGCGCGGCTACGCGCTCTTCACCAGCGCCGACGGGGTGCACTGGAGCGACCCGCCCGCGGCCACCGGCGCCGGCGGCGGGCAGCTCACCACGATCGACATTCCGGCGACCGCAGCCCGCTTCCTGCGCGTCGTCCAGACCGCGACCGCGCCGCAGTGGTGGTCGGTCGCCGACCTGCGGGTCTACCGCTGAGGAGGGGTTCGGGCCCAGGGCGCGGTAGCCCGGCAGAACACCATGCTCGCGAACTCGACGAGCGGCTGCGCGAACAGGATGCCGGGGTGGCATGGTTATCAAGCGGCGCAGCCTCAGCGGGGGCCTGCGGAAGGCGCCGCACGGGGACATTATGGTTGGCCGCGCAGCTTGGCTTGGTGTGAGCTGGGCGCTTGCACCATTCGGGTGAGGGTGCGCTAATTGCGTACCTCAGACCAGTCCCCCTGTGAGGCACCATGGCGCTCAACGACCTGACCGCCGCGCGTAAGCGGGCGAGGCGGTACCTCATCTTGGCGTGCGTGCTCGCCGCCGTGACGGCAGTCGCGATCGTGCTGCGCATCGCCTGGGTCCGGGTTGGCATCCTGTACGGGTCGACGCCCATCTCGCAGGCCGACCTGATCGTCAATGCGCTCGTCGTGGCGACAGCGCTGCAGGCCGTCCGCGCGTGGCAGGCGCGCGCCGCCGCCCGCAAGGCCCAGCCACGTGTCGGCGCTTCAGCCCCCGTGACCACGTGGCCTGACCTCCTCAGTCAGCTGACGGGACTGATCGGCATGCTCGCCGTGGTGATCGCGCTGATCAGCGCGTTCGTGAAGCTGTCCGCGCCAGCGACCCAACCGGACGTCCACGGCGCAAGCTGCGCAGGCGCAAGGGTGTGGGACGCACGCTACGTCGCCAGCAACGCGGTCTCCACCGGCGTGAACACCCGAGAAGGGCCGTCGCAGTCCTTCGTGGTCAACGGCCGGTTCCCGGGCGACTGCACGGTGGGCTTTTCCGCCTACTGCATCGGCGACCCCATCCCCGGCGCGTTCGGAAACACCCCACACGAGCACTGGCTGGGGACCCGCTGGCTGGAACTCGCCAAGCATCACGGCGGACTCGGCGGCTGGCTGGCCAGCATCCTCTCGAACGAGCGTCCTGAGCGGCAGTTCATCGCGGAGTCACTCATTAACCCGCAGCGGCCCTACACCGCCGTACGGCAGGCCAACGACTGCCCCGGCAGCTATCCCGCACCTGGGCAGGCGAAGCTTGCACCGGCCGACGCCTCCGCCGGCAACGGCCTGGCCATCCTGTCAGCCAAGGCGCCACACGCCCGCAACATGGGCTTTGCCGTGTGGCAGCCACCCGGACAACCCTTCGTCGACCAGGACGCCTACGTCCAGGTCTACAGCCCAGAGGGCGAGCCGGAGCAGAACCCGGGAGCCACCGGCGAGGACGGGGAAAAGAAGGTCATCTGGCGGTTCCGCGACCAGCAAATCGCAAACCTGCAGTCTGGTCGCACCGGGACACCCGTCGTGGGTCGGGTCGTCGTCCTGGCGATCCCTTGTCTGTCCGAGAACGTCCCGGCCGACCCTGGGACCGCGGCGATGGCCACCTACACGCTCTCCAGCGACGGCACCCTCAAGCCAGTACCGGATCCGGGACTACTGGCCAACCAGGCGTTGCACACGGAGCGACTCTCGAGGGCGGCCTGCCAGCCGCCGGCCTGAGGCTACTTGCCGGTACCGCGCAGCAATCACCCACGCGGAACCTCGCTGCATAGTTGGATGGAGGCCAGGTCAGCCCGACACTTGGTCGGGATTGAGCCGCTGTGCATCCTGCAATGGATCTCGATGCCCGTCGCACGCCTCGATACATACCAGCGGCCGCCTGGCGACCGGAAGCGACCCTGCCAGTGCACTTGCTGTGGACAGTGCAGGGGGCCAGCCTCGCCTTCGTTGGTCACCGACCGAAAGCATCGCCCCGGGCGAGGCGAGAATGCCTCCGCATAGTAAGATCGTCGGCCGACCGGCGCCCTCCACGCCCGCGCCTGCCCGCTGGCCCCTACTTTCCCATGCGCGTGGCCCTCCTGCGGGTGCTGATGGAACCATCACTGCTGACTGTCACGGGCGGCTTCGCCATCCTCGACGAGCAGCAGCGCCGCCTGCACCAGCGCGCTCGTGCGCACGGGTACATCGACCTTGACGGCTACCTTGCCGCGCGCGGCCAGCAGCAGACCAGCCTGACGCAACTTGCCAGCGAGCTTGGCACCACCACGCCGATTGCTCGCCGCCTCCGCGACCACGCCGGCTTGGCCCTGCCACCTCGCCACGTCACCGCCGCCCGCACCCTGCGCCACGCCACCGACCACAAGCTCGCCACCCGCGCGGCGCAGCTCGGCTTCGCGTCGCTTGAGGCGTACCTGGCCGACCGTGCGCTCACCCGGTCGTGGCCCAGCACCCAGATCGCGAGCGAACTCGGTGTCCATCCGGCCACCGTTCGCGACCGACTCGACCGGCACAGGCTGCCCCGCCAGCGAGCCACGGCCCGGCCACGTCAGGCGACCCAGCGGCAACTCGCCAGTTGGGCGGCCAAGCGCCAAGCGCGGCTGACTGCCTTGGGCTTTCCTGATATCGAGGGATATCTCCGGACACGCCGGGTCGCGCAGGGCTGGTCGCTGCGGCGCATGGCTGCAGAGCTTCACCTAGCTCCCTCATGGCTGAAGAGCCAGATCCACCGGCTCGGCATCCTATGAACGTCCCGGTCATCGCCGACGAGTCCTCGCCTGGTCGACCGCCGACCGAGTACCGAGTCCTGATGGGGGTACGTGCCACAATGCCGCCTCATTGTCAGCTTGCGATTTAACCTGCCGGTTGTGGTCTGGGCGTGAAGACGGGCCTTTGCGGGATTATGTCGTTCGACCAAGAGCAACCTGATCCCAGCAAAGGCCATGATGAACAGTCTGCAAGTGTCCTGGCCTCCCGTCGAGGCCATCGAGGTGTTGTCGCAGTTTCGCCGCAGCTTCTACCAGAGCCTGACCCGGCGGGCGGATGCGCTGTTTGAGCTGGCCGAGGCGGTGCTGTGCGCCGACGGGCCGGTCAGCTCGCTGGTGGCACTGTCGCTGTGCCCGGAGTTCCGGCGTGGGCACGGTGGGTTGTATGACGCGCCGGCCGCCGGCCGGATCGCGGCCCAGCCGCTGCAAGACGCCCTGATCGCGACGCTGCCGCAGGGGACGCCGCTGGTGTTTGCGGTGGGACGTGACCCCCTATCCGCGGCCGGATGCCGAATGCTCGGCCGAGCGTGGGCATTGCTATGCGGCGTGTCGCTGTGACGGGACCCGCAAGACGATCCCGGGCTGGAGCTACTCTGTTGCCCGCCACTCGGCATGAAGACGCAACGACGTTGTGGACG
>WNGE01031836.1_pt1 | contig 12834 bp, 16 predicted proteins | sample 5400651 | NCBI WGS metagenome assembly WNGE01 (sample SAMN13153370, study PRJNA577476) | soil metagenome | isolation source: 60 cm soil or saprolite under grassland replicate 2 | place: USA:California | collected 2016-06-15 | reverse complement strand
TTCTGTGCTCAGTTTGGGCGCGTGGTGCACCGAACTGCCAGCTAGTCTTCCCATACTAAAATGGCTCAAGACGAGGGCAGTAAAGCCGTGATTGACGAGACGATCACAATCTCACCGGGTCCGCCCTTTGTGGCCGCCATGGTCCTGGCCATCATCGCGGACGCACTTCAAATCGTCGTTTTTCCTTTATTCGTCGAAGGCGCTTTATCGCCCGTGGATGACATACTCGATTTCGGGATTGCAGCCGTGTTGGTTCGCTTGCTCGGCTGGCATTGGGAATTTCTGCCAGCATTCCTTGCCGAACTCGTGCCCGGCGTCGACTTAGTTCCTTTCTGGACGATGGCGGTTGCAAACGTCTATCGGAAATCGAAGTCGATTGTAGTCACCGTAGAAGAAAGTCATGCGCAGCATCCAGCGCTGACAGATCCACAACATTCTAAGCCGTGAATCGAATGGAGGTCAGATGGCACATTCTAAGAAGGACCTCAAAGATCGCCTCACTCGCTACCGCCAAATCAAGATCAGCGTCATCGGCAGGAAGTCTGGGCAGACAATTTCAATTCCGGTCTGGCTTGTTTTGGAAGGTGAGAAGCTCTACCTGTTGCCGGTGCCGGGATCGGACACGCAGTGGTACAAAAACGTGCTCCAGAACCCATCGATTCGGATTGATGCGCGAGGCGCCGAGGCGAAATTACGGCCACGCCAATCACTGCGGCGAAATCTGTGAAATCAGTGGTCGAGAAATTTCGCGAGAAGTATGGTGCGAAGGACGTGAAAAAGTACTATTTCGAAGTTCGATGTAGCGGTTGTGATCGAACTGGATTCATCAGCAACACGCGCAATTTCAACGCCATCTTCGCCAACCCAGGCACATGCCAAGCCCGATGCCCGCTAGAAGTGCTCCTGCCAGCTTCTTGCGGTCGGTAATCGGGACAAAACGGGTCTGCTGGTCGCTGATCTCTATCACACCCACGGGAATCGCTCGTACGGCTCCACCACCACCTCCACCTTCGCCCCGCGCACTGGAATCGCCGACACCGCCCGTGCCCGCTCCTGCTCCGTAGCCATACATTATTTTTGCAACCGGGATCACCGTTTTGCCTTGAGCTGCGATAGGTTCGCCGTAGATGGCCTTTACGCTGGCTTGGCTGAGAATGCTTTCCTTCAATGATTGCAGGACGGCAAGTGTGCTCATTTCAGAACTCCTAAAGCAGGTTACTAATTATCCTCCTTCATAGACGCTCCTTCAGCACGGAAATCCGCAAATACTCCGCGATTCACCTCTGCGTCTGCTCGGGTGATTGTGGGGGCAAGCTCAATAATTGAGAGACGAGTCGACGGAGTTCAACAGGATATAGAGCGAGAAGCTCGGAGGGGATAATGTCGCATTGCCAATTATTGACTTGCGATACCCGTTCGAGTTAGGGAACTCGGTTGCGGCAGCGCAGAAGTCAGACATGTATCTACTGCCGGCATCAATGGCAACCCCAACCCTGTGCTGAAACGGTCTGGATACGGGCGTACCATGCACATGATGAGAATACATCCAGAGTGCCGCAATCCTTCTGATCAGTCAGTCATCGCCGAACTCATCTTTCGACAAGAGCCAGACGAGGAAGAAGACGAACAGGACAACGAGGTGACGGCAAAAAAGATGAGGATGACGACCGACAGGACGACGGCTACTCGGAATAGGTGGCCCGTCAATCAACCCACAATTGGGTACTTACGCATTCAACTTCCAATACCCATTCAAAGGAGCCTTTTGCACTTTCTGCTCATTGAGGAGCAGGTTCAATGCGGTGACCACTGCGTCAGGGCGTTTCCGGAGTTGCTCTGCTAAGTCACGCTCGCTGACAACCACGTCTCCGGTTGGGTATCGCTGATGAATAATATGTGCATACCTTGAAATTCTCTCGGCTAATGAGCGCAGGTCTTTTTTCTTGTTTCGGTCGTTGCGTCTCCGCCGGGTCTCCTCGGTTTGCAATGCCCGTGCACAGATTGCGGCCAGACTGACAGCGCAAGAGATCAGGACGATCCACCACTGAAACGGAATTCTCGAAAGAGTATCTGTAAGGGAATGCATAGCGGAGAATTTGGCCGTTGAAATCGGGTACGAAGAGAATACCTGTGCATCTGCATGCCGCGAAGATTACAGAAGTCCTACGCCGCTGCGACAAGGCAGGAGCAGCGTCTTGAAGCTGTATTGCAAATTCTTTAGAGGGAACGAGGAAAACAGAGCTGCGAGTTTCCTGTGCCAGTCAGTCCCGCAGCCCACCACAAAACAGAGGAGACGGGGCACCTCCCAGTATCTTTCGCGCAACGCCTCGGCTGCCTAAGATTCTGACCCATTTAAAGCGAATTCTTAGCTGGCGAGATGTGATCCGAATCACATGGGTTGCTGTGTAAACAGAAGTGCTCACCTCAGGCAAGAATCATCATTAAAGAGGTACCAGAAAAGGGTATTGTCGAACCGACATGGCCTGATCGGCATTCTCCATGTCAAGGATCTCCTCGCAGATGAGAAGTACGTGCTTTGTTTTCATGTGAGAATCCCGAATTCTGCCTTTGGCGACCTACGTGCGAATAAGCATCGGCGAGACCAGTTGCGGCTCCTAGGGAAATGCAGATCTCGATGGGAGGGGACACGCGTGTCGAAAGAGCAACGTCAGGTTTTTGTTTATAACAAGACGAGAGAAACCTTTCTAGCCTTTCGTGTGAAGGTCGCCGACTCCGTTTTGGGCCGGCTCGTCGGTCTGCTCGGGCGACGATCGCTGCAGCGGGACAGCGGCGTGTGGATTGTGCCAGGGAACGCGGTACACACCATAGGAGTGATGTTTTCCTTCGATTTGGTTTTGGTCGACAAGAACTTCAAAGTGGTAGGACTGCGTGAACTGGTGCATCCATTCAGCATAACCCGTCCGAATTTCTGTGCCGAAAGTGCGCTGCAACTGTCAGCGCACGCGATTTTCTGCAGCCGGACCCAGATCGGCGATCAGCTCCTGATCGAACGCTATGCGGCCAGAGAAGCTCTCAAAGGGAATGGAGATGGACGATTGGGGCTGAAGAGCTTGCCGCTGGATTTCGCTCCCGCGGAACCTTGTAATCCGGATGCAATTAAGGAGTCTCGCCATGATGTGTCACTTCCGTTATCGCGAATGGTTACGGGCGCCTCGTCTAACGTCGGCGGGAGCAACGGCCAGAATCCAACGGCCCGCGCCACGGGCGCGGTGATCACCAACCCTAACTCTGATCCGGTAGCAGCGCCGCTCGCCGCGCCGCTTACGGGCGTCACCAGTGTCCTCAACTTCGATGGACAGAGTGCCCAGGACAATCGCGATGTGTTCGGTTTTGCATTCGTTCCCCCGGACACCAATGGCGCGGTCGGTGCTACGCAGTTCGTGCAGATGGTGAACGTGACCATTGCCGTCTACGACAAGTCGAGCGGAGCATTACAGCTGGGGCCGGCGGCAATCCATACGCTTTGGACCGGCTTCGGCGATCTCTGCGAGTTCGGGGGAGGCACGCCAACGTTTTCCGATGGCGGTGATCCCGTTGTCCTCTACGACCACTTGGCCGGACGCTGGCTGGTCAGCCAGTTGCAATACGACAGCACATTCACCCACACAGCGCAGTGCGTAGCAGTCTCCACCAGCGCCGACGCAACTAGCTCCTACAATCGGTACGAGTTCGACTTCGGCTCGAACTTCCCTGACTATCCAAAGTTCGGGATCTGGCCCGATGCGTACTACAACAGCATCAATGTGTTTCCGCCCCACGGCTTTGCCGGCGCGAAGGCGTGTGCCTTTGACCGGAGTGCCATGCTTTCTGGAGCGCCCGCGAGCGCGATCTGCTTCCAGCAGCCACCCGCAGTTGCGAGCTTGCTGCCTGCCGACCTCGATGGCAGCACGCTGCCGCCGGCGGGCTCGCCGAATTACTATGTCAGTCTTGCTGATTCCACCCACCTGAATTTTTTCCGCTTCCACGTTGACTTTAGCCATCCGGCAAACTCAAGCTTCAGCGGCCCGACACTCGTCTCAGTGGCTCCGTACAGTGAGATTTGCGCACGCGCGACCACGGTGGCTTGCATTCCGGAGCCGCCTCCCGGCGAGAAAGTGGATGGTCTCTCCGACCGCGTGATGTTCCGGCTGGCGTATCGTAATTTCGGCGACCATGAGTCGCTAGTGGTGAACCATACGGTCAAAGGTGGAGCGCTCGCAGGCGTTCGCTGGTATGAGATTCGTAACCCGAACTCCTCCCCCTCCGTGTACCAGCAAGAAACCTTGGTCGATCCCAATACCAATTTCTGGCTCGGGAGCATTGCCATGGACAAGGCGGGAAACATCTCTCTTGGGTTCAGTGCGTCGAGCCGCAGCCTCTTCCCGAGCTTGTATGTTGCGGGCCGTGCTTCGACCGACCCTCTGAGTACAATGTCGGGCCCGATGGTGTTGTTCAATGGCGCCGGCGCGCAGTTTAGTTCGTTCAAACGCTGGGGAGACTACAGCAGCATGTCGGTTGATCCGGAGGATGATTGTACGTTCTGGTATACCAACGAGTACTATGCCACGACGAGTAGCTTCAACTGGAGCACACGAATTGGCGCTTTTAAGTTCGATAGCTGCAAAGCTCACGGAAGATAAAGACACAAACTCGAAAGCGCTTCTGCTGAGTAACTGACGCCCTGTTCTTTCTCCATCTCAGTGGTGGTCCCGAGATTGTGCCCTAACGAGCCTGCCCGCGTCCACCTGGACGGTGATTCAGCTTCCCCAACCGAAGGCGACTCCCAATTCGGAAACGGGTCGCGATTTGACTTTCTGAAATTCTCAATCAACCTGCGAACGGTCCGGCGTCGTTCGAACAGTGAATCTATTAGGCAATCGAGGTCCTTCCGCTCTTCATACCATTCTCTTAGAATCTCCTGCGCGATACTCAACAGGTCGGCCTCAGGATACCGCTCAATCCGCGATAGCCAGGGTTCAAAGTCGCTCCACGATTCGATATGTGCGTACACTTCCTGTCTGGCATGGGCACCACGAAGAGGCGAATCGGGGAAATTCCATTCAGCGGCATTGAAACAGTAGCCAAAATCAATGAATGCTGCAGTGTACTTCCGCTGAGAACGCTCTTTGTGAAACACCACCTGACGACCATCGGCGTTGCCGGTCCACTTATCAAAGGCGAGTATGCCGGCGAACTCCTTCACGCTTTTGATATTTCCGCACCATGAACTCGGCAGCCAGTCATGTACTTCTTCGTCTACGATAAGCCGCGACCCGAACTGCAGGCCGGCAGTCGGAGCCACGTGCGTCCGGCAAATTGAAATTCGATCTTGCATTGATTAATCGTCTCGACATCGACGTGGATGATGACCGGCTCGGGAACGCTTAATCCAATCGTTCGGGCCAAATGCCCAGCCGAGTACTCGTTCGCCAATACCCGCGTGGTCTGCGGATTGCCTTTGAACTTGACTACGTACTCATGCCCGTCATCCGCAGTCATGAGCTGAGCCTGCGAGCCGCCGCGGAGGCGACAAATATGCTTAATTGCATTAATGTGCATCGGGGATTCCTGTTTTGGCGGTGATGTAAGGCTGGCGGACCGGACGAGTGTTCAGGTGCTACGAGGCAAGGAAGTGGATGGGAAGCTAGTAAGCTGTTGCTCTGCGCTTATGCTGGAGGTGAGTCGGCGAGCTGTTCGAGTCCGAAGACCACGTTGCGTAGCGTCTTCATATCCGCGATTTCAGCGAGTGGTGGCGCCTGAAGCTTGGCAAGTAAACTCTCAAGCGTCTTCGGATCAAGCCGCTTCCGGACCGCACTTAACCGGTCAAAACCACGTACGGCTGATTCGAGGATCTCGAGGACTCTCCGCTTTGTTGAGGCATCGTTGATGAGTTTGGGCTGTTCGACGCGACCGTACTCGCGCAGGACACTGCGATAGAGAGTGGACCCAACGGCTTTTTCGAGGGCTGCGATCCGGGTATCCAGTTCATCCACGCCCGAATTGGCGCTCGCACTTGCTTCACTCCCGTTCGCCTTCGAATTACCGTGACTGCTGCCGTTTGCGCCATTCGTGTAAAAGCCATTACCGTTGCAGGTGTTGCCGGGCGGACGCATCCCCTTCCGCCAGTTCTCCGGAATTGCCCAGGCCGGAAGTGAGGGTATTCGCTTCGGCTGCTGGTGCTGGTCGAGATCAACCCAAGAGCCTTGAAATTCATAGAAGTATCGACCCAAACCAAAGCAGGAACATGCCCGTTTAAAAGCTTGCGCGTCGGCCGAGGTCATCCCGTTTTCATCGTCAGCCCACTCTTCACCGGTGCCAGAATGTGACCACAGATGGACGATAGTGACCGTGCACGTCACCAGGATCTTCCCGCTGACGATGCTCTCGCCTTTTTTCACTCGCGTGAGATTGCCCATGGTCTCGATTTTGTATTCGCGGGTCCAGCCCTGGGGAGTAAACAGAGCGCTCAGTCTATCCGCATAGGCGCGCGGATCAGCGTAAGGGACGATCTGGCCGCGTCTTTTGTCCTTTGCCGTATTTGTGACCCGCCACCGCACCTGCTCTGGAGGAAACGGCACTTCTAGTTCTGCGATAGCTGACGTGATCGGCGGTGTCAAAAGGGACGTTGTTGCCTGCTCGCTTGCCACTGAGAACCTCCTTGACTTTGGGGAATTCGAAAACGTGAGATTTATCGGTCAGGCGGGTGCTGTGTGAGAGGAAACCGATTGTGTCTAGAACGGCACTTCTTCGTCCGGAACTGTGCTTCGCTCGTCGCTGGTCTCATAGTGCCCAGCATTCCCATTGCCGTTTGCTCGCGAATCAAGGAACTCGATCCGGTCTAGGTAAACAAGATCCCTGTAATTCTTCCCGCCCCTTTTTTTGTCCTCCCAGGATTCAGTGCGCTTGCGCCCTTCGAGATAAACACGGCTGCCTTTGTGTAAGTACTCGCCAGCGATTTCCGCCCGACGCCCGAAAGCCTTGATCGCGAACCACTCCGTGCGCTCCTGGAATTCACCGTTCCTGTCCTTCCAACGCTCGGTACTGGCGATAGAAAACTGTGCGATGACCGTGCCTTGCGGCGTGTACTTCAGCTCAGGATTACGGCCGAGATAGCCGATTATCAGGATTTTTTGCATGGGAGGCTCCTCAATTGAAACGAGGAACAGAAAAGGTGTTGCCGCGGACCGCGACAGGCATACTCATTCGCCAGATGACCAGGATTTTCGGAATTTATTGGTGGGACTCGTGTAAATGGGCCAACTTCCGGTTTGCCCGTGATCCGCGCACAATCAGTCTGATGTGTCCAGTCTCGGAGCGGGAGAGCGCACTCAGTGAGTCGGTTCGAGAATCAGTTTCTGCGCACGCCAGTTCAAAATTTCCGCGAAGCGTCGGAGCTGTGCATCACTTGATCCGGCGGAGGTGTAATGCAGCCTCTCGACCATCCTCCGGCAGTTGCGGTCCGCCGCACCGAACGCGGAGATCATCCTGACGGGGCATGGGATTCTTTCATCGGGGCATTCCACATCGCCGATCCTCTGTTAGCGGCGCTGAACACAATGGCGAACGTCGCCGCCGGGCAGCAGGCTTGGTTCGCCGACCCGTTCCCGGCCTTCACCCGTTCCCGGCCTTCAATCCGCAAGGCTCGAAGTGGCTACCGAAAGCCGTAGACTCGACGGAGACTACCAAAGTTAGCCCAATCCGTATGAACAAACGTATTTCCGTCGGGCGTAATCACTGCGCTCTGAATTCCAGCAAACGAATCAACATGGATTTCTTTCCAGGGCTCGCGCGAGCCGAGGCGAGGATTCACTTTGAAGATCCGCACCGAGTTCGGTGAGGAGGGATTCAGTATCCAGATATCATTGTCCTTGGTCCATCGGAGTGGAAGGTCACCAGGCTGAAATCCCTTCGGCTCCCAAGGTACCCCATTATTTATGGGAAATATTTTCCATTTCGCGGTGCCTACACATTCAGCAAGCATGAACGTCCCGTCGTATGAAGCCGAATGCGGTCCGCATCCCTCTGGAGTTATGGGCTTGGGCAAGTCCTCGTAAATGCCCTGCAGATATCCCCTCACACCATGACCTGGCTCTTGGCCCGCGAAGATGAACTGTTTGCCATTCGGCATCCAATGCGCCTCATAGTGACTGATGGAGTCATTGGTTAGCGATCGAGTTTCGCCCGCATTCAGAGGCACTAGGAACAATTGCATTGGTTCCTTGAAGCCGACGGTAATTGCGAATTGCTGATTGGGGGAGATAGCTCCGTAACGTCCCGGACCAAGTTGAACGGCTGGCGAGCCGTCGGCTTTGCGAGCGTAAATCATGTATTCAGGTCCGCCGCCGATCCCCCCTTCGGTAAACAAGACCAGCTTGCCGTCATCGGAAATGTCGGTCACGATCGATAGGTCTAGCCAGCTCAGATCCCGCTGAACAACCGATTTATTCCAGCTATGCAAAGTCATGGAGGTCCCCCCCGCGAACTGGTACAACAAGAGGGAGCCGTCGCGGCCTATGTCACGGAGATACAGGCCGTAGCCGGTGAATTGTAAAAGCGGGCGCGTCTGGCCGAGCAGATCGGCAGCCCAGAGGCCACTCTGATTGGTAAACCAAACTTCCTTACCCGAGGGCGACCACGCCAGTCCTTCCTCACCCCATGACTTGGGCCATGACTCTGGGGAGATCGTTTTGCGTTTGCCGGCTCGGTTCACCACCGCAACTGCACCTATGTTATCCCCCAACACCGGGTGATCCATGAATGCTACAGATTGTGCATCGGGCGAGACGCGCACGTCACTGATATATCCCTTTGTCTCGTAAAGCACGTGGCCAATAGGGTATTCCAGAGTGTAAACGTTTCGCTCAGGGACGTAATGCGAGATTGCGAGCTCCGAACCGTCGGGGCTCCAATCTGCGGACTGTACGTTTTGGAGAACCGAGCGAGGTGTGCCGCCCGACAAGGGGACGCGGGCAAGCGTCCCCACCCACGCATTGCTTGCGTGCTCAAACAGTTGATGTGGCGTAAGCAGAACAGCCAGCTCTGAGTCACGAGATACGGCGAGCAGGCTGATGTCCGGTAGTCCCATAGATCTGCCTACTTGCGTGTTGGAATCGGCCACATAGACACCGCGCTCGCCAAAACGAAACCCTGCGTCATAAACCACTGTGCGTCCGTCAGGAGCGAACCGCGCCTGACCGAACTGGCCGCGACGCAGGACGACATCCTCAAACCGAATCGGCGTGGCCTTGGTAAAATGGCGATCCGTAAGCATTCCGATCGCTGTAAATAGGGCGAGTCCTAACACTGCCACTGCAGCTTGCAACCACCTGGATCGGAATCGTGCCCCAATGCTCCTCGGCGCAGGGGCGATTCCAGAATCCGATGCGGCGGATAACCCCTCCAGTGCAAATCCCAGATCCCACGCAGAGTGAAAGCGCTCATCAGGGTTCTTTTCCATGCAGCGATAGACGATACGGTGCAAAGATAGGGGGACTGCTGGAGTGATCTGTGACAGGCTGGGCGGGTCATCTTTCAGGATAGCTCCCATGGTGTCGGCGGCGGTCGCTCCTTGGAAGGCGCGTTTGCCGGAGAGCATTTCGTAGAGGATGGCACCGAAGGCGAAGATGTCGGCGCGGTTGTCTGTCGGTTCTCCCCTGACCTGTTCTGGCGACATGTAGCCCACTGTTCCCATCACCACACCCAGTTCGGTTTCCTGCTCAAAAGTGCGGGTAGCCGCATTGGGCTCCGCTTTCGGCTGGATGAGCTTGGCTAGGCCGAAGTCCAGAATCTTCAGGCGACCGTCTTTGGTGACGAACAGGTTTTCCGGCTTTAAGTCGCGGTGCACGATTCCTTTGTCGTGCGCCGCCGCTAGACCATGTGCAATTTGGATCGCGTAATCGATCGCCTTTCGTATCGGCAGCGGTCCGCGCCTTACGTGCTCACGAAGCGTCAGCCCTTCCAGCAGCTCTGAAACTAGATAAGGCGCTCCCTCGAAGGTTCCCATGTGAAAGACGGCAAGAATGTTGGGATGATTCAAGGCCGCCGCCGCCCGCGCCTCCTGCTCGAAGCGTCGTAAGCGGTCGGCATCGGATGAGAGAAAGGCGGGCAACACTTTGATGGCCACGTCGCGGTGGAGAGGCAGGTCGCGCGCGCGATACACCTCGCCCATGCCGCCAGAACCGAGCAGCGATTGGACTTCATAGTCCCCCAACGTGGTGCCCTTGCGGATCGTTATTCGCAGGGCGGACGATTTCAGGAAACTGGAGCGGGAATCGTTGCTGGAAAGCAGGGACTCCACATCTCTACGCAGCAAATCGTCGGCCGGGCAAGCCTGGTCGAGAAAGCCAGCACGCTGCTCCGGCGCAAGCTGCAATGCGCCGTGCAGGACCTCTCTGACTTGTTCCCAGCGCTCAGGCGTCATATCTGTGCGGCTCTGGTCATTTCATGAAGGAGCCAGACGCGTGCAGTCGTCCAGTCTCTCTTTACGGTCGCGGGAGAAATTCCCAAAACGCTCGAAGTCTCGTCAATCGACAACCCACTAAAGAAGCGCAATTCCACAATTCGACTTTGTCGCGGATCAAGGCGGGCCAATCCAGTTAAAGCGTCGTCAAGTAAGACCAGATCTACGGACTTGCTCTTGACTAAGCTGACCGAGTCATCCAGCGCTAGCCGATGCCCTCCGGCGCGTTTCGCTGCAAGCCTCCGGCGCGCATGTTCGACCAGAATCTGACGCATCAATTGCGCCGAAATGGCAAAGAAATGAGCACGGTTCTCAAATTCTTTCGCACCCTGCTTTTGCAATCGGAGGTAGGCCTCGTGTACCAGCGCCGTGCTCTGTAAGGTGTGATCCGGACGTTCGTGCCGAAGGTAGCGATGCGCCACCCGCCGCAATTCGTCGTAGACCAGAGGTACCAACTCCTCAAGGGCCTCTTGGTCACCGACTCCCCACTTCGCCAGGAGCTCGGTTACGAGATTTGAAGAAGACTGGGGCACAAATTCATGGCCTCCAACGTTCGCAGGCTGGGTCATTCTCAGCTGCAAAATTCTTTTCGGTGCCATGAGCCCATTTCCCCTTGGCTTTCACTTTAAGAGGTAAGGGCGGAAAACGTGAGCCGGGGCGGCAGAGATCGAAATGAAAAGCAGCAGCCGTGAAGGCCATGGTGGGCTCACAGATTTTGCCAAGTTTAACACGCTTCAGAGCGAGTCAAGGAACGGATAGTTCGCAGGGAAGTCCGACTAACGAGTGTGCGTGAGCGCAAGGGCCAAATACGAAAATTAACCAACGGCAATTAACCAACAGAAGAAGCAAACGCGACATACAAGGAGATAAATCATGAAATGCACAGCTAGGCGCAAAACAAAACTCAACTCATTCGTAACTTTGTTGGTCTGGTCTACGGCGTTGCTCGTCGCCAGATGCGAAGCAGTAGATCAGACTAATGAGCGTCCGATCTATTTTGGCGCTGTCGGCCTAGCCAACCTGCAGACGGCGCGGCTGAATGTGGTAAGCATCGGGGACCCATCATCAATGACCGCAACGGCCGGCCGATGGCGACACAGTTGGATGTGGCGCAGGGGGCGTCCGGATTACTGGACATGTCCGCCGGCGCAATCATCGTTGTTGGCGGCTTTAACGGTAGAGTCCAGTTTCGAGCCCTGGTACAGCTCCCGCCGGCGCCGCGAGATGGCTCCGTCGATCCCTGCGCCAATGTGATTCCCACTCTGGAGATTTTCGATCAGCTAACTGGTCGCACCGCGCTATTTCTTCACCCTGCTTTGATCCGCGGCTTTGATCCCCAGCCTGATCCTCCTGGGGTGCCGGTGTTCTTGCAATAGGGTTTTGGCAGAGTTTGCGGATTGTTTGGAGGGTGCGGTTTCAGCCGTATCGACAAACCATGCTTAACTTGGCGGGGAAAAAGCAGAACCACGACAACCGATCGTTGTTGAGCGCAAGGGCCAAATACGACCAGAACGGAGGTACTTATGATCGTGTCGGTCCTTATAAATCGCTCGGTCACTAGGGACGCATTATCAACACCAGGTTTTCCGACACGCCGTTGGACTGTTGTTTCGTCTCCTTCTCTCCTTAAGCAGACCTTGGTGGAACTTACTTCAAAAAGCTTCGCCGTCGTGGCGGTGGAAAAGTGGAAAGCGTTTTTTGCTTTCCAAGCGGAGCGTCTTTTCCACGGCCAGGATTAAGCCGCAACCGGCTGCAGGGACTGATGTCGACAGTCTTTGCCACTCGACAAGACGGCCCAGGCCATACGCGCCAGTTTGTTGGCGATGGCCACCACGACTTTGTTGCGCGGTGCACGCTGAGCTAATCGGTGCACCCACTGGCCGAAGCCTCCGGTTTCGTATTTGACGCGAAACAGGACCGCTCGGGCACCGTGGATCAGCATGCGACGCAGATAGATGTTGCCGCGTTGCTGATGCCGAGCAGCTTCTGCTTGCCTCCGGTGGAGTACTGCCGGGGCACGACGCCAAGTCAAGCGGCGAAGTCGCGCCCGCGGCGGAAGGCAGCTCCATGTTCTCGCCAATGATTCTGGAAATTACTTCTTCTGCGGAACGGTCGGAGCCGCAGGCGTGGCAATATCTACAACCGCCTTCCATAGGCCGTCTCGCTGTTTCTTCCAAACCACCAACCCGTTATTGTTCGTACTAACAACTTGCTTACCGGCTCGGAAGATGATGTGGTCGGTTCCTGTCGCGTAGGCCATGTCACCCGAAGCGGCAACTACGACCTTGTCGGTGGTCCAGACAATCGAGAAATCTGGCGACTTGAAAGACTCGGCAACGTATGCTCGTATGGCTTCCTTCCCAATGATCGGCCGA
>WNGE01015487.1_pt1 | contig 12835 bp, 12 predicted proteins | sample 5400651 | NCBI WGS metagenome assembly WNGE01 (sample SAMN13153370, study PRJNA577476) | soil metagenome | isolation source: 60 cm soil or saprolite under grassland replicate 2 | place: USA:California | collected 2016-06-15 | reverse complement strand
GATTGCCGACGTAGAACGTGTCCTGCGCGCCACAGTAGCCGGGATGCTCGCTCTCGAACTCACCGTGGGCCTCCTTCTCGACCTTCGCGCGCTCCAGCGCCACAACCTGCGCCTCGGTGAGCACCAGCCCCTCCTGGGCGCTCTTGGCCTCCAAGTCCTTGAGCCGCTTCTTCATGGTCTCGAGGTCGTGGCGCAGCCACACGCAACGCACACCGGCCGGCGACACCGTCAATCCGCGCGAAAACGACTTGGGGAAGCGGATCTGATCATAAAGAAGCTGGCGCGTTCGTTTCCTGACTTGGTACGCTCTAGCCGATGGAGGAGCCCCACAACCGAGGAGAGGAAACATGATGCGCCGGCGATTCTGCAGGTTGGTTTTCGCGATTGCCCTTTTAGGGATGAGCGCGCCGCTTCTGGCCGGAGCGAACCCGGCTCGGGCCGATTGGCCGGAGCGGCCCATTACCTTGCTAGTGCCCTGGGCGGCGGGCGGTGGGACCGACGCCACAGCGCGCATCATCGGATCATTGCTCGAGAAAGAGCTCGGCCAACCCGTGAACGTCGTCAACCGCACCGGGGGAAGCGGTGTGGTGGGCCATAGTGCCATCGCGGAGGGCGGGCCCGACGGCTATACCATCGGTCTCGCCACGGTCGAGATCGGAATGCTGCATTGGCAGGGCCTGACGGAGCTGACCTACAAGAACTACACCCCGCTCGCGCTGATGAACCTCGACCCGGCAGGCGTGCAGGTCCGCGAGGATGCGCCGTACAAGAGCGTCAAGGACCTGGTCGACGACATCAAGGCCAATCCCGGCAAGCACAAGGCATCGGGCACCGGCCAGGGTGGCATTTGGCATCTCGCCCTGGCGGGCATGCTGAACAGCCTCAGCCTCGATCCGGGCGCGGCGCGGTGGGTGCCGAGCCAGGGCGCGGCGCCAGGGCTGCAGGACCTGGTTGCCGGGGGCGTCACTGTCGTGCCTTGCTCTCTGCCGGAGGCCCGCTCGCTTATCGACGCGGGGCGGGTGAAGAGCCTCGCGATCATGGACGATCAGCGCAATCCGCTGTTCCCGAATGTTCCCACCCTCAAGGAGCAGACGGGCAGCGGCTGGACGATCGGCGCTTGGCGCGGCATCGTGGGCCCGAAGGGACTGCCGGATGACGTCAAGAAGAAGCTTATCGGTGCCCTCGACAAGATCTTCAAAAGCAAGGACTACACTGACTTCATGAGTCAGCGCGGATTCGGGGTGAAATACGCCGCGGGTGACGACTTCCTCAAATTTTGGATGGCCAGCGACGAGAGCCTCGGCGCCATCATGAAGAAGGTCGGGCTCGCGAAGTAATTTTTGGCCGCATAGTGGGTCGTCTCCATGCGCTTCAACGACGCCCTGATCGGGGCCGCGCTGCTGGTGCTCGCGGTGGCGATCGGTTTCTACGCGCGCACGCTCCCGTCGTTGCCGGGCCAGCAGTACGGCGCCGCCGTGTTCCCCCTGCTCATCGCCTGGGGTCTCGGGGGTTGCGGCGCGCTCCTCGTCGTCGAGGGAGCGCGCCATTGGCAAGGCGCGTTCTTCGGCGCGCCGTGGACGCGGTACCGCACCTCCTGGGCGAAGCTCGTCGTGACGATGGCGCTCGTCATCTTCTACATAGTCGCGTCCGGCCCGCTCGGATTCCTGCCGGTCTCGATTATCGTGCTGTTCGCGCTGTTCGTGATGCTGGGGACGCAATGGTGGCTTGCCGGTGTCATCGCCATCGCGATGACGATCGCCTTCCAAAAGGCCTTCGGCGGTTTCCTGCTCGTGCCGCTGCCCCGCGGCCTGCTTTGGCTCTGAAGTCGAGGACACCATGAGCGCCGTGTCCGCTGCTTTCGGTCTGGTGTTCCAACCCGCCGTGCTGGGGATGATGCTCTTCGCGGCCCTGTTCGGACTGTTTGTGGGCGCGACCCCGGGCCTGACAGCGACGATGGCAATCGCTCTCCTCGTGCCTGTCACTTTCTTCATGGACCCAATCCCGGCGATCGGCGCCATGGTAACTTGCTCGGCAATGGCGATCTTCGCCGGCGATATCCCGGGCGCGCTGTTGCGCATCCCGGGGACACCCGCGTCAGCCGCTTACGCCGACGAGGCCTACGCCATGACCCGCAAGGGGCAGGGCGAGATCGCGCTTGGGGCCAATCTCGCCTTCTCGGCCATGGGCGGCCTGTTCGGCACGGCCGTGCTCATTCTCGCGGCGCCATCGCTCGCGGAGGTGGCGCTCAAATTCTCATCATTCGAATATTTCTGGCTCGCGCTGCTCGGTCTCACCTGCGGCGTGTTCATCGGCGCCTCGAATGTCGTCAAAGGACTCGTCAGCCTGTTCATTGGCCTTTTCGTCTCGACGATAGGCCTCAACAATCCAGCGGGCGTGCCGCGCTTTACCTTCGGTAGCGTCAACCTGATGGGTGGGATCGAGTTCATCCCAGCGATGATCGGCCTGTTCGCCGTGTCCGAGGTGTTGCGGTCCGTGGTTGCCGACGTGCACATTTCCGTGCCGCAGACGCTGATGGGCAACCTGTTCAGGGGCTGGGGCCGGCTCATCCGGCAATACTGGCGCCAGCAACTGCGCGGCAACATCGTCGGCACGATCATCGGCGCGCTCCCGGGCGCCGGTGCCGACATCGCGGCTTGGGTCAGCTACGCTGTATCGAAACGCTTTTCGAAGACGCCCGAGAAGTTCGGGACCGGGCACGTGGAAGGCATCATCGAGAGCACGTCCTCGAACAACGCCGCACTCGGTGGGGCCTGGGTTCCGGCCCTCGTCTTTGGTATCCCCGGGGATAGCATTACCGCGATCGTGATCGGCGTGCTCTATATGAAGAACATGAACCCCGGCCCGACGATCTTCATCAACAATCCGGAAAAGATCTATGCCGTGTTCCTGATCTTCGTGCTCGCGAACCTATTGATGGTCCCGCTCGGCTGGGCCGCAATCAAGGGCGCCAAGCAGATCCTGCGCGTGCCGCGCAATATTCTGATGCCCTGCATCCTGATGTTCTGCATCGTCGGTGCCTTTGCGGTGAACAACTCTGTGTTCGGCGTCGCGATCATGCTCGCCTTTGGCGTGCTTGGATTCCTGATGGAGGAGAACGGGATCCCGGTCGCGCCGGCCATTCTCGGCATCGTGCTGGGACCGATGGTCGAGGAGAATTTCGTCACCTCCATGATCAAGGGCGACGGCAGCTTTCTGGCCTTCTTCCAGCGTCCGATCTCGGCCGGGCTCGGCCTCCTCGCGATCCTGGTTTGGATCTCTCCTATATTGATCTGGGCTTGGCACCGCGCGCGGCTCGGCGCAATCCCGCCGGGCGATGTCGCCCATCGCGATGGCGGCCAGACACGAGCATAATCCGCCGGCCAGATCAGTATCGGCCTCGAGCCCCATTCAGAGTGCCAGGAGCAAGCGCAACGCCGCTGGACCCGGCGCTCGCTCGGCCTATAACGCCTCTGCGGCAGTGAAGTACGCGTATCGCCGACGGAATCCTCGGCCGCTGACGAGATTCGGGGGATCGAGGAAAAGAGCGGGTTCACAGACAAAAACAATCCACACCCAAGCGAACAGGACCCAGGATGGCTTCAGGCGTGCCGCTGAGGGGTGACGAGGTCGAGTCCTAACCCGACCTGGTCGCGATTAGAAGATCGCGGCCGCCTCGGATGTCACGCGAATGAGCTTGGGACCCCTGACCCATTACTTTTCTCTCCGGTAGCCGTTTATCTGGGACTCCGCGCCCCGTCCCGTTGCATACACCGGCTTCAAATGACACCAGCGATCATCGCTGAGTGGAAGAACTCAGCAGCATTGATCAATAGGACAGGGGCAGCCATGGCTCAGCGGAAGAAACGCGGCTCGGCGCGAAAAGCAACACTAAAACGCGGCAGGCCACCTAAACGCGCAGCGAGGATCAAGAACGCAATACGACCATTGCGCGAATTGCTAGGTTGAGCAGTTTGCAGCAAAAGGGGTCACCCGCGTTCCGATCCCTCCCTATATAGGTCAGCGTCATCAGGATCTCCGTTAAACACACCTCGAGGTCATTGTGGGTCCGAGTAGTTGAGCAAAAGGTCGCGGGTAAGTTCATCGATCGGCTCGACCGCTCTCAGGGCCTGACGCAGACGATCGCGATCGCGTTGCGATAGACGCTTCACGGCCACGGCGTTGGAGGCGGGCGTGCCGTGATCGATGTCCTCGATCTGCTGAGCGAGAATGAGGTCGAGAAAAACGGAATGCGCTTCGGCCAGTGCGGCGAGATCGGCTTTGCCGCCGATGCCGAGCGCGCCAATGCCGGCCAGCCGCGCTGGGGTCGAGTGCTCGACCACATGATGGCAGATGGCCAACGCCCGCGCCGCGGTGACGATGCCGAACAATCCGGTTTTTTTCAGATCGGTGCGGCCTTTGTCGGTGCGAAATCCGCCCAGCAGCGTGAAGCCGGGTTCGAGCGCACCCGCGGATTCCGCGAGCAGCTTGGCGAACGCAGCCTGGCCCTTGGCGAGATCAAAAGCTTGATCCCGCAGCCGGCTGGCGAGACTGCGATCCCCCTGCACGCCCCGCAGATCGAAGAAGATATCGACGCACAGCAAGTCTTGCGGATCCGAACGCCCGATCCAGTCGGCGATGCGATTTCGCCACGTCGGCATCGAGCCGCGCCAATCCGGTTTGTTCGCCATGACCCCGCCCCGGCAAAAGGGGACCCCGACCTCGTGCAGAATTTCCACCATCCAATCGCCGAACGCTGCGAACCAGCGATCCTCGCGGCTTTCCGGCTCGCCCTCGGCGAAAAACAGCGCATTGTCCTGATCCAGGGCGAGCAGGCTCTCGTCCCGGCCGGCCGAGCCCAGCACGGCGACGCAATAGGCGCATGGGGGATCGCCGTGACCCGCCTCGCGCATGCGCCGCTGCGCGAGCACGGCGGCGCGACCGGTCAGCGCCCCGAGCTCGCGCGAAATCACGGCGGCGATATCCCGGGCCGAAACTCCTTCCGCGAGCAAGCCGGAAGCGACATGAGGCAATTTCGCCCAAGCAACGGCAAGGGCGTGGGCATCCTCGGCGTGATCGATCTCATCACCGAGCGACACCGCTTCTCCGGCCCGCAGGCGCAGCAGATCGCGTGCCGACAAGGCCCCGACGATGCAACCCCTGTCGTCGACCGCCGCGAGATGCCGGATCCTGAGCCGGCTCATCCGGCCGATGGCGTGATAGACGAAATCGTCGGCGGCAACCGCCGCGAGCGGTCTGCTCGTGAAATCTTCGACCGGCCGGTCGAGCGCTTCGGCGCCATCCTGGGCAAGGGCGCGCAGCAGATCGCGCTCGGTGACGATGCCGGCATCGCGGGCCGGCACCGGATCTTCCCGCGCCGGCGCCGGCGCCGCGCGGACGTACAACGAGGAGATCTGCTCGCTCATCATCCGGGCGAGCGCGCCGCGAACCGGTTCGACGGGCGCGATGAATTGCGGCGGAGTTCGCATGATTTCGCGGACGCGATGCCGGTACGGATAGCTGTCGATGCGCTTCCATACGGGTTCGGCATCGCTCCGGGGCGGCGCCTCGACCGGCTCGAGCCACCCGGCGCGATGGTGGCGGTCGAGCACATCGGTCAGCGTTCGGCACGCCTGCTCGGCCTCGGCCAGGGTCCGGATGCCGCTGTTGCGCAGCTCCGGCAGCAGGGCGATGAAAATGCGTCCGCACGCCAGCGCATCGCCGAGCCCGGAATGGCGGCCAGTGACCTCGACGCCGAGCCAACTGGCCAAGGTCTCGAGCGAATAGTCGGCAAGTTCCGGCTGGGCGAGTTCGGCAAGCAGCCGCGTATCGAGCGTGCGCGGGCGCTCCCATGGAATCCCCGCCCGCGCGCATTCGCGTTTCAGCACGGCCAGGTCGAATCCGAGCGCATGCCCAATGATGAGTTTGCCGGCCAGGAAAGCGCGCCACTCGGGCCAGACGCTCGCGAATGTCGGAGCATCGGCGACGGCCGCATCATCGATGCCGTGGATCGAGGTTGCCAGCGGCGGGATCGGCTCGCCGGGGCGCAGCAGCCGGCGAAACGCCGCGTCCTCCCGAACGCGACCGCCGACGAGTTGCATCGCAGCCATTTCGAGAATCCACGCCTTGCGGGGATCGAGACCGGTTGTCTCGATGTCGATCAGGACCGCGTCGACGGCGATCAGCGGTGTGGTGCTGCTCACCGAAGTCATCAATTCCCTCGCGAAAAATTTCGGTAGCGAGCGTCAGCACGCCGCCGCTTGCAAGGATTCCGCCATCGAGCGAGGTTCCATGCGTTTGATCAACTCATCATGGATGTTGCACAGGCTGATCCGCAAGTAGCTCCGCATCGTGGGAAAGTCCTGGCCGCGCAGTTTCTCGTGGATCGGCATCAGGGCGAAATATTTCGCCGCAAACGGCTCCGGGATGTCGATGACGCGCTTTGGCGGATGCATTTCGATGCCGGCGAGGCGCTGTGCGAGCTCGCGACGCGCGGCAAGCCAAGCGTTCGGGCCGGGTGGCTGCGGGACCGGATAACGGTCGAACACCGCGAGGACGAGAGGGACGAGCGAATCCAGCAGCGCGTGTCTCGCCTCGGCGTAGGGCCGCAGCACGCCTTCCGTCATCTCCGCGACCATGGCGAGCCCTAGCGGATAGGCTCGCCAGCGCGATTCCTCGACGGCCTTCAGGAAGGCCTGCTCGGCGAACAGCACCTTGGCGTAATGCCCGGCCCGGGCCCGAGAATATTCGTAGATCCCCTTCTGCACCAGAAACGCCGCGTTCTCGTCGATGAAATCCGAGAGCTCGCTGCGATCGCGAATCGGCGGCTTGCGGCGAAACATTCCGAACAAGCGTTCCTCCTCCAACACGGGAGAGCCCCCGCCGGAACTTGCGGCAGCATCATAACAGGGCCGATGATCCCCGGTTTTCAAGGGCAAAGCCGCGTCTAGGCCAAAAGTCTAATAAGGCCATGGTCGGGCCCGTGGTAGGCTTTAAATTGCCGTTAGACCGTCGGCAAGAACCGTATCAGCGCGGTGGAGGGGAGCGCCAACAGCAGCGGTCACCCGCGCCCGTGTTCGATCTTCGTCTATCCGACCGCACGCGGCGCCGGCCCGGCGCAGGCAAGGAGAGTGGAGCCATGCCCGAGACAAACGAAAACGACAAAGCCCACTGGAAGCGGACCACCAACCTGATGCTGATCCACCTCGGGATCTGGGTCTTTTTCGGTTACGTCATCCACATGTTCGTCGTTCCGCTCAACAAGATCGTCATTCCCGTGCTGGTCTTCGCCAAACAGCAGGACAATATCGACCGCGAGCACGGCGTCGCCGAAGACGATTGAGGGGGAAAACATGGCCACTCAGAGCACAGCCAGTTCGGATTTCATCAAAAATCTGGGCCGCATGTACGGGATGTATACCGGCGGCTTCGTCGCCTTCATCCTGTTCCTTGCCGTCATCGAGCAGCTCGGGGTTCCCAATCGCATCCTCGGCTATCTGTTCGTGTTCTTCACCATCGCGGTCTATGCCATCATCGGCGTGGCCTCGCGCACGGCGCAGATTTCCGAATATTACGTTGCCGGACGGCGCGTACCCGCCTTCTACAACGGCATGGCGACCGGCGCCGACTGGATGTCGGCGGCCTCCTTCGTCGGCATGGCGGGCACGCTGTTCCTGCTCGGCTATGACGGTCTCGCTTGGGTGCTCGGCTGGACCGGCGGGTTTGTGCTGGTGTCGATCCTGATCGGCCCGTACCTGCGCAAGTTCGGCGCCTATACCGTACCGGATTTCATGTCGTTCCGGTTCGGCGGCAATTTCGCGCGTTTTCTCGCGGTGATCGTGCTGGTTTGCTGCTCCTTCACGTATGTGACGGCGCAAGTTTATGGCACCGGCCTCATCGCCTCGCGCTTCCTTGGCATGGATTTCACGGTTGCGGTCTATGTCGGGCTTGCCGGGATCCTGCTGTGCTCGATGCTTGGCGGCATGCGCGCCGTGACCTGGACGCAGATCGCGCAGTACATCGTGCTGATCGTTGCCTATCTGACGCCGATCATAATCCTGTCGACCAAAAAATATGGAATTCCGATCCCGGAGCTCACCTACGGACAGGCGATTCAAGAAATCACCGCTCGCGAGCAGCAGATGCTGCAGGCCGGTCTGACCACGGCGGCGGCGCTTAAGCCGCACATCCAGCCCTTCATCAACTACAGCCCGCTGAACTTCTTCGGGATCATCTTCTGCATGATGGTGGGCACGGCATCGCTGCCGCACATCCTGATGCGCTATTTCACCACTCCGTCGGTGCGTGAGGCGCGCCAGTCGGTCGCCTGGTCGCTGTTCTTCATCTTCCTGCTGTATTTCTCGGCGCCGGCCTATGCGGCGTTCTCGAAGCTGGAGGTGTATACCAACATCATCGGACGGGACCTCAATGCCATTCGGCCGTGGCTGTTCCAATGGGGAGAGCTCGGTCTGATTCAGATCTGCGGCAAGAATGCCATCAACCATGATGCGGTCATTGCTGCATGCCAGGCGATCGCCGGTCATCCGGGCGTCGTCCGGCTCCAGGACTTCATGATCAATACCGACGTGATCGTGCTCTCGACGCCGGAGATCGCCGGTCTTCCCTACGTGATCTCGGGTCTTGTCGCCGCGGGGGGGTTGGCGGCGGCGCTGTCGACCGCCGACGGCCTGCTGCTCGCCATTGCCAACGCGCTCAGCCACGACGTCTACTACAAGATGCTCGACCCGAATGCGCCGACGGTGCGCCGGCTCACCGTCGCCCGCGGCCTGCTGGTGGTCGTCGCCGTGGCCGCGGCCTACACCGCTTCGACCAAGCCGTCGGACATCCTGGCTATGGTTGGGTGGGCGTTCTCTCTGGCCATGGCCGGGAACTTCCCGGCGCTCATCATGGGCGTCTGGTGGAAGCGTACGACCGCGGCCGGCGCGGTCTGCGGCATCATTGCCGGGTTCGGCTTGTGCATCTTCTATCTCGTGACTACGAGGTATTTCCCCGGCGCCGGAGTGAAATATTTCGGCATGAGCTCGCTGTTGAATCCGGCCACCGGCGCGCCGCTGGTCGATCTCGCCAAGGCCATGGCTCTGCCGAACGCCATGGAAAGCTGGCCCACGCTCGCCCACCCACTGGCCAACAAGGTCGGCTGGTTCGATCTCAACAACATCAACTGCGGACTGTTGGGAATGCCACTCGGCTTCCTGGTGATCATCGTCGTCAGCCTGCTTGGCAAGGAGCCGTCGAAAGAGATGCAGGCCTTTGTCGACGATATCCGCAAGCCGCGCGGCAGGACGGTGCTCGAGGAGAAGACCTGATCGAACGCTGCGGTCCGATCGTGCGCGGGGCCCTTCGGGGCCCCGCTTTGTTTGGCTAGTGTGCAGCTACTTCGGCGGCTTCCAGCGGCATTTCGTGCTTCGGCTCGATCGGGATCGACGGCGCGCTGCCGCGGCGAACCGTCTTGCCGAAGCGGCGGCGTGCCGTCATGTTGGGCGGGCCTTGAGGAACGGGAGCCATGGGCGGGGCCAATACGTTCTGGACGTTCTGGTATTTCCAGCTGCCGAATTTCGTGCTGGCGGCACTGATGTACACGCTGCTCGGCCGCGCGCTGCTCGGGCTGATCGTCCAGCCTAATTCCTCGAACTACATCTGGCGGTTCTTCTGCCGCGTCACGGACCCGTTCGTTGCCGTCATCGCGCTCGTCACTCCCAAGGCGACGGCTCCCGTCGTGCTCTGGCTGTTCGGCGTGGTGTGGCTGTTCTGGTTGCGGGTCGGGCTGCTGGCCGTCTTTCTGCTGTCGGGCGCGGTCCCCCGCACGAGCTGAGCCGCGCCATGGACCGCAATTTCTACTACATAGCGATCGCATTCTTCGGCATGGTCAACGGCCTGTTCAACCAGACCTGGCTGCTGTTCGCGCTCCTCCACGTCCAGATCCTGGCGCCTGCGCTGCTGTTCGGCAGCGTGCCGCTGACGCTGATGTTCTCGTCCTTGATGGTCTCGACCGCTACCATCATTCTCGGCGGCATTCCGGCGGCGCTCTATGAACATTTCGTCGGAGCCACGGAGGATTCCACCGAGGTTTCGCTGTGGATTTGGCTTGCCGGAACCGGTCTCCTGACGATTCCTGCGATGGGTAATTTCCTCAAGATCGGCTTTTAGCGGACGCGACGGCTCGATTGTGAGCGACCGGAACCGGAGCTAAGCTCGCTGCCTATTGCACCGGCAGAGCGACCGGGCGGCATCGCTCGGCGTCGACCGGAGCCAGGACGATGGAGCACATGCGCCGGATCGCGTTCCAGACCGTATTGCGGGCCTGCGGCTTCGGCTTCCTCGCCATCTTCTGTTTCATGATCGGATTGTCGTTCCAACCCCGATTGGCGTTTCAGGCCGGCGGCATCCTGACCCTGCTCATGGTGGCGATCCTGGTGCTGAAGGCTTTCGAGGCGCAGACCAAGAATTATCGCCGTACCGAGATGTGGCTTTACCTTTCCGAGGAGCAGCGTCCGCCGAAGGCTTACGCCCAATGGGCGAGTTCCACCGTCCTGCGCGAGACCTATTTCATGTTCGCACGCTGGACCGCGCTGGTGTCGATCGGGATGTGGATACTCGCCTTGTTGTCGTCCCTGGCCGAGCGCGGACAGTGGATCGAATGGCTGCGGTCGATCTGAAGGTATCGGGCTGGGCACGGCAGCCCGCGTCCTCCGTCACATGGATGCGACTTTCGTATAAGGGATTCCGCCGCCGGTGACCCGTGGGGCGCCGGGCTGCCGTCCGGCGGTTCATCCCCTGACACAGCGTTCAGCGTGGATTGATTAGGTCGGCCAATGGGCCCGAGAGCCATCGACGCGATGGCTCTCGGTTCGGGGCTCCGATCAAGCTCCGAGCGGTTCGGGTACGTGCTGCTCTACCTCCGCCATCACGCGGGGAGTGGCTGGGAGTTCCGCACCGTTGCGCGTTGCCCTTCAATCAATCGAGTGAGGAGAACGACATCTCCGCCTGGAAACTCAGGCGAGGCTCGTACCTCCAGGAAGCAGACACACAGCAACATCTGGCTCCCAACCGCCGCAAAACCGCGGGTGGTTGAGCGGGCGAAGCGGGTGGTTACCAGCTCATCTCCGACCTTTGCCGGTCGGGACGCGACTTGGTGCAGACTGTAGTCACACATGGAAGGCACTCCTCTGCTGCAACACAGCCGGGGCGGGTTCTTCCGCGTGTTACCAGACGAACTTTTCATGGCGCTCTTATGTCGAAAGCGAATACCGCGAAACGCAGTGCCGGCATGAACTCGTTGGCCGAACTCACCTCCCTGGGCAGGACCTTCGCTCGGTTCTGTCGGCCACGACAGGCCCTTTTGGCCCTCGCGCGGATGCGAATGTAGTGAAGAGGGTTCACACCTCCACCTGGGGCACCGCGCTGATCGAGACCCACATCACGGCGATCGTAGTGCTGAAGTGCTGAGACATGGCGTGCTCCTTGACTTTGGCGCCCCTGGCAAGGTTCGCTTGCCAGCGGGGCAGGAGCACGGCCGGAACATCCCATTAGCGGACCTCGGCCAATTGATCGCAGATTGGCCACGGCCCCCCTTCCTGCCGGCTAGCTTGAACGCTACTATACTCGCTCCTGGCTTCGGGGGTGGGCATGAAGCGACGGGATTTCATTTTGCTTGGTGGCGGCGCGGTCTGGTCGCTTTCCGCGCTCGGTGTTTGTTGCGCTCGTTTGATCCCATCTTGAGGCAGGTATGACCTCTTACCTCGGTGGTATCATCGCGTTGGCAATCGCGCTGGCAATGATCTTTTATGGCAGGGCCCGAAATGGCGTTCCACGACCGTTCTTGCAGTCGTATCCCGTCGGTGTCGTTTACACGATGACCGCGATTGCTCTGCTAGTGTTTGGCATAGCGTGGATTGTCATTGGGACGATTTGACGGTCTCGGATGCCCCTTCTGCCTATTCTGAGTGGAGTGTCCTTTTACCTAGTGTGAACTTCTATCTTTGGTCTTTGCAGCAGAGTCAGTTAGTCTTGTTCGTTGAGACGCTACCTTTGGCGATCATCTTTTGCTTCGGGTTTTTTTGTTATTTGCTTCGGTCATGAAAATAGAGGGGGCGAATGGGGTTGGCTTTTCAGTGGGGAAATGCGCTGATAGCATATCCCGGTATTGTTGTCTTTACGCTTCGCTCGCAATGCTGAATGAGGTTCTTGGCAAAATGAAGCCGTTGCTTCGCGGCGGGCTAGATACTTGGGCTGGACTCGCGATCACGGTCGGGTTTGGGATCGGCATTGCCATGATGATTGCCGGTGCGGTAGGGTAATGCTGCGCGAAAAGGGGCTGAGGGTAACCCCGGGCAGAACGTCGAGTTTTACTGGACGAATGACACCTTCTATCGCCTACCGAGCATTACCCGATTGATTCCGTCTAGTTCACGACCCAACGCATCAATCACGACCGGGATGTCTCCTCCTGGCACTTCTGAGACCTATGGCGATGCCTAAATGAAGGCCGCTTACGGCAGCTAAGCGGACGTGTCGCGATGGCGCCCCGAGGACCGGGTTTGACCCGATTCGGACATGCGGCGAGCCCGTTATTCGACCACCTCCTCGGCGCGAGCAACTGCGAAAAGGTGCCACTCGCCTGGCACGCCTTTGAGAGCGTGAAGACCCCGGTCTTCGAAACTGATGCCGGAGCCGACGACTCTCGACGGCAGCTTGCCGCGTCGCTTCGCCTCGTCGAGCGCTGCCGCAAGAAGCGACGCGAGTTCACCGTCATCCAGCCGCTTGAGCGCGTTAGGCAGATCCTTCGGCAACAGATACCGGCGCAAGGAAGCGGCCATGT
>WNGE01006625.1_pt1 | contig 12835 bp, 9 predicted proteins | sample 5400651 | NCBI WGS metagenome assembly WNGE01 (sample SAMN13153370, study PRJNA577476) | soil metagenome | isolation source: 60 cm soil or saprolite under grassland replicate 2 | place: USA:California | collected 2016-06-15 | reverse complement strand
AACACATTGGCCAGGCACGCTTCGCGGGCCTCAGCGCCGAGGGCGGCGGCGCCATCCTTCGACAACGAATGCGCGCAGCAAAGAGTTGTCGACACCGACTAGTAAAGACGGCCACCGTTTTATTCGCGAAGCGTGTTTGAGCAGGGCTATCTCGCTTGCCAGGTGGCCCAATTTCTTGCTTGCCATCCGTCAAACGTCAGCCCGGGCATTTCAATAAAGTTAGTAGACTTAGGCAAGTCTGACACTGTGACCTGCTCTGTGACCTGCTGCTGTGACCTGCTGTGTGACACTGTGACCTGCTGTGACTGTATGACTTTCCCTGTGACTTCCGTGTGTTCCGGGCTCCCGGCCGTTGACTACATCACCTTTGGTGGCCTTGCGGCCACTATGAGTCAAAGTCCAGTCCGCTGAACTTCCCGTCCGCGTATTCGCACGACCAGTAGACGTCTACGTCCGGCCCATCGAAGTCAACCAGGACACTTTTCCGCGATCGCAGCTTGATCGAAGAGAGGCGTAGTGCGCTGATGTCGGCACCCAATTCCGGAGCCTCCGATGCCCAGTCCTTCGCGGTCTGCGCGAGATAGTCGTTCAACCGGCGCTCGAAGTTATCGAAATCCGCCACCAGCTCGCGAGCGCGGGCGACGAGTGCCGCATTGGGCTCTTCCATTCCGTCGATGAGGATCTCCACCGTCCGGTCCCGCACCCTGAAGTCGGCCTCCCAGGCCTCCGCCTTGACGTTGCGGATCAGCGTGCCGAGCTGTGGATCCCGCCGCACGTGACCGCGCGCTCTGCTCATGATCAGGTGAGCGCGGGGGGATCCGTAAATCAGGAGCAGCCCAATGGCCGCGCCGATGAGCGCGTCGCGGACTGTGGGTTGAACCTTGTCGTGATCGTCCGTCGGAGGCGGGTTCGAAGCCAAGCGGCTTGAATCGTCGGCGGACATGAATGACTCACAGGTCAGGCGGTCACGCTTCGATGGCAAGTATCCTACTCGAAGATTTTTCTCGGCGAAAGTGACTATCTGGCTTTCATCGAGGCGTATTGTATTTTTCAATTCTTTACTTTTTACTTTCTTTTCTCTGCCTCGATTTTCATTTTTACTTTTGCCGTTTTACTTTTTACTTTCCTCAACTCCGCCAATACCTTTTCCGCGGTAATTGGCAAATCAAAGATCCGCACGCCCACTGCATCTTCGACGGCGTTCGCGATTGCGGGCGCGGTCGGGGTGGCAGCTATTTCTCCTATTCCCTTGGCTCCGAAAGGACCAGGCCCGTTTCTCTCCTCGATCAAGTGTGTCGTAAGCGGGGGCATATCCGCGAGAGAGGGAATCTTGTATTGGTCGAAATTCACGCACTCGAGACGCCCGTTGTCCAACCGCATGTCCTCCATCAATCCCATTCCGAACCCATGCGATAGCCCGCCTTCAATTTGACCCGTAAGCCCCACAGGATTAATCGCATAGCCGACATCGTGCACCGCCACAATTCGATTGACCCGAACCTGTCCCGTCTCAGGGTCCACCGTTACTTCGGCAGCGTGGCAGGCATATCCGGAGGCTTCGCCGTGGCCGGCTCGGTTGTCCGCTTGTTCTCGAATGACTCCGCCCTCCTGCTGCGCCAACGCCTTAACCATGCGGGCGAACGGGATCGACTGTGATTTTTGCGGGCAGGTAAACTGAGCATTTCGAAGCTCGACGGTCCCATCCGGCCAATCCTCCAGCCGGGCAGCCAGAGCGCATAGGCGCGACCGTAACGCCTGCGCCGCCTTGAATGCGGCCCCGCCGGTCGCGTTCGTGACATGACTGCCGCCACTGCCACCGTCATACGGTCCTGTGTCCGTGCTTCCCTGCACAACCAGTACATCGGCCGGAGCAATCGTCAGCACGTCCGCCACAATACGTTGCAAAACCGTATGCGAACCCACGCCGACTTCCGGAACTCCGGTTCGCACAACTACTTCTGCCTTTTCCGTTATCTCGACGATCACCGTTGCCGGCCCGCTCCCGGTGTGACGCTCGGTTAAGGCGAGCCCGCGTCCCGCGTTTTCTTTTTTGTGTTTCGACCATCCGATAGCCGCGGCGGCCCGCTCAATCACTTCCATCGCAGCCACCTGTCGATAAACACCGCCCAGAGGCCCTTCATCTCCGTCGCGCAGTACATTGCGCCGCCGAAACTCGATCGGATCCATGCCCAGCCGGCGCGCAATAAAGTCCGTATGACACTCCACAGCAAAAGTTGTCTGCGGCTGTCCGGGCCCGCGCATATGGCCGCATGGAACCTGATTCGTGTAAACACAGGTGCTAATAATCCGTGTATTGGGAATGCGGTAACATCCGGCCGCGCGTGGCGTGGCTCCCAAAGTCATTCTGGGTCGCAAGCCGGCGTAGGCGCCGTTATTGAAGGTCAGTTGGACTTCACGCGCCAACAGCGTGCCGTTCTCATCCACGCCGCTCTTCATACGAATCGTCGCGCCATGGCGGTGAACCCCGGCAATAAAATCCTCGGTTTGGCTCATCGCCATCTGGACGGGTCGGCCTGTCTCTCGCGCCAGATAATAGGCGAGCAACTCGTCCATGATGTAGCCCTTGCCGCCGAAATCGCCGCCGATCCGCACTGGAAGGACGACGATTTGTTCCGGTTCCAAGCCCGTTTCCTCGGCGAGCCATTCTTGCATGTCGAACGGCTCTTTGACGGAAGACCATACCCGCAAGCGACCCGAGTTCTCAATCGCTACCGTACAGACATGCGGCTCGATGAAGCCGTGGTTCTGCATCGGCACAAAAAAGGTATTCTCAAACACTTGCGCCGCGCTCGCGAAACCTTTCTCAATATCGCCCCTTTCAAGGACAACCTGCGAGCTGGCATTAGGATGGGGCGGGTTCAACTGAAACTGCTGGCGTTGCGATTCGCGCCATTCGGCTTTGATCCAGTCAGGGGGTTTTGGATAGGAATGAAAGTCCGGGTGCAGCACCGGTGCGTTAGGCTTCAGCGCGTCGTCCGGATCTCGAACTACTGCCAACTCATCATAGTCAATTTTGATCGCGTTTGCCGCTTCCTCCGCAAGCTCGCGGGTGTCTGCCGCCACAGCCGCGATTTTTTCCCCCACGAATCGCACACGATCGCGCGCCAACAGCGGCATATCCTTCAACCGCTTGCCCAACAAGAGCGGCGGGAGCTCGGCGGCGGTGATGACGGCGCGCACACCAGGGATTTTCTTGGCTCCGGAAGTATCGATCGACTTGATCAAAGCATGAGGAAGTAAACTGCGGCATGCCGTCCCAAATAGAAGGCCGTCCAAGCGCACATCCGCGGCGTACAGAGCCGTTCCGGAAACTTTCTCCTGGCCGTCGACTCGCGGCGTGCTTCTTGTTTTTCCGTTGCGCTGCATGAAATTCCCCGCTTTTAACCTTGTTCGAAAACCAAAACTCTAGACGCCGCAGTTACTGTTTTTTCTCCTCTTTCGGAAAACCATACGCTTGGACGACTTTTGCCTGATAGTCTCCTAATTGCGAGAAATGGTCCCACTGCACTATCGAGGTTCGCTTGCCTCGAACCAGTTTTTCCTGGGCGGAGCCCGGGATAAATGCCGACGCCCCATAGGGGTGAAGATCATCCACTATCTTTTGTCCCTTCGGGCTGGCTTGAAACTCAATCCAGAGCAAAGCTGTGTAGGGCCGCTCTGACGAAGCCAAAACTGCAAGCGCTTCCGTCAGCCGGACCGGTACAGGCTCGAGAACTTTCAAATCCAGCGTGCCGGTGACGTCTTTCTTAATGGCTCTCATCACCGTATTGAAATTCGGCCCCAAGAACAGCGAATACTCTCCGGCCGCCATTGCCGTCAGCGTCCGCGTAGCTCCGCGAATCCAAACCGGTTCCTGCGCGGCTATCTTGCGGGCAAAGTCGAGCGTCTTTTCGAGGCCCCATGCCGGTACCAGCGAGGCGATTTCCGTGGGCCGGATATCCGCGGTAAATTTCCGCCCCTTAAACTCGGGCTTCAGGAAATCTTCCCACGCGTTAGGTAGCTTGTCGGCAGCCAGTAATTTTTTATTGTACGCAATCACCTGCATGCCGCTGTTCACGGCGGCAATGTTGCGATTGACGGGGTCGATGATTTCGGCAGGTATGCGCAGCACTCCATGTCGCGCCATGCCACGGATGTCGAACTTTTTGAGATACGGCTGGTAATCCTTGTACACCTCGTCCGAGAGATGGCCGGCGTCCCACTCTTGCGCCCGCCCCGCTTTCACCTGCAAGAAGAAACGCTGCGTGGCGTCGGTTCCCGTAAGCTCTTCAATGTGGGGGTCGACGAACGGATATTCGGCCTTGAAGGCGGCAGCCACAGCGTTGAAGGTCGACGGATCTTGGGAAATGTGACCGCGTATTCTGCCGCGCTCTCTCTTCGCTTTAGCAACAATCTCATCGTGACTTAGCTCAAAGATGTAGCCTTTGGACTCCGCTTCAGCTTTGGCCGTTTTCAGATCCGCTGCCGAAGCGGCATGGCCAATGCGAAGGCTGGCATGAACCAAAATCAGCAAACCCACGAGTGTTAAAAAGTAGAGCTTCATCGAAGGCTCCTATTCAAACCCGAGTTCCCTCTCCCCTTGGGAGAAGGTTGAAGGGGTAAAGGGTTGAAAGGTTGCAGGGAGAATGGCGCTTTTGAAACCCTTCATCTTTTTCAACTCTTGAACTTTTAAACCCTTCAACCGTTCAACCATCGAAGGGAGGGAGTCATGATGATCACCAACGGGTGAAGATTCCCTTCGCATATCTGTACCGCACTTTAACGTTCGACTTCCATGCGGCTACCAATCAAAAATCAGCGCCGTTTATCCTCTTTGGGAAAACCGAAAGCCGCGATGATTTTTTCCACGAAAACCAGAGGGTCAGGCTTTCGTATTGACCTATTTCTTCGCACAGGTTAGCCCAGAACGACAAACTGATCGGGGTCGTATCCGGGGTCGCGCCTGGATATCCAAACAATAGAAGGCTACTGCCGATTCTTGGGTTGGGAAGAATCGGAACCCACGGCATAGTTAGCGAACTTCCGCGGGGTCGGACCCAACGCAACCGATTGATCTCTTGATCTAAATCTGCGACCTAGTCTCACGCGGCTGTGCTGCGTGGTCTTATCTCAGAAGAGTTCAAAAAGTTCAAAACGTTTTGAACGGCTTAAACGGCTTGTCCGCCAAAGACGGATCAGCCCCAAATTGTTTGGCTGAAACGTTTCGAAACCACTGTCGTCTCCAGGTTTGCTTCGCTTAAGGGCTCGAAGGTTTAACTGCGGAATCTGGGTTTAATCGTTCCACGTTGATGGGACCGCGCCAGCCGCCAATCAGTGCCGTGCCTAGCTGCTTCCAAAAGCACTCGTAGGACACAAAGCCTGCTTCCTTCAACCATTCCATGTGACGCGCCAAGGTGGCTTCCCTATGGTGGTAGAAGCTTACGCTGTGCGGAACCTCGTTCGGGTCCCGAGGCGGTCTTGACGCTTGCTCTGTGCGTCTGATCGAGCGGAACAAATCTGCCAGGAAGTCGTTCTCCGGTGAGGCGGTATCGAGATTGAAGAATGCGCCGCCCGGCTTGAGGTTGGCATAAATGTCGGCATACAGGCTCTTCATCAGTTTCGGCGGAAGGTGGTGGATGGCGCGGGAGGAGACGGCGAGGTCGTAGGGCCCTTCCTGCACCGCATTCTGCGGTAACGTGCCCTCACCAAAGTCACCCACTATGTAGCGAAAGCGGTCGCCGAAGCGTGCCATCCGCTTGTAGCCCTCTGCCATCATGGCGTCGGAGATATCCAGGCCGATGGCGTGGGCATTTGGAAACGCGTCTAGGCATGCGGCGGCCATCGGCCCGTGACCACTGCCAATATCCAAGATGTTGAGCCGCGCATCTTTCTCCGCATTGACCAGTCTTATCATCAGCGCGAGAACTCCGGCACGCTCACGCTCGCGACGGTCCGAAGACTCGAGATATTCGGCGACGCGATCAGGCTCTCGCCAGTGGTGCCCAGGGTTTTCTTCGGATTTCATGACTTAGTTTGTCTCCTTTCGATCTAACGGCCATTTCGCACTCTAATTTGTCCGAACCAGCGAGGCCGGGAGCAATTACCGCTGGCGCCGCTTTCACTTCTCTGCATATCTAATCGTCCTCGTCTCCGTAGTCCCACTGGTAATGCGGATCGTTGTAGACCTCCGGAGGCATGTGGCCCTGGCGGCTTCGCCGTGATAATTCCTCCTCAAATTTTTGGCGCACCCAGGGATCTTCATCCGAGTATTCGATCTGATTGCGGACTTCGCCAACTCTCGCAAGCTGCGGCAGGTGCCCGAACTTCAAGTACCGTGCCGGCTGATCGCCCAGGTTGAAGTGCTGGTGGTACCACCCGCCAGGCGGGGTGAACACCGCCGCCTCTCCCCACGGACACATCACCTTTTCGCCGCCAGGCTCCCACAGGAGCGAGTAACCTTCACCACGCGGGATCACGATGACTCGTCCGGGACCATGCAAATGGGCCTTCTTATACAACCCCGCATCAAACACGGACATGCTTGCTCCCATTCCGGAGCCCGGAAACTGAATCTTTACTGAATAGCCACCGGCTCCACGACCTCGGTGCGGCGAGAGTTTGTCCCACGCCGCCATGTCGGGGAAGAAGTTCCCAACCCACCATGCCCCGCCGTGGTTCGGAGACAACATACTCTCGTCTCGCACCGCACCGCTCTTCTCCGCCTCCGGATCACGGGCTCCCGCCCCGAGCACTGCCTTCGCCTGCGCGTAGGTGTCTCCCTCGCGCCCATACAGTAAACTCGCGTCTTCGTATTGGTTATTGAAAAAGAACGCGGGGTCCGGGATTAAAGTCATCGCGATCGGCAAGTAGTTGTAATGGAGCAACCGTGCCGGCTTATTGCCACGGGCATTGCTCAACTGGCGCCAGCTATAACGGGGCAGATGAAACATGCTATGCGTCTGCCACTCGAAGGTCCTCTTCGGACCGTTACCTGATGACACCGTCGTCAGCCCTTGCCCATCCAACACGTACACCGTCTCACCCAGCGCAAACTGCATCGGCGGCAACGACCCGCCCGGTGGAATTTCGGTAACACGCCCTTCACTTACGCCCTCCATCCCCTTGAACTGAAGGAAGGCCGTTTTGCACTGCCGCTCGGGCCACTCGCCAACCTCCACCGTCCGGAGATCCGAGATGAAATGACCATAGTGAATGGGCAGGCCCAAAGAATCGATCCACTGCTCATAGGCTAGAGGCCTCTTTTTTCTCGATTGTTGGTCGACCATATACCTGCGCCCTTTCCTCGTCACCGATTGTTTTCGACGATCCGCTTAAACCCGGATTCCGCAGTTGAGCCTATGGGCCTGACGTTGAACTTTGAACATTGAACCTTGAACGCCGGTTCCGTAGAGACCCATTGGCTTCGCCACGGAAGGTTCGCTCCTCGCTAGTTGCGTCAATTGCAACTGCGGAATCCGGGTTAAGTCGGCGCGAATGTCGACGGACGATGGAGTAACATACCTGGCACCCCTTTACCGCGAAGTTCCTGGAAGTAAACTTTAGATTCCTTAAAAGGGGCGCCCAGTAATAGCCGCGCCACCTACGTCGGAGGCATGTCCTGCCGCACGCCGACCCGCAAACCGAATGTGCGCGCAATGAGCGCGAGGCCCAAAGTAAGGGCCATGATTACCAGGCTCACCACACCGGCCGCCTCTCGTCTGCTGACCTCAGGTGAGGCCAGTTCAAGCCCGAGGAGGGACAGCGTGACCGTCTCCCGGGATGCTAGCAGGATGATGCTCGATGTCGTCGAAGCGGCAGAAATAAAGTTCAGCGCTCCTATGAGGACCATCGTCGGCATCAGCACCGGAATGACAATACAGAAGTAGTTCCTCAACCAGCCGGCGCCAGAGACCCTTCCGGCCTCTTCGAGGTCCTTTCCGAGCTGGACCATCACCCCCTTGAATATGTTGGTCCCGGTGGTGTTGCCGGAGATGATTACAACAAGCATAAGCGCCCAGATCGAGCCGTATAGCCAGTTAAGTCCAGGCGTGCTCAGGAACATCATGAGCAGTCCAAGGCTCGAAAGGATCCCTGGAAACGCGGCCGATACCCAGATGATCGAATCGAGTATCGACCGCCCCTTCCATTGGGTTCGCACGATCATGTACGCAACGACCGAGAAAAGCAGCGGACTTCCGATCCCGCCGGTTAGGGCCAAGATCATCGTCGTGCGTATCCCGCGCAGAAACATAGCGTCAGTGAGAACGAACTTCCAGTGATTCAAGGTCCACAGCGGCGTCGTCTCAAAAAAACCTGCGCGCATCATAAAGGTCCCTATCACCAGGGCGACAAAAGGGACGGCCGTGAGCAACACCAGCAGCAATGCAACCGAGCCAAAGATGGGCCACTTCCACCTGCCAAGGTCAATGAGCCCTGGTTTGAAGTCGCCGGTCACAGTTGTGTACTGGCGGCGTTGGACAATCCACCGCTGCATGGGAAAGATGACGGCAATGATGAGCAGGGTGAGGCTGGCGAGGACGATGGCTTGGCTATATCGCGGCACGTCCTGAGAGGTGAGTTTGAAGATAAGGGTCGAATAGACCCAGAAGCCCCACCCCGATCCCAACAGATACTCGGTCTCGAAACCGCCGAAGACCCGGAGCAGTTGAAGTGCAAGGACCAGCGCGATCGGCGAAATCATCAGCGGTAGAGTGACCTTGATCATGGTGCCGATCTTGGAGGCGCCGGAAACTCTGGCTGCGTCTTCCAACGCCTGGTTCATGTTGCGGAACGCTGGCGTGAAAAGCATTACCTTAAAGGCGATGCCGTCTCCCATGAGCTTGGTCCACACGATTCCGGAGAGGCTGAAAATGTTAAACGGACCCTTGTCGATGAACGGTAAAGCCTCGAGCGCTCTGTTAATAAAGCCCACGTCGGGATCCAGCATCATCATCCAGCCAATGGTGGTCGATAGATTAGGAAACATGTAGGCGATCCAGAACATGTATTCGAGGCCATAGCTAAACGGGACGCGTGTGCGAGCGAGAATGAGCGAAATAACAATGGCTATGGGAAAGCTGATGGTTGCCACGAGAAACCAGAGGAGAAAGGTGTTGCCGATGGACCGCAGCAATTGGGGATGATCCCACGCGGTGATCCAATTGCCGATGCCCCATTTGGCCGGGCCGGCCAGCACATCTTGAGCTGTGTTGAAGCTCATCAGTAGAAGCAGCACGATGGGATAGAGTAGGTAAAAGCCGAGCACCAGGATGGTGACGGCCATGATGAACGTGCCGGTTTCGTACCTTAGTAGAGCGGACAGCCGGCCTCGTGCAAGTACTGCGGATGCATCAAAAATAGCTAAGGCCCCCTATCTGCTCCCGGCTCCACAATCTCGGGCCCGACCGCAGGTTGAGTTCAACTGCCCGCGCCGCTCGTCAGAAGGCATGGCCCATCTCTTTCAAGATTTTTGAGAGCTTCTCAACGGATTCGTCCTGGGCTTGGAAATATTGCTGCGATCCGAGATTGAGCACCGTGATTCGGCGCTCGGCGGCGAGCTGGCGGATCTTGTGTACGCCGGCCCACTCGTGATCGGCGATTTTGCCTTGGGGCACATCCGATCGCAGGCTCGGGCTAGCATCAAGGTCAGTAGTGAGGGTCTGCTTCGCTGTCTGCCCGTCGCGGGAGAAAAACCAGTTCGCGAACAACTGCGCGGCATGCGGGTGTGGCGCCTTGTCGATAACTGAAAACGTGCCGCGGACCTCGGCCACCAGGCCTTCCTTGAGCGCACGCGCGTCGGTGAGCGCCTTCACGGGAAGTCCCAGTTTCATCAGCGGACGCGCCGCCCGGTCACAGCACAGGATGATGTCCCACTTGCCGCGCGCCAGTCCCTCGGCCGGAGGGTCGTGCTGGTCAGAAGGAAAGAGGTTCATTTTCTGCTCGGTGTAGAGCCTCGTAATGAATTTCTCCCCCAGCGTCATCCAGATGCGGGTCCTTTCGGTCGTCCCGGCGGCACCATTCAGTGCACGTGCTGCCATCCTGCCCCTGAACTCCGGCCGCAGCAGGTCCCAGTAGGACTGGATGCTGTCCGCCTCTGCCTGGCTCAGCTTGTTGGTGTTGTACCAGATCTCGAAAATGTGATCCATTCGCAACGTGTCCGCCAGCGAGTACTTGTTGTCGCGGTCCGTCCAGTACACCTCGTTCAGCCACCATCCTTTGGAACGGTCGAGCACTTCGGGATGGAAAATGAGCGACGTCAGGGGAGCCAGCGCTCCCGCCTGGCGCAACCTATCTGTGGACCCCTGGCCCACCAGGGAGATGTCGCCCGTACTCCGGCCACGGGAACGTTCGGCCAGGATCCGGTTAGTGTTGGAGGTGCCGCTCCCGGTGCTGGCAACTACTTTGATGCCGAACTGCTTCGCGAAGTAATCGAACATGCCCCGGTTATGGCGCGAATCGCTGGCGCCCATGATGATAACCAGCTCGCCCTCCTCTCGGGCCTTGGCCGACAACTCCTTCCACTTGGCTTCGAACGATGCGTCGAGTGTCGGCCTGGGCTTCTCTTGCGGTTTTCTAACCTCCGCCGGCCACGCCTCCCCTCCGACCGCTAGGCGGACTGCAAGGCCAACTGCTGTAACCATCAGCCACCGATTTCGGTTTACCATCACTTACTCCTATACTGAGTATTTGTTCTGTTCCATGAACTCTTTCGAAAATTGCGGGTGAGGTGAAGAGATGCGACTCCCCAAGACCGTCACCCCCGAATGTTTTAATCGGGGGTCCACTCCGAATTCCGCCTGGATTCCCACTAAAAGCATGCGGGAATGACGGACCCGTCGGAGAACGCGGTCAGGGTCGAAGACATGCTCCATTTTCATTCTCTGTAAGGTCATGAATCACTTCATGAGCGCGGCGAACGCAACGACAAGCATTACCCGCGTTCGTTGTGCGACCAGTCGGACGCCCAAGCGCTGTGCCCGTCCGGCCGCAGCTTCAGCCATACTTTGCCGCCTTCTTCCACAGGACTGTGGCGCTCTCCATAGATCACAACAGTCGCTTGTCCGTCGACCTCAACCTGGTATTCGATTCGCTCTCCGATGAAGAGCACAGCCTGCACGGTGCCACCGATCATTCCCGACGGCGCCTCGGATCCCAGGGCCGGAAGGATGTCGACATCCTCGGGACGGACCGCAATATAAACGAGTTCAGCTTTCTTAATCACGCCCGGATTGTAGCTGCGCCCGAAAACAACGCAGTCTGGCGCGCCCTCAAGCGCGATGGCCATCTGCCCCGATGGGTTGCTGCTTTGCACTTTGCCCTTGAACAACAAGGTCCTCCCTACGAAGTCGCGCACGAACTCATTGGCAGGCTGTTCGTAGAGCAACCTTGGGCTCCCCTGCTGCTGCACGACACCAAAGTTCATTAAGGCAATTCGGTTCGACAGGCTTAACGCCTCGATCTGGTCGTGCGTGACGAACAGCACGGCAATCTTCAGCCGCTTTTGCAAGAGCTTTACCTCTATACGCATGTGCTCGCGTAGCTTGGCATCCAGGTTACTGAACGGTTCATCGAGCAATAATACCCGAGGCTCGGTCACCAGAGCACGCGCGAGTGCTACCCGCTGTTGCTGCCCACCGCTGAGCAGCGGCCCCGGGCGGTCCTCGAATCCGGCCATGCCCACCAGCTCCAGCGCCGCGCGCACGCGCTCCCTCATTTCTCGTCGTGGAAATCTGCGTGACTTGAGCGGAAACATGACGTTCTCGCCCACCGTCATATGCGGCCAGATGGCGTACGACTGAAATACCATGCCCAGGTTCCGCTTGTCGGGAGGGAGGAAAAGTCGACGCGAGGTCATGACAACGGCACGGTCGCCAAAGAAGATGTTGCCATCGTCGGGGGTTTCCAGGCCGGCCACCAACCGCAGAGTGGTTGTCTTGCCACAGCCACTTGGACCGAGCAAGGTCACGATTTCTCCGTCGTACACATCGAGCGAGAGATCCCTGACTGCCGGCTGGGTCGTTCCGGGGTAGGTTTTCCACAGCCCCTTGAGATGCATAGCGGCGTCGTGTTTCTCAGGAGCGGCTACGTCCGTCTCAGCGCGCTCCCCATTCGCGGCCGATAATCGTTCTTGCACAGCAATACTCGTTTTCTCTCCGGTGCAGGGTTAGAGGCTGACCACGCTTGGAGCGAAAAGCTCCTCGACCTTGGGTTTTAGGGTGATGAGTTGTTGCTCATACAGATAGTCGATGATGGTCGTGAGCATGGGCCGGTTCTTCTCTAGCCCATAGGGATAAGCGTCTCCGTCGAAAATGCTCCGTGTTTGAGCCATATACTCACGGCCGAACACCATCAATGACGGGATACGATCGCTCAGCGTCTCTTCCGCCCGACGCTTCGACTTGACAAATGCATCATACAGGTTGAACGCGGCCCACGGGTACTTTTCATAAGTTGATCTCCTCATCGTGTACATCTGGGTCGCAGGAATAAAGCGATACTTCCGATAAAACCTCGTGCCCTCTTCAATCAAGTTAGGAAACAGTGGCTTCACCTTGCTCCAGTCGCCACCGGCCGCGCGAATCTGAGTGGAGCGATCGATAAAATTTGCTACCCGAGTCGCTCCTTCTGTTCCTGAGGCCGCGTCGATTTCGTGGTTCACGAGCATGGAGGCCAGGCTCTTGTCGGCGGGTATCCGCGTGAAGGAGATTCCTTCCGGCGGGTGGAAGCCCGTGGCCCCGCCGTGGCTTAGCTCCTCCGGCCGCTCCATGAACCACTGGACATCGCGCTGGGAAACGCCGAAATCATGCTCCAAGGTGCCGCGCAGCCAGACCGATGC
>WNGE01006622.1_pt1 | contig 12837 bp, 9 predicted proteins | sample 5400651 | NCBI WGS metagenome assembly WNGE01 (sample SAMN13153370, study PRJNA577476) | soil metagenome | isolation source: 60 cm soil or saprolite under grassland replicate 2 | place: USA:California | collected 2016-06-15 | reverse complement strand
GGTCAGATTGCGAAGTTCCTTTGCCTTTTCGTCAACGGTCGACGTGCGGATACGCAGGCTGGTCTGCTGGAAAGCTTGTTCCTGTTCCTCGCGCGAGATCGTAACGTTCAGTTCTACTTTGTCCCGCTTGGTTTTTGCGTTCTTAGACATACCGATGCCGCCTTGCGCGATGCGTTCCGACTGCACTTGGAAATTTTCCACGCGTCCAAAGTCCTTCACGCGAGCGATCACAGAGTCGCTCTCTTCAGGCGCGATCAACATGCTCACCCGTGCCGAAACGCGTCCGGAATAATCCCGATTGAGCTGTGCATTTGTGATCTGCACTTTTGGCGACGCCAGGCCTTTGATGTTGTTGTAAATCTTCTCCACGTCAGGTGCGTAGAGTGCAAGCTGAGCTCGTTCCTTCAGCAAAAACGCCGCCGGTTCCTCCATGTCTTTCTCGGACAGAGAAATCGTCACGGTCGCGAATTGCACCTGCGAATCCCAATACTTGAGCTCGCCTTGCATCTTCTCGATCTCCTCGCGCACGCGCCCAAGCTCTTTTTCAACCTGAAGCAAATCGGAGACTTTGCCCGTCTTCGTTTTCAACATGTCAATCAAGCGCTGTTCCATCACGCGCGCGTTCTTGAGCCGTGTATCGGTATCGAAATACGCTTTCGTAACGTCTTCGGTGCCGAGCGTTTGGTTCTTTAGTTCGCCAAGAGCGCGAATCTTTTGCAGAAAATGATCAAGATTTTCCGGAAGAACCTTGACGACTATTTCACCTTTCAGTTTTCCGTTCGTCTGTTTTTCAGAGCTTGTCGTAGCCACATAACCGCGTTCTTCGTTCGCGAACGCAGTGATCTTCTGGACGGCGTCATCGAAACTAACGATCTCGAACTGGACATTCGCGTTGCGGATGAGTTTGCGATTCGCAAGCGCAGGCGCAGGAACCCCAACAGGGTTCGGTCCCGCTTCTTCAGCGGCCGGAATGTTTGATTCGGTGACCATCGCGCCTTCGACTTCAGCGCGCTCTTGCTTCTTGTCTTCTGGTTCTGCTTGAGGTGCCGCAGAGGCAGCGGCAACCTGGCCACGCGCAAAGGTTTTTCCCGCAGCGAACTGATCAGATTCATTGTCGCGGCGATTTGCGGATTTGCTTAACGCGCGAATTTCATTCGACGATGGCAGCGGCGCTTGCGCTGGTTGCGCGGGAAATTCCTTACTACCAAGGTACCCCGAACTGCGCGACGCGATTGCGCCCTCGCCTGTGATCATTCTCCCCACCTGCACAAGCGCGAGAAGAAGTGCGGCGACAGCGATGATCTGTGTCGCACGGAACCGCATGAGATCGATAATCAACTTTGCGATGCCACCCGCTTTCTGGGGGAGGCGATTGCGAAAACCAGCGAGCATTCGTTGTTCGAACGCCGGGTCCGGTTTTTCGGCGGTGAATTTCTCCTCGAGAATTTTGTTCATGATTTTTGTCTCCTGATGAAGTCGGCGGCAATCGGCGCATTCGACGAGATGCGTGTGTAATTCGTGGCGCTCCTCGTCCGAGAGGTCGTTGTGCAAATCGGCCGCAAGGTAGCTGTCGATCTTGTCGTGAATGGCTGGCATGGCGTTACTCAAGTGAAGCGAGGGCCGGTTTGAGTTGTTTGCGCATCGACACGAGCGCCCGTCCTAGAATTCCGCGCAATGCGCCGTTACTTAGGCCGAGCAATTTCTCGATTGATTGGTAATCCATCTTTTCGAAGTAACGGAGCGTGAGTGCGCTGCGGTGAAGTTCGGGTAACGCGGCGAGCGCCGAATGTAATTGTCGATCTAATGCAGTCCCGTCGATTGCTTCGGTTTCAGGTTGTTCGGCAATTTCCTCGGGAAGCGGAAGGATCCGCCGTTTCCGAAAAACATCGCGAGCGCGATGTCGCATGATCATACAGAGCCACGCGGGAAATTTTTCCGGATCGCGGACGCGCCAACGTGATTTCCAAGCCTTAACCAAAGCATCTTGCACGGCATCTTCCGCTTCCTCGCGGTTCTGCAAAATGCCGTAAGCGATGGCGAAAAGTGTGCGGCTGTGTGTGCGAATGATCATTTCGAAAGCGTCCCGATCGCCGTGAATGGCCGCCCGATACATTTCTCGCTCATTGGCATCCATCATGTTGCGATCTAAAGCCTAGACGCTCGAGGTCGCGATTCCGCGCGAGGAATTTTTCAAAGTAGCGCGAGCCTCTGGCTTGCGAGTGGTGCTAAATCGCAAGCGAGACGCATGCGCTACTCTAAAAAATGATGACCGTGTTGCCCACGCTCACTAGCTCTTTCACTCGCGCGGCGTCCCAGTTTGCTAGTCGGATGCAACCGTGACTTGCGGCGCGGCCTATGGTCTCTGGATTATTCGTACCGTGGATGCCAATACCGGGCCTGTTCAGACCCATCCAAAGAACCCCGACGAGATTATTCGGGCCGGGCGGAAGGTTATAGTAATTCTCCGTGCGCACGCCGTAGTTGAGCATGCCTTCGTCGTAGCGAAACCACGGCCAGATGTTGACGCCGAGAATTTTCCATGTACCGACCGGCGCGGGCAGCGTTGTCGATCCTGGCGTGATCGGGAAGACGCAGACGAGCTGGTCGTTGTCGAACACCTCCAGCAGATGTTCTTTCGTGTCGACAAAGGTTTTACGCGCGGCGAACGCGGGATTCTCAGGAACCTTTCCCTCTGTGAATTTTTCGACTTCAAAGGGTAAGACATTCGGCACCTTGAGAACTTCGCCCGGCTGTAAATGTTCCCAGTCTTTGCCCGGATTCAGTTTCTGAATATAAGACTCCGCGGCATGATAACGCTCGGAGACAAATTCGAGCAGCGAAGTGTAAGGCAGCCATTTCAATCTCGCTTGTTCGGCATGACCGGTGGGGATCGACCCGATAAATTTCAGATCGTCTCCTTTGATCGTGTAGGTCGTGTGCGTCTCGGGCACCTGATCGAGCAGCCAGGAATCGACCGCGCCAGTCTTTGGCATGGCGTGGGCGTGTTTGTAGGAGATGAGCGCTTTGCGAAAAAATTCGCCCATCTTTCCATCGATCTTGCCGGGACCAAAATCGCTATTGTCCAGGAAAATTTGAAGTCGTGTGGCCGTCTCTTCGTCGTAGTTCGGTAACGCGACGGGATAAACTCTGGGCGGGGGTGTAACTTTTTCTTCGGCGAATGCGAGGATTGACACCGAAAGCAGCAAAAGTGCAATAAACATTAGCGACTTCATTTCTCCGAAGTTATGCGCCGGAAATTTCACAACCGCAACAAGGCCATCGCCGATTCGCGATAAGATTTTTCGCTGGACATGATCGGGTTCTGCTTCCTGAAACGCGACCAATGTTCATCGGACAAACGAAACTCTGTTACCATGACGAAGCTACAGTTCAAAGGCAGTTGGAATGAAGTGAAAGGCAAACTGAAACAAAAATATGGTCAATTGACCGATGACGATCTGGCATTTGCTGAAGGAAAGGACGATGAGCTCCTCGGGCGTCTGGAACAGAAACTCGGCAAAACAAAAGAAGATCTTCGGAGCGAGATCGAGAATTTGTGAAGTTGGAGTGCTTCGCTCGGGTGAACTTCACGAGGCGCAGGCGGGATGCCAATGGGAAGGCCCTCATGGCAAAGCCTTGGGGAAGCGTCAACCATTCAGCGCTTTGATCCACCAACCCGTCTCCGCCAAGGCTGCGGCGCGGGAAACGCTTCGACGCTTTCCTCGCGGTCGCTTCGTGGTATATTGGCCAATGCAAACGCCTGAAATTACCGCTTACCTGAAGACTTATTGTGGCTGGAGCGCCGGCGTGCGTGCCATCCTGGCAAAATACAATCTTTCTTACACGGAAAAGGACATCATCCAGAACCCGGCGTTCCGCTGGGAAATGGAAACCAAGAGCGGGCAACCGCTTTCGCCCTGTGTCGAAGTTAACGGCAAAATGCTCGCGGATGTCAGCGGCGAGGAAGTCGAAAAATATTTGATCGACAATAATATCGTTCAAGTCAGCGACGCGACGACGGACGTTCCCACAAATGCGCCGTGCGCGACCGAGCAACACGAGAGCGAAGTGAAGCTGCGCTTGTAGTTCGTTGGAGCGTTGAAGAGTTGAACGTTATGGCGATTTCGCCGCTTGAACGCTTCATCGCTTTAACTCTTCAACGATGAAACTTTTCGCACGCCTCCGATCTTCAAAGAAAAGCCTTCGCGGCAAACTTTTCCGATACGGTTGGAAGATCACGCTGCTCGCTGTAATTGCAGCCGGCGGTCTCGCCATCTTCCTGTTTTACGGAACGTGGGCGCAGACCTTCGACATGAAGAAGGTCGGCGAAATGCCCGAGCGAAACACAGTTTTCGATTTTGACGGGAAAATTTACAGTCGTCTTGCCGGCGCGAACCGTTTAAAGGTTTCGCTCAACGAGGTCTCGCCGCTTTTTATTGCGGCGGTGCTGGCGCGTGAGGATGCCCGCTTCTATCAACACGGAGGGATTGATTGGCGCGGGATTCTGCGGGCTCTTATTCGCGACGTTCTGAGCGGCTCGGCCAAGGAAGGCGCCAGCAGCATTACCCAGCAGCTTGCACGCAACAGCCTTCCGTTGGGCGGCCGCACCATCAGTCGAAAATTGCTGGAAGCGATGGTGGCCTTGCGCATCGAGCGTCAGTTCACCAAGCAACAAATTCTCGAGCTCTACATTAATCGAATCTATTTCGGCACCGGCTGTTATGGCGTTGAGACAGCCTCGCAAGCTTACTTTGGCAAGAGCGCATCGAAGCTGAATCTCCCCGAAGCCGCGCTCCTCGCTGGATTGATTCGAAGTCCAAATCGTTTTTCGCCGTTGAAAAATCCTGAGGGCGCGGCGATGGAGCGCAACGCGGTTCTGGATCGAATGGTCGCGTTGAAAACGCTTTCGCCAGCGGAAGCCGAACAGGCAAAAAGCGCGAAAATCACTCCGCATCCCAAACGTTTGCCTTTTATCCAGGAAAATTACGCGATGGACGCCGTGCAGCGGGATTTGAACCTGGTCTTGACGCAGGACCAGATCGATAATGGCGGCCTTTTTATTTATACGACGCTCGATCCGGCCGTACAAAATGCGGCGCAGAAGGCGCTCGAGACTCAACTCACGAAAATCGAGCATCAATCCAATTTTCATCATCCGCTGAAAGCAAATTATCAGCCGCCGGAGAACGGAGAGGGGGATTCGTCGATGCCATATCTGGAAGGCGCGGTTGTGGCGATCGACAATGCAAGTGGAGGCATTCGCGCGCTCGTCGGTGGCCGCGATTACTCACAAAGCAAATTCAATCGGGCGCTCGCCCCGGCAAATCGGCAGGTCGGTTCTGCTTTTAAGCCCTTCGTTTACGCGCTCGCTTTCACCCATGGGCTCTTGCCGGGCGCTGCCATCAGCGACGGCCCCATTCAGCGTGGGGAAATCGAAGGCGCCGGAAATTGGTCACCGGGAAATTCCGATGGAACCTACGGCGGCATCCTGCCTTGCTCGTACGGCCTTATCCATTCGCGCAACACAATGAGCGTGCGCGTCGGTCAATTCGCGGGACTGGATGCTGTGCAGAAAGTCGCCACCACGCTCGGTCTTGCCCAAAATGCTCCGCACGGGCCAGCGATCTACATCGGTTCGTTCGAAACGGATCTGAAAGATTTTACCGCCGCTTACTCCGTCTTTCCCAACGCTGGCGTGCGCAAGCAGGCTTACCTCATCGAGCGCATCGATAATCAGGAGCACAAACCAATTTTTCGCGCGGCGCATATCTCCATGCCGACACTCGATCCGAGCGCGGCCTGGATAACCTCGCAGTTAATGGAAGAAGTCTTAACTCGCGGGACTGCCGCCAGCGCGAGATCCTTGGGCTTCAAACTACCGGCCGCCGGCAAGACTGGCACGACCAACGATTACAAGGACGCTTGGTTTCTCGGTTACACTAGTACGCTCACCTGCGGCGTATGGGTCGGATTTGATCAGCCGGCAACGATCATTCCGCGTGGTTACGGCGCTGCGCTTGCGCTCCCAGTCTGGACACAAGTAATGAACAAAGCGGCCGAGCGTTATCCGCCCGAGGCGTTGCAACCGACCATGCCGATCCAGCACGCCATGGTCTGTTCCATTTCAAATCAGCTCGCCACCACCGGTTGCCAGGCCGTTGGGACCGCTTACGAGATCGATTTGCCCGCCGACAAGGTGCCGACCGTTGCCTGTGAAGTGCATGGCGGTCAGGAAATGCCCTTCGCTCAACAGTTGCAGGGTCTTCCCCCAAAAGCGGCGACCTTCCCGGGCCGCTTCTTTAGATCGTTTCGGAAGCTTTTCGGCGGAAGGTGATGTTGTAGCGCGAGCGTCCCGCTTGCGAGTTAGCGATTCGCAAGCCGGAGGCTCGCGCTACCTTCCAATCAATTTCTCGTAATCGTCGAGCGTGTCGATGTCGATCTTGCCTTCCGGAAACGGAAACTCCGCGACGCGTTCGCGGTTCGAGAGAATGACGGTCTTTGCGCCGGTTGGGTTATCGAGCGCGAGGAGCTCCTGAAAACAGGAACGATCGAAGAGCGCCGGAACTCCCAATGTGTTCGCATAACGTGACGCAACAATTGCTCTCTTCGTTTTTTCTCGCAGCGTGATAAGTCGCGCAATCGTGCGCGCGTCTACAAAGGGCTGATCGCAGACAAGAAGCGCGATCGCCTCGGGCTTCGCTTGTATGTCGATCAATCCCTGCACGCCCAGCCGAATGGAACCCCCGATTCCTGCGCGCCAATTTTGATTGTCAAAAATCTTTACGCGGGCACCGCGTAATTCGGCTCTGACCTTTTCGGCTTCGCTGCCAGCGACCACTGCGATAGGTTCGCAGCCCGCCTCCCCCGCCGCGTCAGCAATTCGGCGCACCAGACTTTTGCCGCGAAATTGAATGAGTTGTTTTGGCCGGCCAAAGCGCGACGATTCGCCCGCTGCCAAAATCACCGCGCCGATGTTCAGCATGCCTTCGAGACCTGCCGGCTGCTATAAACTCGACGGCTTTAAGCCGTCGAGTTTGGCATGTCCACCTGTTTGCGCGGTTGTTCCGTGGATCGACATCTTTCGTTCCTGTAGCGATTCACCGGATCCTCCGGCAAACACGCGCTGAATCTCACAAACAATCGCCAGCGCAATTTCTGCTGGCGTTTCCGCGCCGAGATCGAGTCCAGCCGGCGCAAAGAAACCGGCATTGATTGCGACTCCGATGTCGAGAAGGTCGCCGAGTAATTGATCGCGGCGCTTTCGGGGACCGATCAGCCCGACATAGCGCAAATTCAGTGGAAGCAGCTTTTGCAACGCGACGAAATCGCGTCCGTAATTGTGCGATTTTACGATCGCTGCCGTCCATTGGTCGGGCTCCATCGACCAATCGTTTACATCAATGATCTCAGTCGGCTGCCAGCCGAGGAGTCTGCCTAATGTGCGAATTGGCTCATTGTCCGGACCATCGCCGAAAATCAAAAGTTGAATCGGAGGATGAATTTCCTGCATGAGGGGACTGTAGGGGAAGCCGTTGGCTTCCCAATTTTCACGCACGGTTTGGTTTTGAGACGGGAAGCTACCAGCCTTCCCTACCGAGCTTCCTTCAAACGTCGTTACCGCCAAGCAACTGCGCCGCGTATCGAGATGTGCCGCAAGATCGGCAAGGAACTTTTCCGAAACGCGTTCAATGAAAATGTCGATCTTGCCAGCACATCCGAAGCGTCGCCGGGTATCAAAGCTCATTATCACTGGCTCGGAGATACGGAGAACTTCGCGTGCCTGCAAAGTCACTTCTTCTTCCAAACATCCGCCGCTCAACGAGCCGATTGTGTGCCCATCCTGGCAAATGAGCATGCGTGCTCCGGGTCGTCGATAACTTGAGCCTTCTGCGCGCACAAGCGTCGCAAGGGCGAATGATTCGCCGCGTCGTTTTCGAAATTCTCGGAGGATGTCGTAAATCTCTTTCATCTCTGGGGAGCACAGGCTGGCAGCCTGTTGTTTGCGGCAGCTTGCCGCAAACCTCGTGCGAAAAACAAACCGACGTGATCCGCGTCCGTTCCATCCGGCAAGTTGCCGGACGGAGCAGGCTGGCAGCCTGCGCTCCCCGAAATCTCTCTGCAACGCGTTCGCCAAAATTTGATTCCGCTCATATCAATTTATCCATCGTGATCGGCAGATCGCGCACACGCTTACCCGTCGCGTGATAAACAGCATTCGCGACTGCGGCGGCCGCGCCGGTGATTCCGATCTCACCCATGCCGCGCGCGCCCATCGGATTGAACGCGTAATCTGGTTCACCCACGAAATGAACGTCGATCGAATGAATATCGGCATGCACGGGCACGTGATAATCGGCGAGGTTACGCGTAGCCGGCAGTCCGGTTGCTGGATCGTAAACCGTTTCTTCTTCGAGCGCCATGCCGACGCCCATAACGATGCCGCCGAGAATCTGACTGCCGCCGGTTTTCGGATTAATGACGCGGCCGCAGTTCATCACGCTCACCCAGCGCGTCACGCGCACGAGCGGCAAGTCTGGATCAATTTTTACTTCGCAAAAATGCCCGCCGAAACTTTGGAAGCCGAGTTTTTCATTCTCTTCGGATTCAAATTTGCCGTCTGCTTCGATGCTGTTAACTCCGGCGCGCTTCAGAATTTCGCCAGGTGAATCGGGGCTCTTCGCCTTCGCTCCGGCAAGGTCGCCCAGCTTCTTTTTTAGATTTTGTGCGGCGTCGGCGATAGCCGAGCCCACTGTGCCGGTGGTATTGGATCCGCCGGCCACGGGTCCAAACGGCAAATCCGAGTTGCCGAGTTCAAATTTCACTTTTTCGACGGGCAGCCCAATCGCATCGGCGCTGATTTGTGTAAGTGCGGTATAAGCGCCCGTGCCAAGATCGTGTGCAGCGCAGCGAACAACCGCTGTGCCGTCGGAATTCAGCTGAATATGCACATTGGCACGCATGGCATGCGCAGGATAAGTCGCTGTAGCCACGCCCCAGCCGACCAGCAAGTTCCCGTCTTTCATCGAACGTGGTTCATCCTTGCGGCGTGACCATCCGAATTTTTCTGCGCCCAGCTCGTAACATTCGCGCAAATATTTTGCCGACCACGGAATCCCTTTGATCGGATGATTTGGCGAATCATTGACCATCCGCAATTTCAACGGATCCATCTTCAGCGCGTAGGCGAGTTCATCCATCGCGCACTCGAGTGCATACGTGCCCGGGCATTCACCCGGCGCGCGCATGAACGAGGGCTGCGCAACATTCACGGTGTGAACGATGTGATTGAACTCGATCGAGGGCGCGTCGTAGAGAACATTTGTCGATCCGATTCCACATCCCTCCACCCAGTGGCCGACCGGCGAAGTAACCATTTCGCTTTTATGCCGGATACCTTGCAACTTTCCATCTTGGCCGGCCGCGAGGGCGATTGTTTGAAAGGTCGGGGTGCGATGACCGGTGCCGCTGAACATTTCTTGTCGCGTTAATTCCAGCTTGACCGGCCGGCCGACAACTTTTGCCGCCATCACCGCGAGGATTGTGTGCGGCCAGACCGGGCCTTTGCAACCAAACGCTCCGCCGACGAATGGACAGATCACGCGCACATTCTCGCGCTTCAAGCCGAAGGCGCGCGCGACAGTTCCTTGCGCGCCTTTCACGTATTGGGTCGCGTCGTAAATCGTCAGACGATCGGGTGCGTCCCATACTGCCACGGTGGCCGAGCATTCCATCGGATTGTGCGTCTCGGTCGGCGTCGAGTAGGTGTTCTCGATCTTGACGAAATCGGAATTGGCAAGAGCAGCGGCGACATCGCCTTTCTTTTCTTGAAGCGATTCCTCGAAAACTTCTTTCGGTTCGTCTGTTTTGCTCGCGTCTTCCTTGCGCAGAGCCGGCGTTCTCGCAGCGTAGGAAATTTTTAACAACGAGGCCGCGTAGCGGGCCTGTTCGAGAGTGTCGGCCACGACCGCTGCCACGTACTGTCCGCCGTAGGAAATTTTATTGTCGACGAGTGGCTTCCGTTGTTCGATTCGAATCCCTTCGGATCTTTGAGTGTTTGGAGGCGCGGCTAATTTGGGCGTATTCAAGTGCGTGAGCACGGCCAGAACGCCGGGCGCTTTTTCGGCCGCTGTCGCGTCAATAGCAGTGATCTCGCCTTTTGCGATGGCGCTCATTACAAGAAATGCGTAGGCGGGGTTCGGCGGATTGAACTCTGCGGAATATCTCGCCGTGCCGGTGACTTTCAGCCGGCCGTCCACGCGACTGAGTGCTTTGCTCATCGCTTTTGCTGGAATTGGAGTGCTCATGGGTAGCGCACGCGTCTCGCGTGCGAATGCCAGTCCGGCTCGGACTTTCGGCGTCGCGCCGAAACAGGTTTGGCTTTGGGTGCCGTTCGCAGCGAGTAACCAGGATTTAACGGAAAGTTCGCGATCGCGAGGACGCGTTCGCCAGGCACGCGAGACGCGTGTGCTACCCAGAGATGCGCTTTCACATTCATATCAATTTATCGGGCGTGATCGGCAAATCGCGGACGCGTTTGCCAGTCGCATGAAAGGCTGCGTTCGCTACCGCGGCCGGCGCGCCGACGATTCCAATCTAGCCGATGCCGCGCGCGCCGAGATCAGGCATATGCGGATCGGGTTCGTTTATGAACTCGATGTCGAATTCCGGCGGTGTGTCTGCGTGCACGGCGACGTGATATTCGGCAAGATTCGGATTAACAATGCGGCCAACGTTTGGATCGGGAACTGTCCCTTCCATCAAAGCCGTGCTGAAACCAAACAGCATCCCGCCCATGATCTGGCTGCGCGCGAGGCGTGGATTGATCATGCGCCCCATGTCATAAACGCCGGCGGCGCGCTTGACCCGCACTTGTCCAAAAAGATCGACATGTAGCTCAACAAAAATCGCTCCGTAAGAAAAGAACGAAAACTTTTCTCGCTCCTCTTTGTTCGGCGCGGAACTGAATTCGGCTTGAATCGGCGTCGGCAAGTTCGCGAGCTCGCTCTCGTTAGGCCAATGGCCTGCAACATCGAGAACTTTCTTTTTCAATTCTCGGCATGCGCCCATCACTGCGGGCGCGACGCTCGCTGTGAGCCATGATCCACCATTGTTTGGCGCTTCCGGAAATTGCGAATCGCCTAACTCGAACCGGACCTTCTCAATTGGAACACCGAGCGTTTCAGCCGCGAATTGCGACATTGCAGTATAGGTGCCGGTGCCGATCTCGTGTGTCGCGCTGCGCACGATGACCGTTCCGTCTTTATTCAGAATCGCTGTCGCACCCGCTTTTTGTTGTCCGGCTGGATAAATTGCCGTCGCCATGCCGAAACCAATTTGCGATCCGTCCGCTGCGCGCATTGATCCCGGCTTTCTATTTCGTTTCGACCAACCGAACTTTGTCGCGCCGCGTTGGTAACACTCGCGCAACTTTTTACTCGACCACGGTCTGTTTTCGTATTCGTCAATTTCCGCGTAATTGCGCAGACGAAATTCGACTGGGTCGAGGTCGATCTCATGTGCAAGCTCGTCCAGAGCGCACTCCAGCGCGAAGACACCCGGCGTTTCGCCAGGCGCGCGCATTGGACACGGCGTGATCAAATTCAGCCTAACGAGCCGGTGCGATACCTCGACATTCGGACACGAATACAACATGCGCGACATGTTGCCGCATGCCTCGGTGTACTCGTGAGTAGGTGAGGAATGCGTGGTCGTGGCGTGACGCAACCCCACCAGCTTCCCATCTTTCCCCGCGCCCATGGAAAACCTCTGTTCTGTCCGGGCGCGTTGCCCAGCCGAATCGAACATTTGTGGCCGCGTGAATGTCAACTTCACCGGTTGCTGCACCAGCTTCGCCGCCGCTGCTGCAAGCAACGTATGGCTCCATTGAAATCCTTTCGAACCAAACGCCCCGCCGATGAACGGACAAATGATGCGCACATTTTCCTGTGGCAAACCGAAGGCGTTGGCAACGACTCGTTGCAGTTGTTTGATCCCGCGCGTGCACTCGTGAATGAGCAGCCGATCCGGCGCCTCCCATTCCCCAGTAGTCGAATATGTCTCAATCGGATTGTGATTTTCGATCGGCGTCGAATAAACAACGTCGATCTTGTGCGCCGCAGTCGCGAGTGCTGCGTCAACGTCGCCGCGTTTGACCTGTAACGCTTCGCGTGCGGCGAACTTTTCCGGAAAAGTCGCGTTTTTCTGCACGCGTTCGTCATCGAGCGTCACCACAGGTGGTCGGCTTTGGTAAGTCACCCGGACCAGCGACACTGCGTAGGTGGCTTGTTCAAAAGATTCCGCCACGACCACGCCGAGATGTTGGCCGGCATAGTGAATCTCATCATCCTGCAACGGCACACGGCTCTCGCCCGGCGCGCCCGCCTTGCTCAGGCTATCGGGATACGGCTTGAATCGCGGCGCATTTTCGCGAGTTAGGATAGCAATGACGCCCGGCGCCGATTTCGCAGCGGAAATGTCTATCTTCTCGACGCGGCCGTTTGCGATCGCACTTTGGATCAGCGCGCCGTATGCGAATTTTGGGCGCGCGAACTCGGCGGCAAATGCGGCCCGGCCCGTGACTTTGAGTTTGCCATCGACGCGTGCAAGCGGCTGTCCGATGAGTGCTGTGCTCATGTCAGTTTCCGGGTAGCGCACGCGTCTCGCGTGCTGGTTTCGGCGTCTCGCCGAAACAGTCTTTCCTTGAAATGTGACTTGGAAGAGTGGGTTGGGCGTACAGGAAAAGTTCGCGATCGCGGGACGCGCTCGCCAGCACGCGAGACGCATGCGCTACCCAATCCGAAGAACTCGCGCTTGTCATTCCATTGCAGCGACCGAGCT
>WNGE01006878.1_pt1 | contig 12838 bp, 12 predicted proteins | sample 5400651 | NCBI WGS metagenome assembly WNGE01 (sample SAMN13153370, study PRJNA577476) | soil metagenome | isolation source: 60 cm soil or saprolite under grassland replicate 2 | place: USA:California | collected 2016-06-15 | reverse complement strand
CCCGATTGCGGAGATCGTCAGGCAGGCGGTGAGCGATCCGTCTCTCGAAGCCCTCGAGGCGCTGCTCGAGGGGGAAGACGACGCCGAGCAAGTCGCACTCCGTGTCGCCGATCTCGTCGGCGTGACCGAAAGCCCGGCTGCGCCGGGTGAAGCATTCTGGGCCGTCCGCAGGTTCGTAGAAGCCCTTGCGCGCCGGCAGCCCGTTGTACTGGTCCTAGACGACATCCACTGGGCAGAGCCGACTCTCCTCGATCTCGTGGAGTACGTCGGCGAATGGGCCGAGGCGTCCGTGCTGGTGCTCTGCGCCGCACGAAGGGACCTCCTCGAGACCCGACCTTCGTGGGGCGGCCCCACGTCAACCGGCTTCATCGTCGAACTCGAGCCGCTCACACCGGAGGATGTCGCCGCGTTCGTCGTGGAGGTCGCGAAGGACCCGGTCGACCCGGAAGTCAAACGAAGGATCGTCGAACAGGCTGGCGGGAATCCGCTGTTCGCCGAGCAGCTCTTGCAGCTGGAAGCGGAAGCGCCGGATCTCGCGTTCGCCAGTACACCACCGACAGTCGAGGCGTTGCTGGCTAGCCGACTGAACCGGCTCGACGCCCGCGCGCTCGCGGTCCTGCGCCGCGCATCCGTCGTCGGACGCCGTTTCACGCGCGACGAGCTCCAGGACCTGACTCCACCCGAGGAGGTAGAGCGAACCGAACGTCAGGTCCTCGAGCTGACAGAACGCGCTCTTGTGCATCCGGCCGAGCACGCGTTCCGCTTCCACCACGTGCTCGTTCGCGACGTGGCGTATCGCGGCATCCCAAAGCTGGAGCGCGCACACCTGCACGAGCTCGCAGCGCGAGGCCTCGACCGCCGCGACGGCGCAGACGAGCTCGTCGGCTATCACTTCGAGCGTGCCTACGGTTACCTGACGGAGCTCGCACGAGCAGACGCGCAGACGCGCAAGCTTGCTGCGGCCGGCGGTGAGCGACTCGGGCGAGCCGGTATTCGAGCCTGGCGCCGAGCAGACGCACCGGCCGCTGTCAACCTGCTGCTGCGCGCGATCGAGCTCGTCCCCGACGCGCACGATCTGACGTGCGAGCTTGCGCTCGCGCTGGCGGTCAGCGGCAAGGTGGAACCGGCGAAGGAGTTCCTTGCCCGGGTATCAGATGCACCCGACCGGCGAATCGCCGTTCGCGGCCGTCTAGAGCTGGCGCATCTACGGTCCCTGTCGGAACCGGACCGCGCCCGCGAGCTGGTCGACACCGCCTCCAACGCGATTCCGGTACTCGAGGTGGCCGGCGACGATCGAGCACTCGGGCGAGCTTGGCTCGCAATCGCGCATGTCAGGGGCGGCTTCTACTGCCAGTACGCGGCGATGGAAGATTCTGCGGCCCAAGCCGCCGAGTACTACCGACGCGCGGGCTGGTCGCCTTCGACCGCGCTGAACGACCTCGCGTCGGCTCTGTACTTCGGCCCGAAACCGGTCGAGGAGGCAATTGCACAATGCGAGGCTCTCCTGCGGGAGCACGTCGGCGATCGCGCGAGTGAGGCCAACGTCGTCGTCTGGCTCGGCGGTCTCGAGGGCATGCGTGGAGCGTTCGAGACGGCCCGGAATCATGTCGCCCGTGCCAAGGAGCGCTATCTCGAGCTTGGACTCACAACTGCCGCCGTCGACGATTGCGGCCGCCTGCTCGCCGCGGTCGAGTTGGGCGCCGGCTTTCCAGACCGTGCTGAGCAGGCTCTTCGAGAGTGTTGCGCAATTCTCCAGGACCGGCAGCAGACTCAGGTGCTCGCGTCACGCGCCGGCGAACTCGCAGAGGCGCTCTACGCACAGGGGCTGTACGACGCGGCCGAGGAGTGGACGAACCGTGCTCGAGAATCAGCGGGAGAGGACGATTTGGACGCTGCGCTCTCGTGGCAGCCGGTCGAGACGAAGCTTCTCGCCAGGCGCGGGAAGCTCGAAGAGGCGGAGGTCCTTGCACAGGCAACGCTGGATCTTGCCGCCAAGACCGACGGCCCGAATCACAAGGCGAACGCGTACCTGGCACTGGCGGTACTTGATCGTCTTTCCGGACGAGAAGAGGAAGCTAGGGATGCGGTCAGCAATGCGTGCAGCCTCTACGAGGAGAAGGAGAATGTCGTCGCAGCGGTCCGCGCTCGCACGCTGCTCCTCGAGTTCGACCGGACCGCGTAAAAGGCGAAGAGCCCCGTCTGGGGCCCTTCGCCTTTGCCGACTGCCAGTCCTCACTGGCACCCGCCGCTGCTACCGCCGCACGCGAGCGGAACGTTCGCGGAACCGTTGAGGGCGACGCTCGTGGCCGGCACGGCCGCGAGCGAGATCGTCGCAAGCGCCGTCGCGAGGATCTTCTGGGTCTTCGACATGTGAGTCACCTCCCTTCGCTGTGAGCCGTTGCGGATCGGCTCGAGCGTCCGGGGGGTCACTCACGCCGCCCTACGGCGGCGCCAACGGGCGGCTAATCAGCTGTGTTCACCCGGAGGTGTTGCACTGGACCCATCAGGGGTTCACCGCACAGACCGCGGGTAAGATCCTCGAGTCCCGGCGACGAGAGGAGCTCAACAGACGTGGCGAAGATGCTGTTCCGGCTTCCGCAGGCGAAGCGGGCGATCGAGAACCCCAGCCCTGAGGATGTCAAGGAGCTCGCCGCGAAGATGCCGACCGCGCGCCCGACGAAGTACGGGAACCTCAACGTGCAGACCGAGGTGCTCGCGCGCTCGAAGCGATCGACCTACCTCGTCACCGACGAGCCCGACGGTCAGAACCAGTCGATGTCGACCGACGACGGCGCGACGTGGGCCGAGCGTCAGGACGAGTACATCGCGCGGCAGGAGATGGTGCAGATCGACGGCTACATCGGGAACGACCCGGAATTCCGTACGGCGACACGCCTCTACGTCGAGGCTGCGAACGCAAACATCGCCGGGATGCAGCAGCAGCTCTACTTCGGGCCGCCCGACGAGGACTACGAGCCGGATCTGACGGTCATCTACACGCCGAATCTGAAGGCCGAAGGCTTTCTGGAGGACCGGCTGATCATGGTCGACCTCGAGCAGGGCGTGACGCGCATCTTCAACTCGGATTACTTCGGGGAATCGAAGAAGGGCGGGCTGCGGATGTGGAACAAGCTCGTCTACGACCGCGGCGGCCTACCGCTGCACGCGGGGTGCAAGATCATCCCAACGAAGAACGGCGACAAGGTTTGCCTCACCGTCGGCCTCTCCGGCACCGGCAAGACGACGACGACGTTCACGCGGCAGAACGGCTCGCTGCCCGTACAGGACGACTTCGTCGCTTGGATGGCGGACGGCCGCGTGTACGTCACGGAGAACGGCTGCTTCGCGAAGACCTACGGGCTCAATCCCGAAGACGAGCCGACGATCTACGGCGCGGTCACGCAACCCGACTCGTATCTGGAAAACGTCTCCCAGCACGGCGACGACGTCGACTTCTACGACGAGAGCTACACACAGAACGGACGCGCGACGTTCCCGTTCCGCGTGATCGAGTCAGCGGCCGACCGTGAGATCGACGATGCGCACTTCCTGCTCGTCCTGAACAAAAACGACAACGTCATCCCGGCAGTCGCAAAGCTCCAGGGGCCGCAGGCAGCGGCCTTCTTCATGCTCGGGGAGACGAAAGGCACAGCGGCAGGCGGGGCCGACGAGGCCGGCAAAGCCCTGCGCGTCCCGGGCACGAACCCGTTCTTCCCGATGCCGCACGACCTCCAGGGAAACCGCTTCCTCGAGCTGCTGGAGCAGCACCCGCTCGAGGTCTACCTGCTGAACACCGGCCGCGTCGGGGGGCCCGACGAGGACGAACGGTCGAAGAAGGTGCGGATCAAGCACTCGTCCGCGATCGTGAAGGGGATCGCCGAGGGCACGATCGAGTGGGAGCGCGATCCCGACTTCGGCTATCTCGTCGCATCGTCCGTGCCCGGCATCGACGACGCCGAGGTCCTGCGGCCGCGGAAGCTCTACGAGCGCACCGGACGGGTCGAGGAGTACGAAGCGCACGTCGAGCGGCTGAAGGCCGAGCGCGCAGAGTTCCTGAGCGACTTCGCCAGCCTCTCGGACGAGATCGTCGCCGCGGTCAGGTAGCCCCGCTCTACCGGGTCCGTCTACCTCGACTCCGTTTCTCCCGTAGCGTCTCGCGGTGTGCTCGTCCCACCCGATCCACCCCTCTCCGACGGCGTCGTCACTCTGCGGCCGTGGACGCACGACGACGTACCAGCTCTCGTCGCATGCCTCAACGGAGACCCGGAGATCACGCGCTGGCTGGACATGATCCCGCAGCCGTACGGGGAGAGCGAGGCGAGGCTGTGGGTCGATCAGGCGAGCTCATACTGGCGCGAGGGATCGTCAGCACCGTTTGGGGTCGTCGACGCAGACAAGGGAGAGGTACTGGGGGGTGTGGGGCTCCGCTGGATCGGCGAGGAACACGGCGTCGGCGAGGTCGGCTACTGGATCCGCCGGCAGGACCGCGGCCGCGGCCTGACGAGGCGCGGCGTCCTGCTCCTCGTGCGCTGGGCGTTCGACTCCCTCGGCTGCGAGCGGCTGCAGCTCCGCGCGGAATTGGACAACATCCCTTCACAACGCGTCGCTGAGAAGTCCGGCTTCCGGCGTGAGGGCGTTCTGCGCTCGTTCCATTTCGACGCGCGGGAGAACCGCCGCGTCGATCACGTCATGTACTCGTTGCTGCCCTCAGAGCTGCCAGGTCGAATCACGTAGCACCGGCACGCGCTCGCCCGCGGCCGTGATGCCGGTCACGTCCACCTCCGGCGACCCGACCATGAAGTCGACATGGACGAAGGAGCGGTTGAGCCGGTCACGGTCCTCATCGCCGACGGCCGCGTCGTATGCAGCGCCGAGCGCGATGTGGCTCGCCGCGTTCTCGTCGAGCAGCGTGTCGTAGAACACGGTGTCCAATGGGCCGATCCGGCCTTCGCGGTCGACGAGTGCGAGCTCGCCAAGCCGCGAGCCGCCGGCGTCCTGCGCGACGAGCGCACGCAGCGTCTCGACGCCCGAATCCGCGTCGATGTCCACCGCGCGTCCGGCCTCGAAGCGGACCGTGAGGTCTTCGATGATGCGGCCCTGCGTATAGAGCGGCTTCGTCGCGCGCACCACTCCCTCCACGCGCTGGGGGTCGGGTGAGGTGAACACCTCCTCCGTCGGGAGGTTCGCCATGTGCGCGATCCCGTCGACGGTCTCCTCGCCGCCTCCCACCCAGGAGGAGCTCGGCAGTAGGCCGACGGTCAGGTCGGTCCCCGGCCCTTCTAGGTGGACAGCATCGAAGGCGCGCTCGGTCAAGCGTCCGGCGACACCTTTCAGCACCTTGCTGCGCTCTCGCCAGGCCCCCTCGGGATCGTCTTCGTCCAGCCGGCAGATGTGGACGATCTGATCCCAGAGCTGCTCGAGCGCCGCGTCCGGATCGAGTTCCGGATGGACGAGCTTCGCCCATTTCTCCGACGGCCCGGGCGCGATGCACCAGTTGACGGTCCGCTCGTTGATGACCGTCGTCCATTCCTTGACACGTGGAAAGACGTCGCGGCCGAGCCGCGCGGGATCGAGGTCGTCGAACAGATGCGGCTCGATTGGGCCGCTCAGTGAGATGGTCGCTCCGCGTTCCTCGCCGAGCTGGAGTGTCCGTTCTCCGTACCACGAAGGGACGAAGTCGAGCACCTCCTCGGCCGCGTACTGCACACGCGCACGCTTGAGATGAGGATCCCAGTAGTAGACGTCGACGAACTTGGCACCCCGCTTGTACGCGCTCGCGGTGATGGCACGCGTCAACTCCTCCTTGCCCAGGCCGGTCGCGATATCGAGGATCTGCCCCTCCTGGACGTTTGCGCCGAAGTTGACGATCAGGTCGGCGAAACGCTCGAGTCGCTGTTGCATAAGCAGGCGATGCTAACCCCGGGGCGAATGGCTCCGCGTGGAGACACAGCCTGCAATCGAGCGATTTCTCGCCTCACCAGGGCTGGGCGACGCGACGCGACGTGCGTACCGCGGCGACGTCGAGGAGTTCGGCCGCTGGCTCGCAGATCGAAAGCTCGGCCTCGGAGACGTCGACGTGCGCGTGCTGACGGAATACGTGAGCGACCTGGGTCGCGCACGACCGCGGAAGCTCGCGCCGGCGACGATCGCGCGCAAGATCGCCGCGGTGCGGAGCTTCCTACGGTTCTCGCTCGGTCCCGCTCAGGTGCCGGACGCGTCGCTGGGGCCCCGTCTTCCGCGTCGCCTTCCAGACACGCCGAAGACATCCGAGGTCGAGGCGGCGCTCGACGCGCTCGACGGTGACGGCCCGCTCGCATTGCGCAACCGCGCGCTCGTCGAGCTCGTGTATTCCGCCGGGCTGCGCAGCTCCGAGGCTGTCGGCCTCGAGCTCGCAGACGTCGACTTCGAACGCGAGCAGCTCCACGTCCACGGCAAGGGTGGTAAGGAACGGATCGTCCCGCTCGGTGAAGAAGCGGGCCACCTACTCGCGCGGTACCTGCACGAGGCGCGGCCTCAGCTCGCACGCGGCGCCGAGAATGCGGTGTTCCTTTCGACACGCGGGCATCGCCTCGACACGTCGACCCTACGCCGGATTTTCGCGCATCCTCATCGGCTGCGCCACGCATTCGCGACGCATCTCCTCGAGGGCGGCGCCGACCTCCGAACGATCCAGGAGCTCCTCGGCCACAGCTCCCTCTCGACGACGCAGCTATACAGCCACGTGGACGGAAGGAGGCTTCGGCGTGTCTACGACCGAGCACACCCTCGGTCCTGACGTCGAGGGCTTCCTCGCACTGCTCGCAACGCGGCGGGCGCCGAAGACAGTCGAGGCATATCGACGAGACCTCACCGCACTCGCCGCCTGGCTCGATCGTCCGATCACGCGAATCTCGACCGAGCAACTCGAGCAGTACGTCGCAGAGCTCCGCGCCGCGGGTCTCTCCCCCGCGACGATCGCGCGCCGAATCGCGGCAATCCGCTCGTTCTTTCGGCACCAGACACTGCTCGGCACCCGCGCGGACAATCCCGCCGCCGAGCTCGAGCTGCCACGGAGGCGACGGACGCTGCCGCGCACGCTGTCACCGGCCGAGGCGGAGCGGCTCGTCGAGGCGGCCAACGGCACCGACCCGCGCGCGCTGCGCGACCGCGCGCTGGTCGAGCTCCTCTACGGCGCCGGCCTCCGTGTCAGCGAGGCGACCGGCCTGCAGAAGTCGAGCGTGGATCTCGAGGCGCATCTCGTTCGCTGCCTCGGCAAAGGATCGAAGGAACGCGTCGTGCCGATCGGGCGCGAGGCCGTCCAGGCTCTGCGCCGCTACCTGTCACGAGGACGGCCGTTCCTCGACTCCCGTCACCGACCGGAGCTCTTCCTCAACGCGAAGGGCGGCGGCCTGACCCGCGCAGGCGCGTTCCTGATCCTGCGCCGCCTCGCCGCGAAGGCCGGCCTGGAGCCAGAACGGGTTCATCCGCACCTGCTCCGTCATTCCTTCGCCACTCATCTCCTGGAGGGCGGCGCCGACCTTCGTTCCGTGCAGGAGATGCTCGGACACGCCGATCTGGCCACGACCGAGCTCTACACGCACGTATCCGATCGGCGGCGTCGAGAGTTGTACTTCCAGGCGCATCCCCACGCGCGCCGGAAGACCAAGTGAGAAGACCATGGAGCTCGATCCGAACATCGCAATACTGGCCGTCCTGACGTCCGGCGTCGGCTACCTCATGGTGCTCGCGGGCGTGCACAAGAGCGCGCTCGAGTGGCGTCGGCGGGAGCGAGTCTGCCCGAGCTGCGGCCGCGTCATTCGGGCCCGCGTCTGCCGCTGTAGCACCTAGTGGTCTAGGCCTTCGGTCCCGCCCGCTTTCTCAGGTCTGCCGCGGCCGTCCGCGCCGCCTGCCGCAGTTCCGCCTCCTGTTCGTCGTCCTCCGCGAGCCCGCTGAGGAGCACGATCGTTTCGCGCTGCGGCGAGCCGTTGCGAAGGCAGACGATCGCGAGGCGTCGGACGGCCCCATTCGCATCCGTTGACGCCATCGTATGAAGCAGCGGCCGCATTGAATTCACGAGTCCCGGGGCGTCCTTCGAGAGCTGCTGGACGGACACGAGCGCAGACCCGCGCACCGCCGGGCTGTCGTCCTCGACCCCCCGCCGCAACAGCTCCAGCTTCTGGCGAAACCGGAACTGGCCGATCGCTCGATAGGCGACGGCCCGCTGGCGGTAGTCCTGGCTACGCGCGGCAGATTCGACCTCCTCGTCCCACTGCTGGCGCAGAGTCGCCAGCTCGCGCTCCGAGCCTGACTGCGCGAGCTCGTCGGCCTTCGCTGCGGCATCAACAAGCGTCATGCGGCGCGGCACTCTACCGCCCACGGTTAGCATCCGGCGCCGTGGCCCATCGTGTGACGCTCATCCCCGGGGACGGCACGGGGCCGGAACTGACCGACGCGACGCGGCGCGTCCTCGAGGCGACCGGCGTCGAGTTCGACTGGGAAGTGCGCGAGGCGGGCGCGGACGTGATGGACCGGTACGGCGGCAATCCGCTGCCCGAGGAGGTCCTCGACGCAATCCGTGAGACCGGCGTCGCGCTCAAAGGCCCGATTACCACTCCGATCGGCGTCGGCTTCCGGTCGGTCAACGTCGCGCTCCGCAAGAGCCTCGACCTCTACGGACAAGTACGACCGTGCAAGACGTATCCCGGAGTGCGCACGCGCTTCGAAGACGTCGACCTGATCGTCGTCCGCGAGAACACCGAGGACCTGTACGCCGGCATCGAGTACGAGGAGGGCACCGACGAAGCGCGGGAGCTGATCGAGTGGATCAAGTCGAAGGGCGGCAGCCTCGCCCACGAGGACGCCGGCATCTCGATCAAGCCGATCTCGATCACGGGTACGCGCCGCATCGTCCAGTTCGCCTTCGACTACGCGCGCCGGAACGGCCGCCGCAAGGTGACGGCCGTGCACAAGGCCAACATCATGAAGTTCTCGGACGGGCTCTACCTACGCGTCGCGCGCGAGGTGGCCGAGGAGAACAGCGACATCGAGTTCGACGACCGCATCGTCGACAACATGTGCATGCAGCTCGTCCAGCGTCCTGAGGAGTACGACGTCCTGGTGCTCCCGAACCTGTACGGCGACGTCCTCTCCGATCTCTGCGCGGGAATGATCGGCGGCCTCGGGCTCGCGCCCGGCGCGAACTTCGGCGAGGGCATCGCGATCTTCGAGCCCACCCACGGCTCCGCGCCGAAGTACGCCGGTCAGAACAAGGTCAATCCGATGGCCCAGATGCTGTCGGGCATGTTGATGCTGCGCCATCTCGAGGAAGAGGAGGCGGCGGACAGCCTCGAGCAGGCGATCGCAGCCGTCATCCACGAGGGGAAGAGCGTGACCTACGACATGAAGCCTCGCAGGGACGACCCGAGCGCGGTGGGGACGAGCGAGGTCGCCGACGCGATCATCGAGAAGCTCGGAGCACGGGTTGCGTAGAAAGGTCACCGTCGTCGGCGCGGGCATGGTCGGGCGAACCGTGGCTCAGGAGGTTGCGCGCCGCGACTACGCGGACGTCGTCATCGTCGACATCGTCGAGAACCTGCCGCAGGGCATTGCTCTTGACATCAACCAGGCGGGCCCGGTGCTCGGCTACGAGGCGAACGTGACGGGATCGAACGGATACGAGGAGACGGCGGGATCCGATGTCGTCGTGATCACGGCCGGCGTCCCGCGCAAGCCCGGAATGAGCCGCGACGACCTCGTGACGACGAACGAGAAGATCGTCGGTTCCGTGACACAGCAGGTAGTCGCGCACTCGCCCGACGCGATTCTGATCGTCGTCTCGAATCCGCTCGACGCGATGTGCCACGTAGCCAAGAACGTGTCCGGATTTCCCAAGGAGCGCGTGGTCGGCCAGGCGGGAATCCTCGACACGGCGCGCTTCAGGACGTTCATCGCCTGGAAGACGCATGCCTCCGGCAAGGACGTGCAGGCGCTCGTGCTCGGCGGTCACGGCGACCAGATGGTCTCGGTGGTCTCCGCCGCCACGGTCGGCGGCGTGCCGCTGACCAGACTCGTCGACCGCGACCGGATCGACGAGCTCGTCGAGCGCACCGCGAAGGGCGGCGGCGAGGTCGTCCAGCTCCTCGGTACCTCGGCCTGGTATGCCCCTGGGGCGGCGACTGCGCAGATGGTGCACGCGATCCTGCTCGACGAGAAGCGTGTGCTTCCGTGCACGGCGTACCTCGAGGGTGAGTACGGGATCGACGGTCTCTACATGGGAGTGCCGGTGAAGCTCGGTGCCCGCGGCATCGAGGAGGTTGTCGAGCTGGAGCTGACCGAGGAGGAGCAGGCAATGCTGAACGAGTCGGCCGACGCCGTGCGGGAGGTCGTCGGCGTGCTCAGCTCGTAACCGTGGATCTCGGTCTGAAAGGCCGGACCGCGATCGTCTGCGGTGCATCCTCCGGTCTCGGCCTCGCCACCGCGGAGTCGCTGGCGGCCGAGGGCGCCAACGTGACGATGTTCGCGCGGCGGCGCGAGGTCCTCGAGCGCGAGGCTGACCGGATCGGCGCGCTCGCCGTCCGCGGGGACATCACCACGCCGCGCGACCTCGCCGCGGTGGTGCAGCGAACCGTGGAGGCCTTCGGCGGCGTCGACATCCTCGTCTGGAACGGCGGCGGCCCACCGCCGGGCCCTGCAACAGGAATGACTGCGGAGGACGTCGAAGAAGCCGTCGAGCTCTTGCTCATTCCCCCCGTGCGGCTCGTGGAGCTCTGTCTGCCGCACCTCGTCCAGAGCGCAGCCGGCCGCATCCTGCTCTTCACCTCCAGCGCCGTAAAGGAGCCCACTGAACACCTCGCCCTCTCGAACACGGTGCGCCCCGGCGTGACGGGGTGGGCGAAGTCCCTTGCCAGGGAGCTCGGCCCGCGCGGTGTCACGGTCAACTGCGTCGCTCCGGGGCGCATCGAGACGGCCCGGCTGGCGCAGCTGTACCCGGAGGGCCCGAGCGAGGCGAACCTCGCGGCGATCCCGCTCGGCCGGTGGGGCACGCCGCAGGAGTTCGGTGACGTCGCCTGCTTCCTCGCATCCGACCGCGCTCGTTACGTCACCGGGACAACCGTCGTCGTCGACGGCGGGTTGACTCGCGGTCTCTTCTGAAGATGCTGACGCGGCTCCTCTCGCCGCTCCGCCTCCTGGCGGCTGCAGGCGTCGCACTCGTTGTCGCCCTGGTCGTCCTGATCACGCACGACAGCAACCACTACCTCGAGATCCCGGACCAGGCACATCCGCTCGCGGGACTCGTGAAAGTCTCGGGATCGAGTGGACGACAGGACAACGGCGGAATCTTCTATGTCGATGTCCTGCTCAAGCAGGCGTCGCTGCTCGAATCGCTCGTGCCCCCCTTGCGGCCCGAAGGCGCGGACATCGTCAACAAGAGCGACATCGTCGAGCCGGGCATCTCCGAGCAGCAGCGCTTCAAGCTCGAGCGGGCCGACATGAGGCTCTCGCAGCTGAAAGCCTCCGCAGTGGCCTTGCGGGCGCTGGGCTACCGAGTCCCCGTACAGGACGGCGGCCTTCGCGTCGTCGCGGTGACGTCGGACTCACACGCGATCGGACTGCTCCAGCCGGGTGACGTGATCGTCTCTGCGGATCGGAAGCGCGTCCGGGATCGCATCGACCTCAGCGCCGTGCTCACCAGCCACCGAGTGGGAGACGTGGTCCGGATCGGCATCCGCCGCGGCGCGAAGACCCGTGTCCTGGCAATCCGGACGACGAGTGACGTCAGCGATCCGCAACGGCCGATCATCGGCGTGCTTCCGATCCAGGCACTGAAGGTCCACTTCCCGTTCCACATCAGCTTCGACCTCGGCGACGTCGGCGGGCCTTCTGCTGGTCTCGCGTTCGCGCTCGAGCTGTTGGAGAAGCGAGGGCGGGACATCGACCATGGCCTCAAGGTCGCGGCGACGGGCGAGATCCAGCTGGACGGGTCGGTGACGAGGATCGGCGGGGTGAAGCAGAAGACGATCGGCGCCCGCCAGGCCCATGTCGACGTGTTCCTAGTGCCGGTGGATGGGGACAATGCGCGCGAGGCGAAGCGCTATGCGCACGGCCTTCGGATCATCCCTGTGGAGAGTTTTCAACAGGCGTTGCAGGCACTGGCAACGATACGCCGAAAGGCCTAACTAGGAGCACTTTTCGGCAGTTTCGAAACTGCAGGAAACTGCGTAGTTTTCATTCGCGGCAACCCTTGTTGCGAGCCGCGATGCTCGTAGTATCCCCGCTTGTCACTGCGGCCCCCCAACGTTCTCAGACAGGCGACAATTTGAGCAAGCGGATCCCACAGACGTGCGACGACTGCAGCCGCGCCGTGTTGGTCGTGCCACCGAAGTCCGTTCCTTTCACGAACGAGACGCCCGCGGCCTCGGCCTGCTCGAGGAGCGCGCCCGCATCGATCTCGGCGGATAGCTCGAGCCAGACGAAATACCCGCCCTCCGGCCGATTCGCCCGTGCCGACGGGAGCTCGCGGTCGAGAGCCTCCAGCATCGCGTCTCGACGGGCACGCAGCAGCGTTTGCACGCGCTCGAGATTCGGCTCGAGATTGCCACGACGGAGAAACTCGTTGACTGTGGCCTGACCCAGCAGGACCGGAGTGATGTAGGTGGAGACGGCGAGCGCTTCCAGCTCGCGGTCGAGCGCTTGGGGCAGAACGAAGTAGCCGACGCGAAGTCCCGGTGCGATCGTCTTCGAGAACGACGACGAGTAGACCACGTGCTCCCCACCGTCGAGCTCGAACAGGGTCGGCGGCGATGCGCCCTCGAAGCGGACGAGCCCGTACGGATCGTCCTCGAGCACGAGCAGGTCGTGG
>WNGE01006619.1_pt1 | contig 12840 bp, 13 predicted proteins | sample 5400651 | NCBI WGS metagenome assembly WNGE01 (sample SAMN13153370, study PRJNA577476) | soil metagenome | isolation source: 60 cm soil or saprolite under grassland replicate 2 | place: USA:California | collected 2016-06-15 | reverse complement strand
TGGCACCAGGCGCCCAGCTCATCACGGGCCCGCATCGCCAGCGACCCCTTCCGGAACGCCCGCCTGGCGATCTTGGCGGTACCGGCCGGCACCGCCGGCCACGGCTGCGGCTGCATCGACATGATGACCCGATTCTGCGGCCGGGAACAGGAACAGGGGAAGGCGCCGGCCGCACCCCGGACTATGGCCCTCATCACGGCCGGCGTCCAGCCTAAGAACCCACCCCACGTGCCGCCCAATAAGCCAACAGGGCCTCATAAGGGGTATTTCGGCCCCCGGTGAGCGGCCCGGCCGTCCCGGCATGTTCCCGGCTGGGCCGGCGGGGCTGCTAGTGCGGCCCGCCGGGCGGGGGCGATGATCGTAGTGGACAGATACCCCCGGCGGGATTGCGCGGGTTTCCGTCCACGATCATCCACGGGCACCGTGAAAGCCTGCCGCAGCTGATCACGGAACGACGCGGGTTATTTTTCCTACGAGCCCCTGGAGCAGCCTACGCGGCATCCAGGGCGTTCGATCCGGTGCAGGTGGTGCCGGAGTGACGGAACCCCGCTCCGATGTCCGCGGCGCGGCCCGCGCGACCAAGAGGCTGACCAGAAACTGAGGGTTTCACATGCTGGCGATGAGCCTGGCGACCCGCTCATCGGCCGAGCGGAACGGGTCCTTGCACAGCACGGTTCGCTGAGCCTGGTCGTTCAGCTTGAGGTGCACCCAGTCGGCGCTGAAGTCGCGCCCCGTGTCCTCGGCACGGCGGATGAAATCGCCGCGGAGCTTGGCCCGGGTGGTCTGCGGCGGAATGGACTTGGCCGCGAAGATGTCGATGTCGCTGGCCGCCCGCTCCACCGCCCCGGCCCGCTGCAGCAGGTAGTACAGGCCGCGGCCGCGGCGCACGTCGTGGTAGGCGAGGTCCAGCTGGGCGATCCTGGGGGCCGACAGCGGCAGGTCATGCGCGACCCGGTACCGCCGGATCAGCTGGTACTTGGTGACCCAGTCGATCTCGCGGGCGATCTTGTCAAGGTTCCCGGTCTCGATCCCGTCGAGCGTCCGCTCCCACATCTCGAGCACCCGCTCGCTGACCGCGTCCAGCCCGTTCTCCCTCGTGAAGTCCCGTGCGCGGGTCAGGTACTCGTACTGGATCTCCAGCGCGCTCATCGTGCGCCCGTTCGCCAGGCGCAGCTGGCTGCGGCCGGTCATGTCGTGGCTGACCTCGCGGATCGCGCGGACCGGATTCTCCAGCGTCATGTCCCGCAGCACCGCCCCGGCCTCGATCATCCGCAGCACGAGGCCGGTGGACCCGATCTTGAGCAGCGTGGTGGTCTCGCTCATGTTCGAGTCACCGACGATCACGTGCAGGCGCCGGAAACGCTCGGCATCGGCGTGCGGCTCGTCCCGGGTATTGATGATCGGCCGGGACCGGGTGGTGGCCGACGACACCCCCTCCCAGATGTGATCGGCACGCTGGCTGACGCAGTACACGGTGCCGCGCGGTGTCTGCAGCACCTTCCCGGCACCGCAGATCATCTGCCGGGTAACCAGGAACGGCGTCAGGATGCCCGTCAGGCGGCCCAGATCCTGATGCCGCGGGACCAGGTAGTTCTCATGACAGCCGTAGGAGTTCCCGGCGGAGTCTGTGTTGTTCTTGAACAGGTAGACGTCCCCGCCGATCCCCTCCGCGCGCAGCCGGCGGCCGGCGTCCGCCACCAGCCCCTCCAGGATCCGCTCGCCCGCCTTGTCGTGCGTGACCAGGTCGATCACGCTGTCGCACTCCGGGGTGGCGTACTCGGGATGACTGCCCACGTCGAGATAGAGGCGGCTGCCGTTGCGCAGGAAGACGTTACTGCTCCGCCCCCATGACACAACGCCCCGGAACAGGTAGCGCGCTACCTCGTCCGGAGACAGCCGCCGCTGCCCGCGGAAGCTACAGGTGAGGCCGTACTCAGTCTCGACCCCGAATATCCGCCGGTCCATGTGCCTAACCTACGTTCCCCGCGACCGGCGGGTCTTATCGCGGCGGACCGGGGCGTCCTATTGTGGGGGTGTGCCGAGCGGACCGCGCCTGCGTCAGGTCGCCCTAGTGGCGCGCGACTGTGGCCAGGTGGCTGGCGAGCTGCGCCGGGTCTTCGGCTGGCCGCCGCCCTTTCACGACCCGGGGGTAGGGCAGTTCGGCCTGACCAACGCGGTGTTCGCGGTGGGCGACACGTTCGTGGAGGTGGTGGCCCCCGCACGGCCGGGTACCACCGCCGGCCGGTACCTCGAGCGGCGCGGCGGTGACGGCGGGTACATGGCGATATTCCAGGTCAGGGACCTGGCGGCGGCCCGTCGCCGGGTCGCCAGCCTAGGGGTCCGGGTGGTATGGACCGCCGAACTGCCCGACATTGCCGCGACTCACCTTCATCCCGGGGACGTCCCCGGCGCCATCGTGTCGCTGGACTGGGCGGACCCGGAGCAATCGTGGCGGTGGGCGGGCCCGTCGTGGACGGGGCGGGTGCCCGATCATGCTGCCGGCGGCGTGACCGGGCTGACGATCGAGGTCAGCGACCCGGCCGCCGCGGCACGGCGCTGGGCGGCGGTGCTCGGGATCTCCGCGGCCGGCCGCGGGCCCACCACGGTTGACGGGCCCACCACGGTTGACGGGCCCATCACAGTAGAGCTGCCCGATTCGCGCCAGCGGCTGCGGTTCGTGCCGGCCGGGGGTGGTCGCGGCGAGGGAATCACCGAGGTGACCATCGCCGGACTGCCAGCCAAAGGGGCAGGGGGGCCATGGGTGATCGGCGGGGTCCGTTTCGCCGGCGAGGAAGGATGACATGACCGCGATCGATACAGGGACCGAGGATCTGCGTGCCGAGATCGACAGCGGCGTCGCGGTGATCACCATGAACCGGCCGCATCGGCGGAACGCCTTCTCCCAGGCCATGGTGTCCGCCCTGGGGGAGGTCCTGGCCCGGGTGGAGACCGACGACGCGGTCGGCTGCGTCGTGCTCACCGGGGCGGGTGGCGCCTTCTGCGCCGGCGGCGACGTCAAGAGCATGGCCGCCCCGGCCGCGGACCGCGGGAACGGTGCCGGCCCGTCGCTCGACGCCCGTATCCACCGCCAGCGGCTGAACCAGCGTGCCACCAGCGGTCGCCTGTGGAGCATGCCCAAGCCGACGATCGCGGCCATCGGAGGGCCCGCGGCCGGCGCTGGCCTGTCCCTGGCGCTAGCCTGCGATCTGCGCTACGCGGCGTCGGGGGCCGTGCTGACCACCGCCTTCGCCAAGGTCGCGTTCGCCGGGGACTACGGCGGGACCTGGTTCCTTACCCAGCTGGTGGGCAGCAGCAAGGCCAAAGAGCTCTACTACTTCTACGGGCGGCTGAGCGCCGAGGAAGCCGAACGGCTCGGGATCGTCAACGCCGTCTTCCCGCCCGTCGATTTCGAACGGGAGGTCATGGAGCGTGCCCGCCGCCTGGCCCAGGGGCCGTCGATCGCTTACCGCTACATGAAGGAGAACCTGAACCGGGCCGTAGCCGGCGAACTGGGTGAATGCATGGACCTGGAAGTGACCCACCATGCGCACACCGGGCTCACCGAGGACCACCGCGAAGCCGCTCAAGCCTTCGTCGACAAACGCGAGCCGCGTTTCCACGGCCGGTAATCCGTCCCGCCCGGCAGGCACTGATCCGAACCCGAAAATGATTACTCAGCCATTCCCGCCGGATCTGCGATCCTCCCCGTTATGCGGAATGTCCAGGCATTGCATTGACAGGTCATACCGGCTCCGTGACACTTTTCCTTCATGGAGGAAGCCGCTGATAGAGGCGTGCTCGTGGGGCTCGGTTTCGACGCGGCCCGGGGTTATGCGCTGGCCGACCAGACCAGCCCGGCGCTGGCCGGCGCGGCTGGTGCCCTGACCGACACCACGATGACCGGAGAACGGGTCACCGAGCTGCGCATTCACGGCGTCTCGGGGTCCAACGGCCCGACCATGCTGGAGCACCCGCAGGCGCTGCAGGTGGCCGGCGACGGCGTGGCGGGATTCTTCCGGCGGTGGAGCCCGGACGGCCCTGGCCAGCCCAGCGTGCCGTGGAAGCTGGAGGCCTACTCCTGGGGCGGGCTGACCGAGGCGCCGCTGGCCTCGGCGTCCTGGCTGATGCTGGCCCCGTTCATGATGTACAACGTCGCCTACTTCATGCTGCCGCCCACCGTAGCGGGCAGTGAGCCCATGGTCATCGAGGATCCGGAACCGCACATTCGCCGCGACCGGGGCCACCAGATCGCGCACGCGCTGCTGAGACTGCTGGCCCTGGCGGCGACGATCCAGTTCGTGAGCGCGGCCGCGACCGTGACCATGAGCACGGTCGCCTGGCAGGCGGCCGACCAGAGGAACCCGCTGCTGCCGACCTGGATGGGCTGGTACGAGTCATGGACCGCCGGGTGGCGGGTCGCCCTGGCGCTCGTGTTCACCGGCCTGGTCGTTGCCCTGCTGTGGATGATCAGCGTCAGGACCGCGAGCAAGTACGAGGCACGGATCAGTGTCGCGCGGCCCAAGCTGAACGAGGCCTGGCTGCTGACCCAGCCGACCTTCTGGCGGGGGAACGCCCTGGTCACCCGGCAGCGCTCGCTCCACGCGGCAGCGGCAGGCGCCTCGGTGGCGCTGATCGCCGTCCTGCCTTCCGGTCATCCGGCCGTGGTCCGGTGGGTGGCGATCGTCGTGGCCGCGGCGGTTCTCGTCGCCGCGGTCGTCATGAACACGATGCCGCTGGCCGACCGTTATACGGTCACCGTCGTCAACGGGGGAGACCCGGACGCGGCCCGCCCGGGCGGGCGGATGCCGGTCGGCAGGTCGGCCGACCGGTGGTGCCGGCGCGTGCTGTACGCCGCGCTGGCCTCGCTGGTCATCTCGGTGGTGGTGAGCGGCTGGACCGAACAGCAGCACGATCGGCACCCGGGAGCACTGCCGGGCCTGACCACCTTCCTCGTCGTCCTGCTGATCGCGCAGGGGGTCTTGCTCGTCGCGCTGGGAGTCGTGGTCAGCGGCCTGGCCCGGCGGGCCCGCGCGGCAGGCTTCGACCGCGCCATCCGTCCCTACCTGGGCGGTAACCTCGCCACGCTGATGGCGACGCTGGGCTTCACCCTCGGCGGGCTGCTCACCGCCGTGATCAACTTCGGCGTGACCCGCCTGCTCGGCACGGCCGAACCCAGCGACGTTCACTTCGTGACCGTGCCGAAGGATGCGCTCGCCATGCCCTGGCCGGTATTCGCCTTCGGCGCCGCGCCCATCGGGCTGCTGGCCGGCGCGATCGCAGCGGGCATCGTGCTGTATCTCCGCTACCGGCGCAACACCCGCGCGTTCTCGTCCGTAGCCGCCGGTGGCCCCTCACCGGTAGCCGCCACCTACGCCGGCTCCACCGCGTGCGCCCCGGACGGCAATGCGAGCACCGGCGATGGCGACGCCTACAAGCAGCGCCGCGGCGCCATCGCCAAAGCCTGGGCCGTCGGCCTGCTCGTCGACGACGCCGATCTCGCCACCGCGCTGGCCGTGGGCGGCGCCCTCGCCCTGGTGCTCGCCGCCGAGATCATCGCGGCGATCTACGTCATCACCGCCGGTCCGGACAGTAAGCCGTACGAGGCCTGGCACGGCTTGGCCGCCGTGGTCTCGCTCATCGCCATCGCGGTGGCCGGCTGGCTGGTCACGCTGCTGCGCCAGGACTACTCCGACCCGGCCAGGCGCAAGACGATCGGAGCGCTGTGGGACGTGGGCACCTTCTGGCCCAGGGCGGTCCACCCGCTCGGCCCGCCCTGCTACGCCGAACGTGCCATACCCGAGGTAGTGGACCGCATCCGCCTGCTGACCGGCCATATCAGCCATGACCCAGACGACGTCGCGACGCTGAAGTACCAGGCCGGGCTGCCGGACCTGGGCCGCACCAAGGGCCTCACCGTACCGATGGGCCCGCTGCTGCTGACAGGCTACAGCCAGGGTTCGGTCATCGCGCCGGCCGTCGTCGCCCAGCTGCCCGCCGACGTCCTGCCCGAAGTCGCCCTGCTCACGCTGGCCTGCCCGGCCCAGCGACTGTACGGGCGGGCCTTCCCCGCCTACTTCGGCCAGCGCCAGCTCACGGAGCTGGCCCGCCTGCTCGACGCGGACCGGAAACCCGGGCGCTGGAAGAACCTGCGCCGCCGCAGCGACTACATCGGATCGTTCATCTTCGCCGAGCCAGAGCCCAGGCTGGACGAGGAATACCTGCGCGACCACATCGACCAGCCGTGCCTGGATCCCCCCGTCCTGGTGCAGGACGCGAACCCGAGCCCGCCGCCCACCCACCGCCACTCCCAGTTCTGGCCCGACCCGCGCACCGCCGAGGTCGGGAAGCACCTGGTCGAGCTGCTGAGAGGCGAGCCCCTTGCTCAGCTAGCCCAGCGCGGCGACGGCGGCCACGACCAGTTCCCAGAAGCGCCCGGCATCTAGTCCGGGAAAACGGTCAGCCACCGGACCGGGATCGCGGTCACGGCCTGCGCGCCTTCGGCAGCGACGCGACCACCAGGTCGTAGGAGTCGCCGAGCAGGTCGGTCACCATCTGGTCGGGCACCGAGCCGTCCAGGGTGATGGTGTTCCAGTGCCGCTTGTTCAGGTGGTACCCGGGCCGGATCGCCGGATAGGCCGAACGCAGCTGGACCGCCAGCTCCGGATCGCACTTGACGCTCAGCTGCACAGGCGGCTCGGCGTCCAGGCTGCACAGCGCGAACATCTTCCCGCCGACCTTGAACACCGACACCTCGTCCCCGAACGGGAACTCCTCGCTAGCCCCCGGCAACGCCAGGCACCGCTCCCTAAGCCGCTGCGCCTTGAGTTCATGCTTGTCCATGCTTCCTGGATCCCGTCAGCCTCTTCTGCACATCTATTCGCTCACCAGTACGATGATCGTAGCTTTTCCGGGGAGGATTCGGGCTTTGGGGAACATCCGGGGTACTGGGATGCACCGGATCTTCCCCAAAGCCCCTTTTTTCCCCGAACTTTCGCGTCTGGTCGCCTCACGATGCACTTGCGCACCAGACGCCCGCCGGGCCCTATGACCTGCGTGCGCCCGACGGAGGAATCACTCATCCAGGCAGCGTGAAGGCGGCGCGGAACCGGGCCAGGGCGCGGTCGCTGTCGCCGTCGGCGGCCCAGGCCTCCAGGCCGACGGTGCCGGTATAGCCCATCTCGTTCAGCGCGGCGGCTACGGCGGGGTAGTTGATTTCGCCGGTGCCCGGCTCGCGCCGGCCGGGCACGTCGGCGACCTGGATCTCGCCGATCAGCGGCCCGGCCCGCCGGACCAACTCGATCAGGTTCCCCTCGCCGATCTGCGCGTGGTAGAGGTCGAGCATCAGCCGGACCCGCGGATGCCCGACGGCTTCGACCAGGGCGAGCGTGTCGGCGGCGCGGGCGAACGGGACGCCGGGGTGGTCCACCGCGGTGTTGAGATTCTCCAGGCAGAACGTGACCCCGGCCCGTTCGGCCATATCGCCGAGACGGGTCAGGGTGCGCGCGGCCGAGATCCACAGCGGGCCCGGCATGTCCTCCCCGGGCACCACCGGCAGGCCCTTGCCGTCCAGGCCGGTGCCGTGCAGGTTCAGCCGGGGGCAATCGAGCGTCTGCGCCACCGCGATGGACTCCTGCGCGGTCCGGATCAGCTCGTCCGCGCCGGCGCCGAAGTCACCCCTGATGTAACCGGTCATGGACGAGAACATCGCCCCGGTCGCGGCCAGCGCCTCGACGTCGTGCCGGGTCCAGTCCCAGATCTCGGCGTCGAAGCCGGCCTCGGCGATCCGCTGGACCCGTTCGGTGATGGGCAGGTCGAGGAACATCATCTCGGCACAGACGGCCAGTCGCATCGGCATGCTCCTTCCGTATGATGCCGTCATGTCAGAGTCAACACCAGGGGGAGTACCCTCAGCGACGTTTCCCATTACCACCGGCTTCGGGCTGCCGGGCATGACCATCGAGCGAGACCTGGGGCTCGCCTTCGGCCTCGTCGTGCGCAGCATGGGCTTCGCCAAGTCGTTCGGCGCCGGGCTCACCTCGCTGCGCCAGGGCGAGGTGCCGCAGTACACCCGGCTGCTCGAGGACAGCCGCCGCCACGCCATCGACCGGATGGTCGAGAACGCGCGGCTGCTCGGCGCGAACGCGATCGTCGCCATGCGCTTCGACTCCTCCGAGATCAGCCAGCAGCTGACGGAGATCGTGGCCTACGGGACCGCGGTCGTCGTCCGGCCCGCCGGGTAGCCGTGCCCGGGGCACGGCCGCTGGTCTCCGACGCCGACCGCGAGCGGCTGGTCGCGCTGCTGCGCGAGCACTACGCGGTGGGACTGTTCGGCCTGGACGAGCTGGACCGCCGGGTCGGGACGGTGCTGGGCGCCCGGTTCCTGGACGAGGCGGCCGCCGCGGTCGCCGACCTGCCCGCGGCCGCGTCGCCAACCGCCGCCGGGAGCTCCGCCGAGGGGAGCGCCGCGCCGCGGCGGGCCAGACGGCGGCGCGGGCACGCCCACGCGGATCAGCCCGCCGCGGGCTGGGTCCCCACCAGCGAGCGATTCCGCGACCCCAGCACCAGCACGGTCATGCGGGTCTGGGTCGATCCGGCCGACCAGAGCCGCCACTACGTGCCCGAACCCGAGCCATGAGTTAGCGGGCGGGCCGGTAGGTGGCGATCAGTGCCGGGCAGCCTGCCCGGCCGCGGCGAACTGCCGGAGGGCGGGCGCGAGCACGTCGGCTTCGACGTTGTGCTGGGCTCCCTCCACCGCCTGCAGCGAGGCGGAGGGCAGCAGGCCGGCCAGGGCCCGCGCCGCGGTGATCAGCCACGGCTCGGTGCCGCGGCCGTACATGACCAGGGTGGGCACCGTGACGGCGGCCCAGCGATCGGCCGGCAAGGGCTGGCCCTCCATCGTGGCGCCCATGATGCGGCCGTCGTAGGCGATGGTGGGGGCGACCGCCTCAAGGGCGGGCCAGAACGGGCTTCCCCGCAGGCCGGCCAGTACCTCGGCCGGCATCCCGACCGCGCCGGTCATGAACAGCTCAACCGCGTCGCCGGGACGGCCCGCGGCCACGGCCGCGTCGAGCCGCTCGACGTAGCCGGCCGGCCGCGGCGGGCGGCTGTCGTCGACCACGAACGGCGGCTCGAACAGCGCGAGCCGCGTGATCGGCAGCCCGGCCGCGGCGGCATCCAGGGCCAGGACCGCGCCGGAGGAGAAGCCGCAGACGTACGCCGGACCGCCGGCCTCGTCGATCAGGGCGGCGACGTCCTCGATCTCGCGCTGCACCGCGTACGGGGGAGTGTCGCCGCTTTCCCCGCGGCCCCGGCGGTCGTAGGCGTACGTCCGGAAATCGTTCCGCAGCAGCGCGCCCACCTGCGCGGCCGTCGGCGACATGGCCCGGTACGCCGTCGCGCCGTCGATCATGATCAGCGGCGGGCCGTCGCCCCAGGCGTCGAAGCCGATGGCCGTGCCGTCCGCGGAAAATACCGTGCTCATCGTGATCCCCTCGTCCCTTTGCCTTCGTCCCCATTTCTGGTACTGAACGGTACCGTACTCGCTCCGTACGGTACTGTACAGTACTAGTCGCCGGAAAACCTTAGGAGGACCCGTGGCCCTTCAGCCGGGCGTTGCCCAGGATCAGCTGAGCGCCGCCCCGGATCAGGCGGAAACCGGCCGGTCCGAGCGCAGACGGCAGGCGATCATCAAGGCGGCCACCGAGGTGTTCGTCCGGCACGGTTACCTCGGCGCGACCACCGATGAGGTCGCCGCCCGCGCGTCGGTGTCCAAGCAGACCCTCTACAAGCACTTCGCCGACAAGCAGCACCTGTTCGCCGAGGTCATCCTGGACGCCAGCGTCCAGGTCGTGGACGGGCTGTCCAGCGCGGTGGCCAGCACGCTGGACGACGCGCAGGACGTGCGCCAGGGATTGCGCGCTCTCGCGGACGGGTTCCTGCGCGGCCTGCTGCAGCCGGACGTGGTGCGGTTGCGTCGGCTCGTGATCGCCGAAGCCGACCGCTTCCCTGAGATCGGACGAGCCTGGTTCGACCGCGGTTTCGACCGTGCCCTGGTGATCCTGGGCGAGGCGATGCGGCGCCTGGCCGACCGCGGGTTCCTGCATGGCCTGGCCGACCAGGCCCTGGCCGCCTATCAGTTCGCCGGGCTCGTCATGTACCAGCCGATGAACCAGGTCATGTTCGCCGGCACCGACGCCATTCCGCCCGCCGACCAGCTCAACCGCATCGCGGACGCCGCCGTGGACGTATTCCTCGCCACCTACGGATAGGCAGGACCCTTGACACCGCCCCGGTTCGCGCCCGCAACCGGACCGCGGTCTGATCGGCCGCAGCGTCAGCCCTCCGCCCACGTCGACGGCGGGCTGACCATGATGCCGTCAGCCGCCGGATGAACCCCGCAGCCCCGTGCGGTCAGGGCGTCCGTGAGGTGGGCCTGCCATTTCTCCATCGACCCGCGGAACTCGTACCCGGTTCCGTCCGCCGTCGTCACGACCAGGATCCGGATGCCCCACCAGCCAGATATCCCCTGAGGTTTCCCGGTTCGGACGCCGGTGATCAGATCGAACGGGATAACGGTCACCCCGTCGCCGCCCTCGGCCGCCTTCGCGACCGCCCGCCTCTTGTTGATGTAGTTTCCGATCACCCCGCCGATCGCGGATCCGGCGGCTATTCCCGCGTACCCGATCCGGTGGGAGAGCGGGAGGCTGAGGACCAAGAAGATCACCGGCCCGATCGCGTAACCCCAGGTGTCGACCGGGCTGTTCACAGCGGTCAGGTGGTCCGGGTAGAGCAGCAGGAATCCCCGTCCTGGTTTCGCGCTGCCGAATAGGAACCGGGCCGGCTGGCTCCTGGTCGGCGTCTGGCTGTCCGGCATTTCTGTCTTCTTTCATCTGACTTCCCCCACCGGCGCAGAGCGCCGCGCGGCAGCCGTGATACACCTCATGTCCCCGTGTATCTGAGCGCCGCTCCGGGAGGGGGGAATGAGAGGAGCCCCTGATATCGCGCGCCTACCCGAGGACGGCCAGGCTGGCCAGGAGCGTGGCTCGTTCGTCACGGCTGAGCGTGGCGTAGGCAAGACCGTTTCGGCGGTTCGTCTCGGCTTCTATTGCGTCGCGGGCCGGGCCGGCGGCCAGCTCTGTGATGGTTGTACTGGTGAGTCCGGCGGCCTGCCAAGCCGCGGCGTGCGCGTCGGCGCGGTGATAGCGAAGCGCCGAGAGCCGGGTGTGCAGGAGTAGCTCGGCAGTGGCATCGGCCGGTTCGTACGGCGGGGCCATGGTTGCGTACGCGGGACCGCCACTGGCCAGGGCAGCCTGAACCACCCGTCCGGTCAGATCGCTGACCTGGTCCAGACCACCATGTCCGGCCCATAGTTCACCCGCGATGCGGGCGGTGGCCTGGTACATCTGGGCCAGCACGGCTCGGCCGCGGTCCGTCGATACGATGGCGCCATCGTCGGCGACGCCGATCAGTCCTGCGGCGCGCAGCCCGTCGACATCACGGCGGATATCCTCAGCGACGCGGTAGCGGTACACGGCGGCCAGGCCGGCTGCCGTGACTGGACGGGCCAGCAGCGCGATCCGCAACTGGCCGAGCATGCGCATCGCGTCGGGCGGCGCGGCACCGGCGACGGGAGTGCCCGCGGCGCGAGTCATGGCCTCCTGGACCACGGTCAGGGTGAGTCGCTCGACGACGGGGGCAATGAGCGGTGCGAACTGGTGCGGCGAGACATCGGCGATGTCAGACATCGTGGGATTCCTCCGATTACTAGGTGATGACCGCGAGCCGGGCAATGAGTGTGTTCGCCTGGGCCCCCCGGCGGGCGCCCCGGCGGGCGCCCCGGCAGGCTCGCCGTCGAGGCGCCGCAAGACGAAGCTACGCGTTGGCGGTGCGGCGGCCGCGCAGCCACATGCCGAGGGCCGTCGTTCCGGCCGACACAAGCGCGACCGCCAGGCAGATCGCGATGCTGCTGGTGTAGGTGGCGTCATGGTTGGGTGCGGTGAGCACGAAAACCGCGGCGCCGATAGCGAACAGGGCGATCTCGACCGCGATGGCGACGCGGCGCCGGGCGAGCCAGCCGGCCAGGAAACCGCCGATCAGGGGCAGAAGCAGGAACATGGTGACCTCCGGGGTCATCGGTGGATCGGTACGTGTTTCCACGGTCGCGGTCGGGTGGCGGCGGCACATCGTGGCGAGCCCGCTCATCCGGGGCCGTCTTATCCGTGCTGGCACGGACCCGCGTACGCCGGCGTGATGGGAGCATGGGAGGGTGGAGGTCAGCCTTCCGATCATTCGCCGGGCCTGGTCGCCGGCCGTTGTCGGCTGGGCTTCGTTGGTGGTCGTGGTCGCGCTCGTCGCATACACGTTGATCGGGGCGCCGCTGGATGGCCAGGCCAATGATCCGTTCGCCTGGGCCGCCGCGACCACCGGCCTGTTCGGCGCCGGCCTCGCCGCGGTCCTGCTCACCCGCTCGCCGCGGCATCCAATCGGCTGGCTGTTGCTGGTCATTGGCATCACGCGCGGGGTCGCCGGGGCTGCTCAGGTGTGGTGTGTCTCGGCTCTGGTCACCCATCCGGGCCGCGCAGGCGGTGACATCGCATCTTGGCTCCAGACCTGGACACCGGCGGTTGGGCTGGCGGTGGCCCCGCTCATCATCGTGCTGTTCCCCGACGGGCGGCTGCTGAGCCCGCGCTGGCGGATCGTGCCCGTGCTGGCCGGGATCGCGCTGGTTCTTGTCGCCGTGGTACTGCCGGTCGGCGCCTGGCCGTACCGCGGGCCGAGGCTGCTGCCTGACGCGCCGCTGCCCGACGAGCCGTCGGCCCACGTGGTCAACGCGTTTTTCGT
>WNGE01013465.1_pt1 | contig 12841 bp, 12 predicted proteins | sample 5400651 | NCBI WGS metagenome assembly WNGE01 (sample SAMN13153370, study PRJNA577476) | soil metagenome | isolation source: 60 cm soil or saprolite under grassland replicate 2 | place: USA:California | collected 2016-06-15 | reverse complement strand
CGACTACCAGGGCATCTGGACGCGTGGCGCCGAAGCAAGTTCTCCGTCACCCGTCCCGCGTCCGACCGGCTAACCTCTGGGTGATGGACTTCGATCTCACCGACGAGCAGCAGGAGTTCCGCAGGGCCGTCCGCGAGTTCGCCGAAGAGGTCATCTCGCCGCGGGCCGAAGAGATGGATCGCCTCGAGGAGTTTCCCACCGACATCGTCAAGCAGATGGGCCAGATGGGTCTGTTCGGGCTCCCCTTCCCCGAGGAGTACGGAGGCCAGGGCGCGGATTTCCTCACGTTCTGTATCGCCGTCGAGGAGCTGGCCAGGATCGACTCATCGATGGCCATCACGCTGGAGGCCGGGGTGGGGCTGGGCGCCAACCCGATCTACGCGGATGGGACCGAGGAGCAGAAACAGAAGTGGCTGGTTCCGATGTGCCGCGGAGAGATCCTCGGGGCTTTTGGCCTGACCGAGGCCGGCGGCGGCTCGGATGCCGGGGCCACCAAGACGGCGGCCCGCCTCGAGGATGGCGAGTGGGTGATCAACGGCTCGAAGGCCTTCATCACGAATTCCGGAACCGACATCACCGGCCTGGTCACGATCACCGCCGTCACCGGCGACAGGGACGACGACGGCAAGAAGGAAATCTCGGCGATCATCATCCCTGCGGGTACTCCAGGGCTCGAGGTCGGGAAGTCCTATCGGAAGGTCGGCTGGCGCGCCTCCGATACGCATGAGCTGGCGTTCAACGACTGCCGGGTGCCGGAAGATAACCTGCTGGGGCTGCGGGGGAATGGCTATGCCCAATTCCTGCGCACGCTCGACGACGGGCGGATCGCGGTGGCCGCACTCTCAACCGGGCTGGCTCAGGGATGCCTCGAGGAGTGTCTGAAGTATGCAAAGGAGCGCCACGCGTTCGGCCGGCCCATCGGGGCCTTTCAGGCCCTGCAGTTCAAGATCGCCGATATGAAGGTGGCAGTGGAGACGGCCCGTCTGGCCACCTATCGTGCCGCCTGGCTCAAAGACCGGGGGCGTCCCTACAAGGCAGAGGCGGCAGCGGCCAAGCTCTACGCCAGCGAGAGGGCCGTCTCCTGCGCTCGCCAGGCCGTTCAAGTGCACGGGGCGTATGGCTACATGGAGGAATTCCCAGTGGCCCGGTATTACCGCGACTCCAAGGTCCTGGAGATCGGGGAGGGCACCAGTGAGATCATGCGGTGGATCATCGCCCGCGATCTGGGGCTGCCCGAGGACGAAGGCTGAGGCTCCTGGTCGAGCCGTCGCATTTACGTTCCTTCACAGCAGGTATTCCGGGCGCCCCTAGCTCAAGGCCTCAATCGACATTGCCGAAATCCCAGGAAATGATTGAAGCCCAACCCAGTCAGGGTCAGGCTTGCCAAGGCTTGACAATGAAGGGTCATGTCCGATAGGCATAGGCGCCTTTTGACGAGGATCGGAGGTCCCGGAGCAGCCCGCCTGGTTGCGGCCCTGGCCGTGGCCATCCTCCTGCTCGCCCTGCCCGGTGTTTCGGCCCAGGCGGGCAGCGTCCAGACCAAGAAGCAGCTCGCCGCGGCTCTGGCAAGGCTCCACAAGCTCGAGGGCCGGATCGCCGCTCAACAGAAGGTGTTGAATGGGCTCCGTGGTGAGGCCACCGTCCTGGCCGGGAAGATCGACAAGGTCCAGAGCCGCATCGCCCACACCCAGTTCGAGATCATCAAGAAGGAAACCCAGATCCAGGACGCCCAGGACGAGCTCTCCGCCACGCAGAAGCAGCTCGATCGCCGGGCCTGGGTGGCCTACGAGAACGGTCCGGGCTCGAGCCTCGACTTCATCCTGGGAGCCACGTCGCTGGCCGACCTATCCACGCGCCTGGAGATCGTCAACCGGGTTGCCCAGAACGATCGGGACCTGATCATCCAGATCCAGACGCTGCAGAATCGCCTCATCGCCCGGCAGGGCGAGCTGGTCGTGCTGGAGAACGACCTTCGCGATCGGCGGGCCGAGCTGGTCACCCGGCAGCGTGCGCTGCAAGCGAAGATCGACCAGGCGCAGGCCGTCTGGAACAAGTTGACCGTCAACAGGGCGAAGGCCGACGCGATCGTGGGCGAGCTCCGGAGCAGGTATCGGAAGCAGGTGGCTGCGGAACTGGCCGCGCGAAGAGCAGCAAGCGGGTCCATCGGCGGCGTGTTCCATGCATGTCCCGTGCGGGGGTTCGTGGCGTACTCCGACGACTTCGGGGCTCCGCGCTATGGCGGAGGTTTTCACCCGCATGCGGGGAACGACATCTTCGCTCAGAGAGGCACGCCGATCGTGGCGCCATTCCCGGGAACGGCTGAGATGTCCTCGAACGGCTTGGGAGGCCTCGCCGTGAAGGTGTTCGGAGCGGCCGGGTGGACGTACAACGCCCACCTCGACAGCTTCGGGAACCTCGGATCGGTGAGTACCGGAGATGTCGTCGGCTACGTGGGCGACAGTGGCGACGCCAGGGGCGGGGCGACCCACGACCACTTCGAATGGCATCCCAACGTGATTCCGTCACACCCCCACAAGAGCCCGTACGGTTACGCCGTGATCGGTTCGGCGATCGACCCCTACCCGTACCTCAACTCGGTCTGTCGCTGATCGCACCGCGGGGCGAGCTTCCTCGCCCTCCTCGGTCTTTCCATCGCTTCCACAGCCACCGGCCCAGGAAGAACACGACGACGAGACCGAGGACGACGTAGCCGAATCTGGATAGGGTCTTGTCCACGAACGACAGGTTCTTCCCGAAGAAGAAGCCGAAGATCGAGATACCGGTCGCCCACACCATGATGGCCGGCACGTCGAACGCCAGGAACCGCCAGTACTTCATCCGCCCGGCTCCCGCCGAGAAAGGGATGAACGCACCGGCGGCTGTGGCGTACCTCCCGATGGCCACGGTCTTTCCACCGTGCTTGTGGAAGTACTCCTCAGATGCCTCGAGCATCTCGGCGAGCCACTTACCCACCCACGGGAGGTGGCGGATCAGCCGCACGCCGAACCTCCGTCCCAGCCAGAAGCCAATGGACTCTCCGCAGATGGCGGCCAGAGATCCAATCACGATGACCAGGGTGAGGTTCATCTTGTGCTGCGAGGCGTACACGCCACCCAGGGCCAGGATGAAGTCTCCGGGGATGATCAACCCGATGAAGATGGATCGCTCCATGAGAACGCCGCCCGCGATGATGAAGTACCCGGCCGCGATGAAATACGGCTCGATGGCCGAGACGATCCGCTCCACGAGGGTCAGCGCGAGCACGCCCATTCCTAACACGCTTTGCCGCTGATTCCAGCCCGGTACTAGGCTTGCGGTTCGAGCGGGTCAGGCGCGTCGCCACAAGATCTCGATCTTTCGGAGGCTTCGGATGAACCCCGGGGACGTCAGAACGGCGGGCGTGGTGGGGTGCGGGATCATGGGCTCGGGCATCGTCGAGGTCTGCGCCAAGGCCGGCATGCGGGTCGTCTTCGTCGAGGCGACCGACCAGTTGGTGTCGCGGGGGCAGGGAGCCGTCGAGCGATCCATGGCCAAGGCGGTGGAGCGAGGAAAGCTGGCTGAGTCGTCGCGCGACGAAGCGCTGGGCCGGATCACTGGTTCGACGTCCTTCGAGGATCTGGCCGAGGCCGACCTGGTCATCGAGGCAGTGACAGAGGACCCGGGGGCCAAACGCGACGTGTTCCACAAGCTGGACGAGCTGACCCGTTCCGAGGTGATCCTAGCCAGCAACACCTCGTCGATCCCCATCGTCGAGCTCGCGTCCGTGACCAAGCGCCCCGACAAGGTGGTGGGCATGCACTTCTTCAACCCACCTCCCGTCATGCCGCTTCTTGAAGTGGTACGGGCCCTGACCACTTCAGATGAGACGGTCGAGTTCGCCCGGGGTATGGGGGACCGCCTTGGTAAGACCACGGTCCTGTCCAGGGACCGCGCGGGATTCATCGTGAACTACCTCCTGGTGCCCTACCTCAACTTCGCGGCGCAGATGTACGAAGAGGGCTTCGCCTCGGCGGAGGACATCGACACGGCCATCAAGCTGGGACTGAGCCACCCCATGGGGCCCCTCACGCTCCTCGACTTCATCGGCATCGACACCGCGGTGCACGTGGCCGAAGTGCTGTACGAGGAGTTCAAGGAGCCGCTGTTCGCTCCGCCGGCCATCTTGAAGCGGATGGTCTCCGCGGGATGGCTGGGCCGGAAAAGCGGCAGGGGCTTCTACGAATACGACAGGTGATCGGGAAATCCCAGCCCGCGAGGCTGAGTCGGTAGCGGCGATGCCCAAGGCCATCGACCTGCACGTGCATCTTCCAATGGATGAATGGTTGCAGAACGCCATCGGGCCATACCTGGAGGCCACCGAGAATTACTTCCGGGCGAAGGTCCCCCGGAAGACGATCGAGGAGGTGGCACAGGAATACGCCTCCCGAGATGTCCTCGGCGTCGTCCTCGACTGGGACGACCACACCGTCTCGGGGCGCGGCTGGATGGGCAACGACTGGCTGGCCTCGCTCTCGGAGAGGTTCCCCGGGGCGCTCATCGGATTCGGTTCGGTCGATCCCTTCGATGAGAAGGCCCTGGACGAGCTCGATCGGTGCGGCGATCTCGGGCTGAAAGGACTGAAGTTCCATCCCACGATGCAGCGATTCGACCCGGGGAACGAGCGTTTCTATCCGCTCTGGGAGAAGGCTCAAGCGCTGGGGCTGATCTGCCTGTTCCACACGGGGACGTGCGGGATCGCCGCGGGGACGCCCGGCGCCGGGGGGACGAAGATCCGCTTCTCGCACCCGGGGTTCCTCGACGCCATCGGCGCCGACTTCCCGCGCCTCACGTTGATCGCCGCCCACTTCGGGTGGCCATGGTTCATGGAGTGCCTGGCCATCGCCCTGCACAAGTCGAACGTCTTCATCGAGCTCTCTGGGTGGGCCCCGAAGTATCTGCCGGCCGAGGTGGTCCGGGAGATCGGGAAGCGCTTGAATGCCCAGACGCTGTTCGGCAGCGATTACCCGTTCATCTCACTGGACCGCTGGTTCGCCGAGTTCGATCAGCTCGGCTTGCCGGAAGAGGCAAGGCACGCGATCCTCGTCGGAAACGCAGCCCGCCTCCTGGGGCTGTGATCGAGACCGGTCGGGGGCGACTGCTGTCAGAGGATGGACTTGTAGACGTCGAGCGTCTGCCTCGCCGTTTCCTCCCAGGAAAAGCGCTCTGCCCTTCCCCTCCCGGCCGTGCTCAGGCGGGAGGCGAGCTCGTGGTCGTTGATGACCCGCTCGATGGCTTCGGTCAGCCCCGCCACTGACCGGGGGTCGACGGGAAGGGCCGCCTCGCCTGCCACTTCCGGCAGTGACGAGGACGCGGAGACCACACAGGGCGTCCCTCGACCCATCGCCTCGAGGACGGGCAGCCCGAAGCCCTCGTACAGAGAGGGATACACGAACACGGAGGCTCCCCGATACAGCGCGTCGCGGTCGGCCTCGGAGGTCTCCCCGGTGAGGATGATCTCGCCGGGCAGGTCGAGAGCGAGTTCCCTCATGAGCTGCTGATGCCCCCACCCGATGGGACCGGCCAGGACGAGGGCGTGGGGCGCTCCTCGGGCGGCGACCCTTCGGTAGGCCCGGACCAGCCGCACGAGGTTCTTCCGAGGCTCCAGGGTTCCCACGAAGAGGACGTACGGCTCGGGGACCTTCAGGCGAGCCTGTGTCTGCTGGATGTCCGCGCCGACGTGCGGCAGCGAGGCCGCCAGGGGCACCACGTGGATCCGCCGTTCGTCGATCCGACGGTGGCGCAGCAGGTCCTCGGCCGTGTGGCGGGACACCGTGATGATTGCGTCCGCGCTGCGGACGGCCCTGAACAGCCCAACCCGATACATCGCTCGCCACTGGATCGGAAACAGCTCGCGGTGCACCAGGAACGCCACATCGTGCACGGTGACCACCAGCCGCTGGTTTGGCCCCGTCGGCGGCACCGCGGCTGGCACCGGAGAGTGGACCAGGTCGGCGGAAGCGAGCACCGTCGGAAGAGGCGGCCGGCGGGCCAGCGCCCAGCTCGGGTAGAGGCGTCGAATCGATGACGGCAGCTCGACCCGTGGGTAGCGGTCCATCCAGTTCTCCTGTGGACGGGCCTCGAATCGCGAGTGAAAAAGGGCGATCTCCAGAGAGGGTTCCGATCGGGAGAGCGCGGGGAGGAGCTCCCGCACGTAGGCCCCCATGCCCCCGGGTGCCTGGAAGAAGAGTTGATCGGTCAGGAAGGCCAGAGAGGTCACTTGTAGGACTCCATGCACTCCACACCTTCGAGGCCGGCGGTTGCCGCGTGCTCCGTCCCTGCCTCGATGTCCAGGCGGTCACCGGTGGTCATCCGATAGGTCTTTCGTTCTTCGTCCTCGAACGTGATCGAGCCCGCGAGGACGAACAGGACCTTGTGGTTGCGGTGGCCGTGCCAGGGGTACCCCTGGCCCGGCCCGCCGCTCCACTTTCGCGGATGAGGGCAGTTCTCCGCGGCAAGCAGTCCCCCTGCTGCTTTCTCGTCCGGTACCGCATGTGGAGTCAGTCGGATCCCCACGTCCAGAGTCCTCGTCGCCGTTTGTATGCAGAGCACATGGTGCCCTCTCGCGCGGCCGATTCAAGCATTGGCCGGTACCCCATCATGCACCGAGGACAGTGCCCGCCCACGGCATTCAGGTCATTGGACTCGTCGCGGGCGTGGGCGGGGTGACCATCCACGCTACCGTGCGTCGCCGCGGCCTGGCCTTGGCTCCGTTCCTCGCCTGGTGAAGGCGGTCGGCCAGGCCCCGCCCCAGGGGCGGGTGACCTGATGGCGGATCTGGAGAGCTCCGAGTCTCAGGGCCTCGGCTCTCCCGGCAAGAGCCCACGGATCCGGTCGAACCACCCCCGTCCCGAAGTACTCGTCGAGGGCGCTGGCTATCGCCCGCTCTTCTTCGGCCGAGAGTCCGGGCGGAAGCTCGTAGCGCATGCTGGCCCGTTTCTTACGTGGTGCTACAGAGGAATGTTGCCGTGCTTGCGCGCAGGGACCTGCTCCCGCTTGGTGCGCAGCATCCGGAGGGTCTGGATGAGCTTGGGCCGCGTCTCGGCCGGCTCGATCACGTCGTCCACGAAGCCGCGCTCGGCGGCCACGTAGGGGTTCCCGAACTGATCCTCGTACTGGGCGATCAGCTCCCTGCGTTTGCCCTGCGGGTCGGCTGCCTTCTGGATCTCTTTGCGGAAGATCACGTTCACGGCGCCCTCCGAGCCCATGACGGCGATCTCTGCCGTCGGCCAGGCGAACGAGGCGTCCGCCCGGAGGTGTTTCGAATTCATGACCACGTAGGCACCCCCATAGGCCTTCCGGGTGATCACCGTGACCTTTGGGACGGTGGCCTCGGAGAAGGCGTACAGGAGCTTGGCCCCGCGCCGGATGATCCCGCCGTACTCCTGGGCAGTGCCAGGCAGGAACCCGGGGACGTCCTCGAACACCACGAGTGGCACGTTGAAGGCGTCACAGAAGCGGATGAACCGAGCGGCCTTCTCGCTCGACTCGTAGTCAAGGGTCCCGGCCAGCACCTTCGGTTGGTTGGCGATGATCCCCACGGACCGCCCGTCCAGGCGAGCGAAGCCGATCGAGATGTTCGCCGCCCACAGCGGGAAAGCCTCGAAGAACTCACCGTCGTCGACGATCCGCCTGATCGCCTCCTTGATGTCGTAGGGGGCGCGGGGCGAGTCGGGAACGAGCGTGTTGAGGAACTCGTCGCGGCGGTTGGGGTCGTCCCGTGACGCGTACGAAGGAGGATCCTCCAGGTTGTTGGCTGGAAGGAACGACAGCAGGTACCGCACCTGTGACAGGCAGTCGTGCTCGTCATCGGCGATGAAGCTGGCGATGCCGGACCGGATGGCATGCGTGTTCGCCCCGCCCAGCTCTTCGAAGGTGACCTCTTCGCCCGTAACCGCCCGGATCACGTCGGGACCGGTGATGAACATGTGCGAGGTGCCCTTCACCATGAACACGAAATCGGTGATGGCGGGCGAGTACACGGCTCCTCCGGCGCAGGGACCCATGACCACGGAGATCTGGGGGATCACCCCCGAGTAGCGGACGTTGCGGTCGAAGATGTAGCCGTACCCGGCGAGTGACGCCGGACCCTCTTGGATCCGCGCCCCGCCCGAGTCGTTGATGCCGATGATCGGCGGATCTTGCAGATCTTCTCCGCCATGACCTCGCCCAGGGATCCGCCGAAGATGGTGAAGTCCTGCGCGTAGACGAAGACCTTTCGCCCGTCGATGGTTCCCCAGCCGGTGACGACCCCGTCGGTGTACGGGCGGACCCGGTCCAGCCCGAACGTTCCCAGGCGGTGCCGGGTGAGCATGTCGGTTTCGACGAAGGAATCGGGATCCAGCAGCAGCTCCAGCCGCTCACGTGCCGCCAGCTTCCCCCTGGCGTGCTGCCGCTCGATCGCCTCCGGCCCACCCCCCAATCGCGCCTTTTCCTTCAGTCCGCGAAGCTCATCGAGCCGGTCTCCGATGGTGACGCCGGGAGGCTCGGGCGGTGGAGGAGGCCCGCCCGCCCGGACGACACCGGTACGGCCCGGGCCGTCACCCGAAGTGTCGGACTCCGAGGGTTCCTCGGCGTAGGCCTCGCCCACTCCGTCCTCGCCCTCGGCCCGATCGCGTTCTTCTCTCTTGATTTCGGCCATCGGCTGGCAGTCTATCCCGCTCCAGCCGGGTGGTGACGCTGGAATGTCAGTGGTGCGCCCTACCATCCACCCATGGAGCTCACGCCCGCCCAGCGTCGCACGCTGGAGCAGTTGATCGGGCTGGGGTCGACGCCTGACCTCGCGTCCGACCTGCATGAGCGTTTCCGTCGTTCGCTGGAGCACCGCCTGGCTGCGGCCGGAACCCTGCCGGGGCCGGGAGAGACGATGTGGCTCGGCAAGCATCGCCTGAACGATCGGCAACGCTGCGAGGGCCTGTTCCAGGCTGGGCTCTTTCGTGAGGGGCCGCCCTTCGAGCACACTCACGTGACCGCGTCGGGTCGCCTGTTCCACAAGGCCATCGAACTCGACGTCGCCACGGAGCGCGCCCTCGATCCGTTCTCGGTCTGCGAGCGGGCAGCCGGGCGGGCCGCGGAGCAGGATGGCTCGTTCGGCAAGCACTGGAGTGCACTGGACCAGTTCGATCAGGCCGATCTGGTGGCCGACGCCAGCCGGCACCTGGCGTTGTTCCGCGACTCGTTCCCGCCCCTTCAGCGCCGATGGGCTCCGCAGTCGGAACTGTTCATGAAGGTCGCCCTCGCCCGAGGCCGGATCGTCCTGTCCGGGGCGCCGGATCTGGTACTTGGCCGGAGGCGCCGGTTGGCCATCGACTTCAAGAGCGGTCGTGCCTGGCCCGAACACGCCGAGGACATGCGGTTCTACGCGCTCCTGCTCCTTCTGCGCACCGGTGTGCCGCCGTACAGGGTGGCCACGTTCTTCCTGGACTCGGGGGAGTGGCAGGCCGAGGACGTGTCCGAACAGACGCTGGATCGAGCCACAGAAAGGATCGTGGCGGCGGCGCGAACCGCCGTCGGGTTGACCGCAGGTGGGTCTCCGGTCCTGACCCCCGGCCCCTACTGTGCCCGTTGTCCCCGGCGGTCCGAGTGCCCCGCGGCGGTCGGGCGAGCGGGGACGGCGCGCTCGGGCCCAGTGGTCGCGCAATCCGCTGAGGAGGTGGTGGTTACAGCAGGTTGATCTAACGCACCCGGCCTGGACTGACTACGTCAGGCTGATCCGGAACAGTTCTTCCAGCTTGGGGATGGTGATGTCGGGGTGCCTGTGAACCACGCCTGTCATCCCGATCGATCGAGCGCCGTCCACGTTCGCCGCGATGTCGTCCACGAACACACATCCGGCCGGGCGGACGCCTACTCGGCCGGCCGTCAGGTGGAAGATCTCCGGCTCGGGCTTGCGGACCCCTTCTCGTCCGGAAAGCACCACCGCGTCGAAGAGCTCCTCGTACCAGGGAGGAGAATCCCGGAGGCCCCATGTGTTCGACACCAGCGCCGTCCTGATGCCCTGGGTTCGGGCCGAGCGCACCGCTTCGATCATCCGCTCGTCGGGAACAGCCCCGCCGAACAGCCTGGTGGTGAGGTCGATGGCCTCGATCGGCTTGTCCAATCCCTCCGAGAGCACCACGGCCAGCCGAGCATTGAACTCCTCCACGGGCATGCGCCCGGTCTCGACTTCGGGCACCAGATCGTCCAGCCTCTCGGCGTCGACTGCCTCGACAGGGCCTTCGCCCTCACCGGCTCCCCGATACGCCGGGGCGAGAACCGGTCGCAGTCGCTCGGGGCTGACCCCGGTGGCCAGGCAGAATTGCGCGAAGCTCGCCGAGATCGGGGTCGTCAGAACGCCGCCGTAGTCCACGAGCAAGGCCTCGTGATGATTGTCCTGGCCCATCTCAGAGCTCCCGAGATCGAGATGCCACAGTCACGCGCGAGTGAGCGACAGGGCCATGCCGACCAGCGCCGGCACGCCCTCGGGGAGGTTGGCGAAGAAGGGATCGTCGGTGACCCCGGCGAGGTGGCGCGCGTAGCTTCCCTCGAGCAGGATCGCCAGTTTCCACACCGCGAGCGCCATGTAGAAGGCGAGATGGTCGATCCGCCTGCCCGATCGCGCCTCATAGCGATCCAGCAGGTCATCTCGAGGCTGAAAACCCGGAAGCTTCGTGACGGTCTGCTCGTCTAGGATCGACTCCTCCCGGTCCCTGGCATCGCGCCAGAACGAGACCATCCAGCCGACATCTGCCAGGGGATCGCCCAGCGTGGACATCTCCCAGTCGAAGATGGCCGCCAGCCGAGGCGGCGCCTGGGGCCGGAAAGCCACGTTGTCGAGCTTGTAGTCACCATGGACGATGGTGACGTCTCCGGCCGATGGGACGTGCTCCTCGAGCCACGCGCCCACACGATGCAGGTCGGGCAGGGCGCGGGTCAGCGGCTCCGTCAGAGCGAGCTGTCCCTGCCATCGCATGAGCTGTCTCTCCAGGTAGCCGGACGGCTTGCCGAACCCCTCCAGGCCCACCGCTCGCCAATCGACGGTGTGCAGCTCAGCGAGTGCATCCACCAGCTCCTCGCCGATGGCTCTCCGGGATTCCACGTCTGCCTCGAACGCCGCGGGCAGCGCGTTCCGGATGACCACGCCGTCGACGTGCTCCATGAGGTAGAAGGGGGCCCCGATCACGGAGGTGTCCTCGCACATGAGGACGGGCCGAGGTGCACGCACGGCAGTTCCGGCGAGTGCCGAGAGGACGCGGTACTCCCTGGCCACGTCGTGGGCCGTCGGCAGGAAGGCTCCCCGGGGTGGCCGCCGGAGGACCCACTCGTGCTCGCCCGTCCGAACGAAGAACGTCTCGTTCGAGTGGCCGGCCATGTGCCGTTCGACCTCCATCGGCCCAGCGACATCAGCACGCTCTGCCGCGTCCTTAGTGCCAGGGTCGGGGAGGCGGTCACGGAGGTAGCGCTCCAATGCGTGGCAATCGACGAGCGGTTCGAGATCCTGCTGCACGCCGACCCCTTCAGGCCATCCCTCCGGTGGCCGGCTTCGTGGTGCCCTCGGCGGCCATCGCCTTCACCAGGTTCCTGGCGATGATCATCCGATGGACCTCGGAAGGCCCGTCGTAGATGCGGGCGCCTCGGGCGTCCCGGTAGAAACGTTCGAGCGGCAGGTCGCCCGAATACCCCAGCGACCCGCAGATCTGGATGGCCCGGTCCACGATCTGCCCCAACGCCTCGGCGACGAAGACCTTGACGATGGCCACCTCCTGCTTGAAGCGTTGTCCCGACTCGATCTTCCACGCCGCGTGAAGGACCATCAGGCGAGCGGCGTACAGATCGATCGCCGAGTCCGCGAGCATCCAGGCCACGGCCTCGTGCCGAGCTAGTTGCTTGCCAAAGGCCTCACGGGAGATGGCCCGCTGGGTGGCGATGTCCAGCGCCCGCTGGGCCACTCCGATCCACCTCATGGCGTGCGCCAGACGCGCCGGCCCGAGCCTGACCTGGGACAGAGGGAACCCTTCCCCCCGATTCCCCATCAGGGCGTCCGGCCCCACGCGGCAGTCGTTCAGGCGAACTTCGCAGTGCCCGCCCGGCCCCTCGGTACCCATCACCGGAATCTCTCGGACGACCTCCCACCCGGGGTTGTCCGCGTCAATCAGGAACAAGCTGAACCGGCTCCGGGAGTCGACCTCCGGATCGTCTTCGGTCATCGCCACGACGATGGCGAAGGCCGCGCCGTTGGCCCCCGTGATGAACCACTTCTCTCCGTTCAGGACCCATCCGTTGCCGTCCTGCTTCGCCGTTGTGCGCAGCTGCGTTGGATCGGACGAGGCGACGTCTCGTTCAGTCATGGCGAAACACGAGCGAACGCTTCCATCGGCCAACGGACGGAGGTAACGCTCCTTCTGCTCGTCGGTGGCCGCGTGCAACAGAAGGTGCATGTTGCCTTCGTCGGGAGCCATGCAGTTCAGGGCGAGCGAGGCCAGGGCGGACACGCCGAGCTCCTGTGATACCAGGGCCATCCCCAGTGCCCCCAGACCCAGACCACCCCACTGCGCTGGCAGGTGCGGATTCCACAACCCTGCGGCGCGGGCCCGCACCCGAAGCTCAGCCAGGCGCTCATCGAAGTTCGTCGCGTCGACGTCCGGTTCGACCGTCAGAACCTCATCCCGAACGAACGCGGCCACGCGAGCCCGCACGTCCTGGAGCTCGGAAGGAATCGTAAAGTCGATCACCGGCCTATTTCACCATGCGACGGAACAGGCAAGGCGTGGCAAGCGCCAACGTACAGGGTCTGGGCCGGCTCAACGCAGAGCCCTAGCCCGGCTTA
>WNGE01011454.1_pt1 | contig 12841 bp, 11 predicted proteins | sample 5400651 | NCBI WGS metagenome assembly WNGE01 (sample SAMN13153370, study PRJNA577476) | soil metagenome | isolation source: 60 cm soil or saprolite under grassland replicate 2 | place: USA:California | collected 2016-06-15 | reverse complement strand
CCATACTTCGATTCGAAGGGCTTGATGAGCGTCGGCTGGTCCTTTTCGGCGAAGGTGGTGTAGATCGTGAGCGTGCCTTCTTTCTTGGCCGCGGCGACGATTTTCTCCATGCGGTCCGGGCCGCTGTACTCGAAGAGCGTGGTCTGCGCGACGGCGCCGCAGGCGAAGAGCGCGCAAGCGCCGGCGGCCAGCGCAGCGGTCGATTTCATGGTGTTCCTCATCGGATTTTCCTCAATCGCGTACGTCCTGCAAGAACCAGTCCGTCGGCAGTTCGCGACCGAGCCCCTCGCGGCGCGCCGCCTCGTAGGCCGCCGCGGCCACGGCGAAGAATTGCACGCCCTGGATGTTGCCGCGCTCCGAGTACGTGATCTCTTCCCGCGAGGTGCGGCCGCGAACCTCGCCGCCGACCACGTCGCCGAAACTGACGTCGTTGCCCCTTCCGGTCACTTGCGGCGCGCGGCCGCTCTTGCGGTGCGTTCCCCAGCGGGGATCCTGCGGGCGGGCAACGTATCCCAGCCACTCGTCGGCCGTGCCGAGCTCCGGCCTCCCCACGGGCGCGGGCGAGGTGCCCAAGCGCAGCGTCCGGTCGAAGCGGGAAAGCGCCGCGTCGTCGGGCCGTCCGCCGATCGATACGACGTGCATGCCCGGCTCGAGCCACTCTCCGCGGATGACCGGCACGGCCGAATCGGTGCAGGCTGCGAGAATGTCCGCGCCACGATAAACCTCGCGCGGCTCATCTCGGGCTTCGCACTCGATGCCGTGGCGCTTAGCGATCTCCGCTGCAAAACGCTCTCGGTTCGCCCGGGTCGGACTGAACACTTTGATCCGCTCGATTTTCCTCACTTCCAGCAAGGCCTCCACGTGCGAAGCCGCCATGCCGCCCGAGCCGAGCATTCCGAGCGCCCGGCAATCCTCCCGCGCCATGATGTCCGTCCCGATGGCGCTGTCGGCCGCGACGCGCAGGTGCTGCAGGTGCCCGTCGTTGATGATGGCGAGCGGCGCGCCGGTCTCGACGTCCGTGAGGAACACCAGGCCGCAGTAGCGGCCCGGGCGCGAGCAGTATTTCTCCTGCGTGCGCACGCCTTCATACTCGCGCTCGTAGACGACGTCGGATTTCATGCGGATCGCGAAGTAGCCGCCCGTGGAGCCGCCTTCCATCGTGCCCCATTGGTAGAACTTCTCCGGGTCGCGCGTCGGGATGCGGATATCGATGCGCGGCCGGCAGACCGCCTCGCCCGAGGCGAGATCGCGATAGGCCGCTTCCAGCGCCCGGCGCACCGCGCCGGGAGTCAGGACGCGCCGCACCACCTCGTTGTCGATAAGCAGGGTCACCGGCGCTCCTTCGCATCTACCGCGCCCAGCTTCATCTGTTGCCTCTTACGATGATTTCCTCGTACAGCTTCGCCCAGCGCTCGCCCTGATCGACGAGGAGCACCGGGTCGATGATTTTCAGCGCGCTCCGATCGAGCGAGGTGCGAATCTTCTTGCTCGTCGGAATCGATTTGCGGTCCGCGAGAATCTGCTGGCCCTCTTCGCCGATCATGAATTCGTAGTACAGCAAGGCTGCGTGCGGGTGCGGCGCGCGCTTGATGACGGCGAAGCCGTTGCCGTGCGCGATCGCGGGCGCGAGGGTGAACCACTCCAGCGGCGCGCCTTGCTCCTTGAGCTTCTCGGCGGTGAAATTGTAGACGGTGAGCGCAAACGGCACTTCCCCGGAGGTCACCATCTGCGCAAGAAGGCTGTGCCCTCTCCGGACGGACAGGCCGTTGTCCGCCGCGAGGTCGCGAAATAGCCTCAAGCCTTTTTCCTCCCCGAGATTCCGCACCACTTCTGCGAACCAATCCTCGTCGGACGCCTCGATGCCGAGCTTTCCCTTCCAGCGCGGATCGAGGAGGTCGCCGTAGGAAGCGGGCAGGTCGGCCTTCTTCACCAGCCGCGTGTTGTAAGCCTGGACGAATACGCTGAGCCGGGCCCAGGCCCACTCGCGATGCGCCGGCACCGCCGCGGGGATCAGATCGGCGTGATAGGGAGAGCGCACCGCCTGCAGAAGGCCCTGGCGGCGCAGGAGCTCGAGCGGCACCGAGTTGCTGTCCACCAGATCGACTTCATCGCGCCCCGCCTGGGATTCGGCGACGATACGCTGCAATACTTTCTCCGACGCCGCGCGCCAGGCGCGTACCTTCACGCCGTACGTCTTCTCGAACGCCGCGTTCAGCGCCGCGACGTCGTCCGGGGGAAACGATGTATACAGCGTGAGGAAACCTTCACGGCGCGCGCCTTCGAGCAGGCGCTCGTGACGGTCGCCGCCATCGTATACAGCGAGTCCCGCCAGCACGCCCCTGGAGTCCTGGGCGCACACAGGCGAGGCAGCGCACAGACTCGCGGCAGCGAGCAAGGCATGCCACGCGCGCCTTCGAGTTCGGTTCCCGGCGAGTTCCGGCTTCATAGCATGGGCTAGTGCGACGCGGCACCGGCGGAGACTCCGATGCTAGTGCGACGCGGCACCGGCGGAGACTCCGATGCTTCGCCCGTAGATGGTGTCCTCGAAGATCTTCGTCCAGCGGTCGTAGTCGGCGAGCACCGCGTCGATATCGATGAACTTCAAGTCGAATTTCCTGAGGTACGGCTCGTTGCGGCGATGCGAGATGACGTGGTTCAGCTCCGCGAGCAATGTCTGGCCGTCGCTCAGGACGAAGTCGTAGAAGAGGACCGCGGCATGCGGATGCGGCGCGCGCTTCATGACGCCGATGCCGTCGGTGTAGGCGATCGTCGGCGCGAGCGCAATCCAGTCGATCGGCGCGCCGCTGCGCTTGGACTGCTCCGGCAGGTAGCTGTAGAGGGTGAGCGCCAGCGGGATCTCGCCCGCAACGACGAGGTTGTTGAGCAGGGCGTTGCCGTTGCGCACGGTCAGGCCGTTCTTCGCGACGAGATCGCGGAAGAATTTGAGGCCCGCGTCCTCGCCCATATCGCGGACCAGCGTGAAGAACCATTCCTGCTCCTTCGCCTCGACCGCGATCCGGCCCTTCCAGCGCGGGTCGAGAAGGTCCCTGAAAGTTTTCGGCAGCTCCTCAGGCGTAACCCGGTCGGTGTTGTAGGCCTGCACGAAAATATAGACGCGGGGTCCGGCCCACTCGCGATGCGGCGCGACCGCCTCGGGAATCAATTCCCGCTGGTAAGGCGAGCGCACTTCCTGAAGCAGGCGTTCGCGGTGCAGGAGCTCCATTTCAGGCGAAGGGTTGTGCACTACGTCCGCTTCGAAGCGGCCGGCGCGCGCCTCGGTCACCGCGCGCCGCAGGACGTTGCTTTTGCCCGAGCGCCAGACGTTGACCTTGACACCGTAGCGGCGCTCGAACTCCGAGACGAGGCGGATCAGGTCTTTCTCCGCGAGTGACGCGTACAGCGACAGCGAGCCCTCCCGCTTGGCGTTGGCGACAAGGCGCGCCGAGCGTCCGGCGCCTTCGTCGAGCGCCGGAGAATTGGAACCCTGCTGCCCGAGCGAAAAGTCAGCGGCGACGCCGGCGAGGGCACCGAGCGCCAGGCACGACAGCCGGCGCAGCCAACGCCCGGGCAAAGCCCGCACAGGGACCGACGGGCCCTACGCGGGCTCCTTGATTTTTCGCTTGAGGTATTTCTCGACGAGCTCGGCGGTGAGCACCACTTTCGAATCGTACTCCGGAGCGTCCTCGATCTGCTCCAGGTCGTTCAGCCCGCAGTACTTGTAGATCCGGTTGATCGCCGAGACCAGCCGCACCGGTTTCTCCGCGCTCGAATGGTGTTCGGCGGTATGTAGATCACGTCCCCCGCCTCCCACTCCCAGCGCTTCACCTCGGACTGCGGCTTCCAGTGGTAGGTGTCGGTGATCTCCACCTCGCAGTCCTGGTGCAGGTCGTAGCCGCGGCCTTCCACCACGTACAGGCACTCCTCGGCCAAGTGACGATGTTTACCCGAGCGGCTGCCCGGCGGAATGATCTGCATGTAGGCGTCCACCGTCTCCATGCGCGTGTTCATCTGCTCGTTCAGCAGGTGCTTGAGCAGGCCCTGGCGCGACATCTCCCAGGGCATGTCTTCCGGATGGAGGATCTTCCTGCGCTTCGCGTTTCGCGCCGGCGTCTGCATCGCGTTCTCGAGCAGGCTCTGATAGAGCTTCTGGTGCGCGCTGCCGCGCATCCAGGCTTTCGATTCACCCCAGGCCATGTGCAACTCCTTTCCTTGAGCTTCCGGTCCCGAACGCCGTCAATGATTGTAGTTTTCCTCGAAATGCCGCGGTACGAAGCCAGCGCCCTCGGGCGTGGGCTCCTTGGGCCGCGGGACGACGGTCTGCTGGAACATCAGGTTCATGAACAGGATCATCGGCTTCGGTTTCATGACGAGAGCGCGCGCGGGCTTCACCGGGTCCGCGTTGAAGTGCTGGTGCACGCAGTTCATGTGCACTATAGCCACGTCCCCGGCCGACCAGTCGTAGCGCACGCCGTCGTGGATCTCGTAGCCCTTGCCGTCGAGAATGTAGAACGCCGCCTCGTTCACGTGGCCGTGCTTCTGGGTGCGGCCTCCGGGGCCGTATTCCTCCAGGTGCACGTGCAGCGTCTGGGCGAGGCCGTCCACCGGCTCGATGAAGTGCTTGCTGAAGGACTGCGGCCCGTCGTTGAAGAGGAGATCCTTGCCCTTGATCACCCGTGGCAGGCCGCGCAGGCGCGCGAGCTCCTCTTTCAGGCTGTACTGTCCCTGGATGCCGCGCACGAAGACGCGGTCCTTCTTGCTGCTGTAGTGCGATTCCTTGGCCATCTTTTGCTCCGTCGTCTATTGCCCCTTGCCGAAGATTTGCTCGTAGAGCTTCACCCACTTGCCGTATTCGTCGAGGGTGACGCGCGCATCGACGAACTTGAGCGGCAGCTTGTTGAGCGGCGTGTCGACCTTCTTGCTCGTCGGGACGAAGTCGCGCTGCGCGAGAATCCTCTGGCCCTCCTCGCTGATCTCGAAGTCGTAGAAGAGCACCGCGGCGTGAGGGTGCGGGGCGCGGCGCGCGACGCCGACTCCGTTCGGCCGGGCGATCGCGGTGCCGATGGAGAACCAGTCGATCGGCGCGCCCTTGCCCTTGAACTGCTCGGCCTTGTAATTGTATACGGTCAGCGCGAGCGGCACCTCGCCCGACACCACGAGCTGCGTAAGAAGCGTATGCCCCTTGCGCACCGACATGCCGTTCTTCGCGACGATCTCCTTGAAGAGCTTCGTCCCCTTCGCCTCGCCGATCTCGGCGAACAGCCCCGCGAGCCAATCGGAGTCCTCCGCCTCGATGCCGAGCTTGCCTTTCCACTTCGGGTCGAGCAGATCCTCCCAGGTCTTCGGCAGATCCTGTTTTCTCACCGCTTGCGTGTTGTAGGCCTGCACGAACACGTTCAGGCGCGTCCCCACCCACTCGCCGTGGGGGCGCAGGGCGGGCGCGATAAGATCGGCGTGGTAGGGCGACTTGACCTGCTGCAGGACCTTCTCGCGGTGCAGCGATTCCATTTCGGGGCCGTTGGTCTCCACAATATCGACGGTGTTCCGGCCGGCCCGTGCTTCGGCGACGGCGCGCTGCAGAACCTTCTCTGAGCTCGCGCGCCACACGCTGACCTTGACGCCGTAATTCTTTTCGTAGGCGCTGACAAGCGCGCCCATGTCGTCGGACTGCGCCGAGGTGTAGAGGTTGAGCTCGCCTTCCTTCTTCGCGCCCTCGATGAGCTTTTGCAGGCGGTCGGCGCCCGCGTATAGGCCAACGTCCGCGGCGGTCGCGTTGGGCTTGATCTGGCTAGGCGCGGAAATGGGGAAAACGGCACCCGCGACGAACACGCTTGCTATGAGGGTGAATTTGCCGTTCATGATCCCGTCAATCGTCGTCCTTCCGGACCTTCTGACCTTTGAGGAAAAGCCCAGACCAAAGTTTCTCCCCCCGGTCGGTCTCACCGAGCGTAATCGAGGGATCGATCATCTCGAAAGGGAATGTATCGAGGCGCCGAGCGCGCTCGCAAGCAGTAACCTTCGACGGGTGTTGACGCCGTCGCCACCGGGCATATCGTCTCTCTCCTGCAAGGAAAGTTTGCTTGGAACTTCCCTCTTGAAAATACGGGCGGGCGCCTTCGCGCCCGCCCGGGACTTGCGTTGCTGCAACAGCTGCCGGCAGGCCGGCGCAGGTCTCAGAACGTGTAGGCGATGCCGACCCCACCCTGAGTGATGTCCTCGCCCGGGCTCGGTTTTTGCGACGAGCTGTTGTAGACGGCCGACGCGCCGTTGGTCAGCTTACTGTAGAGCCCAAAAATGTACACGCTCGGGTCCAGGTAGTAGGCCACGCCCACGTCGATCTGGTGGCCCTCGAGACCGTCCGTAGTGCACGCGGTGTTCCCCAAGGCACAGCTGCCAGCGCTCGCCTTGATGTAGTGAACGGCCGTACGCAAAGCGCCGCTCCAGCGGCTTTCCAGGATCAGCATGTACGCGTTGTTCTTGTATTCCTCGAAGCGGCCGTTGACGCTGACGCCCTCTTCCTTGTATTGCTTCCGGACGAAGTCCGCCTCGATCGAGTGGACACCGATCTTATACACGACCGCTACCTGGTTCGCCGTGTCCATCGAACGGACGGATTTATCTTCCGTATTTCGTCTGGCATCCGCCGGGGTGCCCGGTTTGACGGTACCCGCAGGATCCTTGAAAGTGGCGTTGACAGCAGCGGCAAACTGATTCGAGCCTCCGAAGAGGTCGCGATGGCTTTCCTGCGCGAACGTGACCGCCAAGGGTCCCTGTTCCCATTTGACCCCCCACGACGCCACTCGCGGATTGCGTTTCGGGTCCAGCGTAATTTTGTCTTCGCTGGGGTTGCCGATCGAATACTGCACCTTGGCCTCCAGTCCGCCGAGGATCGTCGGCGAAGTGAAGTCGACCGCGTTCGCGCGCCGCAAGTTGAAGCTCGACGCGGAACTCGTGCCGAAGCCCGCCTTCTGCAGCACGTTGCTCTGCGACACGAAGTTGCCGCTGTTGACGCCGAGGAAGCCCAGGATATTGCCGTATTCCTTGTACGGCGTATCCATATTGCCCAGCCTGAACGTGCCCCATCCCTCGTTGGTGAGGCCGGCAAACGAGTTGCGGCCGGCAAAGCTAGTGGTTTGGTTCCCCTCGTCGATGTTGACCGTCTGCTCCAGTTGCCAGATTGCCTTCGAGCCGCGGCCGATTTGCTTGTCGCCCCGGAAGCCGAGGTAAGTATTGCTGATCTGCATCTCCCATCTGGGTATGATGGCATTGGCGCCGGTCGACTGGACCAGACTGGATAGTTCAGATGCTGGCGTGCTTGGGTCAGTCGCTCCATCGCCGCGCATATGCGTCACCTCGGGATAGAACTTGCCGTAGAACTCCCAGCTCGAACCCGCCTTGCTCGTGATTTGCGCGTAGGCGCCGGGCGCCGCAAGCGCCGCCCCCACGGCCACGACCATCGCCTTTCTGTTCAAGTTCATCGCCTCCTCCTACTCTTTGGTTGTATTTTCAGGGCCGCACCCGAACATCCCTCCAGCCGATGCCCTCCTGCCCTGCCGATGTTCCTTCATGTGGAACCGAAAGTTCGGAACATCTGCGCGGGAACTTACCCTTCGATTGTGGCGCTGTCAACGAAACGAAAGGTTGCCGTCATCCTGCGGTCATCGAGGTGTAATCGCCGACGCGCCCGGACTGGGGTCAGCGCCCATAGAGGTCGAGCTTGTAGCGCCGCGGTTTCAGGGCGCGGCAGATCTCGCGGTTGACGCCTGCCTGCGGCAGTGCAATACCGGCTTCAGCCGCCATCTCGGCGACGATCGCCATGTCGTCCTCGGCCCATGCCATGGTCTGGCTGCCCCATTTCTCGAGCGGGCCGTTGGCGCAGCTCGAGATGAGCAGCGCTTTTCGTAGCGCCTCGATGTCTGCTCCGTAGTGCCGCGCGAGCGCGAGCCCTTCGTGGTCGGCGACCAGACATGCCCACAGAATGAGATTGTTCACGGCCTTCGCGACCTGCGCGGTGCCGACTCCGCCGGTGTGCACGACATCCGCCGAGTAGGCGCGCAGCACCGGGGTCAGGCGCTCGACGACCTCCGTGCTGCCGCCGACGAAAGAAAGCAGCGTGCCCTTGTCCGCGGCTTCGCCGCCGCGGCATACCGTTGAATCGACGACGTGCAAATCGGCGCTCTCACACTCCTCGGCGAGTTTCTGCACGGTTTTCGGATGGATGGTGCTCAGGATCGCCACGATCGCGCCCGGCCTCGCCTTGCGCAACGGCCCGCCTGCGGCAAGGAGCTCTTGCACTTCGCGGTCGAAGCCCACGCAGACGAGAATCGCGTCGCACTCGGCAGCGAGAGATTCCGGGCTCGCGGCCCATCGAGCACCGAGCTTTTTCACCGCGTCCGCCTTGGCCGCATTGAGGTCGCAGGCCCGAGTCGCAAAACCCTTGCGAGCGAGGTGTCCGATGATCGGCGTGCCCATGCGGCCGGCACCGACAACGCCGACCGTTTTTAATTCGCGCGAAACGGCGGCTTTTTTCATTGCTGACCTCTCAACGCTTTTGCGTAATCGTATCGAGAAGGGCAGGCTGGCCGGCCTTCACCTTGGCGATTGCGCGCTCGAGCGCCGCAGCGACCTTCCGGGGGTCATCGATCGGTCCTTCGGCGTACCAACCCATCGAGCGCGCCATCGCCGCGAAGTCCGGCGCAGGCCCGTCCATGTCCATGCCGATGTGCGCGCGCTCGACCGGCGTGCCGCGCAGCTTCGCCATGCGGATCTGGTGCTCCCAGTCGTTGTAGTAGGCGCGGTTGTTGTACATGACGACGAGGAGCGGGATCTTGTGCTTCGCCGCGACCCACATCGCGCCCGCGTCGAACATGAGGTCGCCGTCGGGCTGCAGGTCCACGACCAGGCGCTTCTTTTCACGGTGCGCGAGCGCTACGCCAAGAGAAATGCCGAACTGCGTCGCCGTGCCGAGCGAGCGCCCGGGATGCCGGTAAGGCCTGTCGAAATCCCAGAGCATGCGCGCCCATTCGTCGAGCGTGCCGGCGGTGAGCACCCAATCCTCGCCCTTGATCGCCTCCCAGACCTCGGAGGCGAGCCGCGGCAGCGCGATCGGGCTCGCGTCCCAGCCCTCTCGCGCCTCTTTCGCCCAGCGCTCGCGTTTCGCGGTGCTTCGCCTGGCGATCTCCGCCGCACGCGAGCTCACCTGCGCCGCGAATGTCTTGTCGCCCTTCGCTCGGCTCTTGAGCAGCTCGGCGAGCATCGGGATCGCGATCGAGGTGTCAGCGAGAATGCGCAGGTCCGCATGGTGCAGGCGCTGGTAGCCAAGCGCCCAGCTCGAGAGCTCGAGGTCGCCGAATCCGATGTCGATCCACTTTGCGCCGGGCGGCACGATCGAGGTCAGCGTGCGCGTCGTGCTCGCAAGCTCGGTGGTGGGGCGCTCCCAATCGCGGGTATCGAGGCAAAGGACGAGATCCGCGTCGCGGAACACGTCTTTTTCCATGCTCATGTTGAGCGGGTGCCGCGTGGGAAAGTTGAGGCGGCTGTCGACATCGTATACAGGCAGGCCGCCCGTCTCGGCGAGGTCGATGAGCGCATCGAAGCCCTCGGGGTCGCGGCCGACGAACTCCGCGATGATCACGGGATTCTTCGCTCCAGCGACGAGGTCGGCGGCGCGCTCGAGCGCCTTCGGTTCCGGCGCGAGCCTGCTCGGCACCTTCATCGCCCGCGGAGACGGCAGCGGCACTTCGTGGTCGAGCTTCCGTTCCTGCAGCCACGCGTCGTAGCACATGTAGATCGGCCCTCGAGGCTCGGTCATCATCACCGCGTAGGCGCGCGCGAACGCCTCGGGGACGCCGTCGATCGTGTGCGGCTGGTAATCCCACTTCGTGTAAGCCCGCACCGCCTCGCCCTGCCCTTGGGCGGTGTGGATCCAGTCGATGCGCGGCCGGCGCTTGGTCTCGTCCATGGGCCCGGTCGCGCCGATGATGAAGATCGGCGCGCGATCGATGTAGGCGTAATAGATCGCCATGTTGGCGTGAAGCAGCCCGACGAGATTGTGCAGGATCGCGACCATCGGCCGGCCGCTCGCCTTGGCGTAGCCGTGCGCGATCTGCACCGCCGTCTCCTCGTGCTGGCAGAGCATCATCGTCGGGCGGTTGCCGCCATAGTTCACGATCGAGTCGTGCAGCCCGCGGTAGCTCGCCCCGGGGTTGAGCGCCGCGTGCGGCAGCTCGTAGGCGTGCAGCAGGTCGACGATGACGTCGGACGCCCAGCGCTCCTTGACCGGCGTCACTGAATTCTCTTCGCTGCGGGCTCGCGTTTTGGGCATGGTTTCAGGCGGCCTTGAGGGCCACGCATTTTTCAGGATGGAGTTTCACGTAGATGGCGTCTCCTACAGGGGTTCGGAGCGACGGATGGCATCGCGAGAGCAGGATGCGGCTGCCGAGCTTCACCTGGAAGTCGATGTACTCGCCGAGAAACACTTTCTGGTCGACCCGGGCTTCCCAGACGTTGTCTCCCTCGGGCCGCGTTTCGGCGAGGTCAACGTCTTCCGGGCGCACCGACAGCACCACGCGGTCATTGCTGCGCAGATCGTCGCTCGACAGAACCTCGACGTCGCCGATCTCGCTGCGCACGCGGAAGGTGCCGTTCCGGGCGCCGCGCCCGAGAACCGTGCCGTCGAGAAAATTCGTCGAGCCGACGAAGTCGGCGACGAACTGGCTGCGCGGCCGCTCGTAGATCTCGCGCGGCGTGCCGATCTGCCGGATATGGCCCTCGTTCATCACCGCGATCGAGTGCGACAGCGCGAGCGCCTCGCTCTGGTCGTGGGTCACGTAGACCGTGGTGATCCGCAGCTCGCGCTGCAGGCGCTTCAGCTCGAAGCGCATCAGCTCGCGCAGCTTCGCATCGAGGTTGGAAAGCGGCTCGTCCAGGAGCAGCAGCTGCGGCTCCATGACGAGCGCCCGCGCGAGCGCGAGGCGCTGCTGCTGGCCGCCTGAGAGCTTGGTCGCCTCGCGGTCGGCAAGCTCGTTCAACTGCACCGCCGTCAGGACGCGCAGCACCTTGTCTCGGATTTCCTTCCGCGAGAGCTTGCGCTCGCCGACCTCCAGCGGAAAAGCCGCGTTCTGAAAGACGTTCATGTGCGGCCAGATGGCGTAGGACTGGAACACCATGCCGAATCCGCGCCGGTTGGGCGCGACGAAAACGCCTTTCGTGGAGGAGTACACCACGCGGTCGCCGACGCCGATCTCGCCCGCGCGCGGGCGCTCGAGCCCCGCGATCGAGCGCAGCGTGGTGGTCTTGCCGCAGCCGCTCGGACCCAGCAGGGTGAAGAGCTTCCCCTCCGGCACCTCGAAGCTCACGTCCTGCGCGGCGCGCACGATCTCGCCGCGCTCGTTGGGATACTCGGTGAATAATCCTTCGACTTTCAGCACGCCGCTCTCACTCCTTCACGCCGAATTTCTTCCCCAGCCACTGGGCGACCATCACCAGCACGAAAAGCGCCAGGATGAAAAGCACCCCGAGGGCCGAAAGCTCCACGTACTGGCCGTTCTCCCACAGCTCCCAGATGGTGATCGACAGCACCTCGGTGCCCGGGCTGTAGAGCAGGATCGAGCTGGAGAGCTCGCGGATCGAGACGATCATCACGTAGATCCAGCCTGCGACAAGCCCGGGCTTCAAGAGCGGCAGGATGATGCGGCGAAACGTCGTGCCCCAGGAGGCTCCGCTCATCGCCGCCGATTCCTCCAGCTCCTTGTGTATCTGCAGCATCGAGGTGGTGTTGTAGCGCAGCCCGTAGGGCATGAAGCGGGTGATGTAGGCGATGAACATGATCCAGATCGTGCCGTAGATGCCGACATCGACGTTGAGGTAGAAGATCATGATCGACAGGCCGAGAACGAGGCCCGGGAAAACCATGGGCAGCGAAGCGACGTTGTCCAGGAGCCAGCGTCCCGGAAGCTTGGTCTTGACCACGATCCAGCAGATGACCGAAGTCACGAGCATGATCACCGTCGCGCTGCCGAAGGAGAGGATCAAGGTGTTCCACACCGAGCGCGTCAGGTTCGGATAGGTGAAGATGAAGCGGTACGGGTCGAGAGTGAGGTTCTGCAGCGCCTGCCAGGAAGGCACCGAATAGAATTTCTGGAACGAGGACCACAGCAGCACGGCAAAAGGCAGCACCACGATCAAGAGGAAGTACGCGATAAAGATCGCGGCGGCGAACCAGCGCCAGGGACCGAGATCGATCTGCCGCGGCCTGAAACCCTTGCCGGTCATGGTCGCATACTTGCTGCCGCGGCTCGACAAGCGCGACACGAAATACACGCCGACGGTCGTGATCACGAGCAAGGTCATCCCGTACGCGGAGGCGAGCCCGATCTGGCTGGGATAGCGGTGCACGGCCTGGTAGATCGCGGAGGTGAACACATGGATCCCGACCGGCAGTCCCAGGAGCGCCGGCACCTCGAAGGACTCGATCGCGCGCACGAAGAGCATCAGCAGCGTCGCGAGAATCGCCGGCCAGGTGAGCTTGAGAGTCACCCGCCAGGCGACCTGAAAGATATTGGCCCCGCTCATGGTCGCGGACTCCTCGAGCGCGGGGTCCATCGCGCGGAAAGCGGCGGTCATGAGGAGGAACGCCATCGGCGAATAGTGAAGGCCGTCGACCCAGATCATTCCCGGCAGGGAATAGACGTTGAACAAGGGCCGCTCGAGCCCGACCCAGTTTTGCAGCGCAAGATTGATGATGCCGATCTTCGGGCTGCCGAGCAGGATCCACGCGACCGTAAACAGGATCCCGGGGATGATAAGCGGGATGATCGACAACGCGAAGAACAGCGCTTTGAAC